>Ga0073932_1005100_pt1 | contig 14643 bp, 13 predicted proteins | sample DewCreD2012metaG_FD_76967 | JGI IMG/M metagenome (GOLD analysis project Ga0073932, IMG submission 76967) | Hot spring sediment bacterial and archeal communities from British Columbia, Canada, to study Microbial Dark Matter (Phase II) - Dewar... ... | reverse complement strand
TGTTAACTATTACAACACCGTAAAACCCCATAAAGGAATTGATAACCTAACACCAATGGAAAAATTAATAAATTACTTTTATCCTAATGAAATGTAAACAACGCTGTTAAATCTTACATTTTAGTTATTTCAATAATTTATATTAGAAAAATAAACAGAAAACAATGAAACTAATCTTTATTTATGGGCAACCAGCTGTTGGTAAACTAACAGTTGCCAAGGAATTAGAAAAAATAACAGGATACAAGATTCTGCACAACCATCTTTTTGTTGATCTGATTCATTCAGTCTTTGATTATGGTACAGAAATATTCTCAAAGACTCTGGCATATTTTAGAATCGAATTTATTAAAATTTCTGCTAAAAATAAAGTTAAGGGGTTAATTATGACTTCTGCCTATAGCGGCAAATATAAAGTCCAGCTTCTCAAAGAGATCGTTGATGCAGTAAAAAAAGTTAAGGGCAAAATATATTTTGTTCATCTAAAAAGCGATGAGGCGGAAATATTAAAAAGGACAACTGGAAAATCTCGAAAACAGTTTGGCAAAATCACCAGCGCCATTGACATGAAAAAACATATTAAGAAAAAAACATTTAGTTTTAATGACGAAGTGCCATATAAGGAAAATCTAATAATAGATAACACAGAATTATCGGCTAAAAAAGTAGCTCAAATAATAAAAAAATATTATAAATTATAAAATTCAAATTCAAAAAATCACAAACCCTTTCGCAAAGAATGCGAAAGGGTTTTTTAGTATAACAAATACAAAAGCCCGGTGGCGTAGCCACCGGGCTTAGGAAAGAATTTGGAAAAGCTGGGCTCTGAGAGATCATGATCTTCACCTTCCCTTGCGCTCGGGAGAAAGGATTCAATCAAGATACACTCAAAAACCAGAGAGAGGCTCCTATCGAGTCTAGTTTTGTAAATAAGGCTTGCTATGATTAACGGCAAGCCCAGCTAGACCCTATACCATAGGAGGTTGAAGTAACCTTTTCCCTCAGCCTACTACATATTCTCCTGCCTTCTTCGCTTCCCCCCTGCCCTTTACAGAGGTTGTGTATGCGAAGAAGGATTTGAATATAGACAAGGTTGGAAAAGGGAACGAGCGCGCTTTAAAACAAGGCGCCCCTCTCTTTTTACAGCTTCACCAAACGGCGGGCCTTGGGAACCCTTTTTGAGGATGGTATTATTGCCGGCAAGCCGACTCAACCTTCCTGATAGGTAAGAGAAGCAACCTCACACTACAGTCCTGACCTAGATAACCGCCTTGACCCACAGCCCATAGGACTGCCCCAAGGAAAAGTTGTACGGTTAAAAGGCTTAGCGGACAAAGGTGGTGTGTAAGGAGACTTTGCCCCCTCTATCGGCAACTGAGTTACCGATTGCTTCGGAGGCATGAGTGATTTTAAATGTACATGGGCCTCACCCCCAAGCAGATCGCTCTTTTGACCTCTCTAAAAGAGCGACTGTGCCTGATGGCAAGATGTTAAAGCTTGATATTTTTAATCTTTTCTACTTGACTATTTTTATCTTCACTGTTTTGACTAATATATTTCAATACACTTTCATTCCAGCCGTAGATAAAATGGACATCCTTTTCGTTTTGAGGCGCAACCGCGTCTCGATATGGAGCTAGAGTTATCAAGAAAGCCTTAGCTTTTGGGTTGATGGTTTTTTTGTATTCCCTCCAAGCTTCCAAAAAACTATATCTTGAAAAATAATCTCTTCCATAAGCCCAGTCTTCATTATCTGTTATACCGATAAAGTTATCTACTTTGATTTTCTTTTTTAACAAGTGTTCAATTGGAGCTCCTACGGCAGTACCGCCTCCGCCCATTCGAGCAATTTTTTCTGTATTTGTCAAAATACTATCTGATGCTAAAAAGTTTTCTTTTTTAACAACCGTCTCAAATGGTAGAACATGAGTTTTATCTTTTGATTTTTTCAATAAAGCTCCAGTAAATACACCACAGATCTCGCGACAACTAGTATCCCCTTTATCGCTAACCTGCATACTCATTGATCCAGATACATCCGATCCTATAGCTAGTGATCCTTTGATTTCTGGAATATTCACAAAAGAGTTTTCCAAAGCTGTTTCTAGCGCATTTACAATTCTAGAATCAACTGAATTGTCTTTATTTTTTGATTGATAAGCTTTCCATGCTGTATATAATCTAAATGGTAAAACCTTTGCTTTTTCCAACTCCCTTTGGCTAGTCAACTTAGAAACAATATATTCTACATTTTCATCTTTTTCTAATAATCCATTTTTGGAAAAATTATTGATGTTGCGAAGTAGCGCCATATATGGCATTTGTCTCATCAAGGATTCCCATATCTCGGGATTCATTTTTTTAACCGCTGGAATCACTGCTTCCCAAGGAAGCTTTGCTCTTTCGATTAAATCAATGATTTCTTCGTTATTTTCAGATCTTTTTATTTTTTCTAGAGCCCAGATTTGTGGATTTGTCGGAGATTCTTGTTCACCAACCTCTTTCCAACCGTTTACAATCCAGCCAAATCTTTCTTCCATTTCCTTGTTCTCTGGCTTTGGACGAGCAAGTTTCAAAATATCTCTTAGAGTAAACTTTTCTCTATTATTTGTGCTAGTAGCTGAATATTTTACCGCTTGATATCCAGAAATATTTTTTAGCCATTCTTTAACACTATTTAGAGCAACTCCGCCCAATCCTTTTCTGATATTTTCTTTTTTTACTACTCTAACAAATTCAGATAGATTATCAGGAGTTTGAATAATTTTATTAAATGCTTTTTTGAAAAATTCCTTTCCGCCTCTGGCATCACTTGTCGAAAGAACCGCCAATCCCATAGTTGGAACTTTTTGCAAATAACCTTCGTTTCTAGCAAAAACCAGTGCTTTAGCCAAAAATTCAGGGTCTTTATTTTTCATTTTTTCTAGCACTCTAACCGTATCTTCTTTTAATTCATCTTTACCCACATAGAAAGTGTTTTCCAAAGTATTAGTAGTTAAAACTTGGATAACTTGTTCTGCTAATTCTCTGCGAAAAGTAGGAGCGCCTTCTTTATTGACAAATGGAGTTTCGATCACGCCTAGATCAAGATTTTCCAATGTTTCTTTAGAAATACCCTCAGCTACGGCGGTTTGATTTAAATTGTTTTCAAATTTATCGTTTTGCATTTTAAATTTATTATTTATCTATTATTATTAATTTTTTGCAACAAAAAACAGGACTTTATTCGTCTGAGAGGTCCTGTTCTTTAGTATTTTTTGATATTTATTTTTTCAAGTTGTATTTTTTTGGCCCAACTTGATCTTTAACATGAGGAAGTATAGCACAGTTTTATTTTTTTGTCAATAACTTTTTACATTTTTGCATTCTTTAACCTGTAAAATAATGTCAAATAACTATAAAAATAGCTTAATGGTGTAAATATATTTTTATAAATTTTTTGATTTTTTTGTTTTACTATTTTGACATTATTTAAAATTATCCAAAAAAGTTCTTGACAAAAAACAAAAAGTATGATATTATTGTAGATGTATTTAAGTAAATTAAAAAATCTCCCCAAAGCAAAGAGAAATTAGCTTTCAGATGCTCTCAAAGAAAATGGCTTATGCATCCACCCTTGGTGGACTTGCTCTGACGCCACGAGAGTAGAGGCTAAAATTCTTTAAACTAAGGGAGGTTTAAGACGGCCAGCTTGAGTGCCGGAAAATCAAGCAAATTCAAAAGGATGGTGAGCAAAATGGGTATCAGCTGAATCTTGCACTGCAAGGCCTTGCCCTAATCCTAAATCCATGGATGGATTAGGGCAAGGTAATAGTGTAAGAAAAAGGCAAACCCAAAAGCTACCTCCGGAAAGGGAAAAAAGATGGGCGGAATCGTCTGAGTAAAAGAAAAGGACATCCTCGCATTTCGAGGATATCGGAGCAAGGAGATTGCTTACAAATTACAAACTCCATGCCTCCGAAAATCTTCCCGGTTATCAACAAAAAGGGCGCGACCTATGGTCGCGCCCTACTTTATTTTTCCTTGATATATTTTTCAGCAGCTTCCCATGCTAGATTGAAGATTGCTACAAATGAATTATATAAATCATTATTTTCTATAACCACACCAACCAGAGAGCCCGTATAAGAAGTAAGGGCTATTTTATTTTTCCCATAAATAGTTATATCAGATTTAAAAGGAAATTTATTATAGGGTATGAAACGAAGTTCCCTTAATAAACCAGGGTCTTTTCCAGATCCACTTAATGGACCATTTTTGTGGGTATAAATACCCTTTGATTTTATACCTTTCTTTATTCTAATTTCTCTATATTCTTTATCTTGAGATGGTAATACTCTGTAAACATCAGATAGAGAAGAAAAACCAAGAATCGTATCCCCCTTTCTTGAAGAAGCCAAAAAATCATCCCTTATAGATCTTATACCGTCAACACCTTCATAAAAACGCACAACAGGTCTTTCCCCTGCCGCTTCAAATATTTTTGATAATTCAGGAATTACTTTTAGTAGCTCCTCTCTTTTTCTTTCAACTTCCTTCTCTTTTTTAAAAATCAACGATTGAAGTTGTTCTGGATTCTCAGGTGTATAGTAAGTCTTTACTCCTTTTTGTACTGTAGAAACAAGACCCAATTTTAATAGAGCTTCTAAGCATACATAGGTGGTAGCTCTATTTACGCTAGCCTTACTAGCGATTTTTTGTACTGGACTTGCTCCGAGTTCTAACAAAGTAAGGTAAACTTTTGCTTCTTTTTCTGATAAACCTAAATCTTCTAATACTTTTTTTGCGATTGCCATGGTGTCCAAACTTTTTCGATGGTCTCCGCAAAATCCTTTAATGGATTTTTCTACGACCATCTCTTAAGTTTCTCCTTTAAGAAAAAATCCTACTAAATAATTAGTTGGTATAGATTTTTTCTTTTTTATTTTTTAGTTTCTTATTTTATTATTCCTATAATAAAACTTTGAAAAATATTTGTCAAATTTTTGTAAAAAATGTTAATTAAGTATAACACAAAAAATAATCTATAAAAACCTATTTTAACCTGTAAAAATAGCTATTTTATATGTTTTTTGCTAATAAATAAAGTGAAAATGTAAAAAGATATTGACATTTTTTTATTTTTGTGCTAGAATACTAATCGTACTTAAAAAATAGATTTGAATTAAAGGCTTCTATAAGCCAAATAAAGTCAAGGGGTCCGTTTATATAAACATTTTTTGACCCTCAAGAGTTCCGGCTCCGACTCAATATAATTCAGACGATTTAAGTACAAGGCCCCTGCTTTTTTGCAAAAAACAAAACTGCAGAGGCTTTAAAAAGATTTTTCTCCCAAACTTTTGTTTCTCCCCTTCTGGGGAGACAAAGGCTTGAAAGAAATTTAAAAACAAGGGGGTGAAGTAAATGGAGTTGCGACTCGGTTTCGAACAAAAGCTCACACAAAAGCAGGAGTTAAAAATCCTGCAGGAGCAGAAGAAAGAGTACAAACTCCAATTACAGCTCGCTCTTTCCGGGGCCAAGACCGGAGAGAAATTCGTGGTAGCCGAAATCTGCCCCAAATGCAAAAAAGGTCTTTCGGCAATCGAAGTCGTCGAGGGTTTCAACTATGACCCACTCGACTTTGAAACCACCTGTAAGCACTGCGGGCACAGATTCCAACCGAAAGTCCGAGCCACCCACATGGAAAGCCGAGAAGTAAGAGAATACCAACTCTACTGCCCAGTCCAGACCCTGCACGCGCTTCGAAACTACAGCGAGATGCATCCTTTGAATCTTGAAAAGGTACATCCGGCACTGTATCGCTCGGCAAACATTCATTTCGGAAGCATTGCAGCCGCCATGAAGGAAAACGGAATCTCCTACCGGTTCAAGGAAGAGTTGAACTGGAAAGAGAAACTCGGACCCTTTCTTGGCCTCGTGCCAGATGTGATGTTCGCGCGCTACGCAGGAGTCTCCCCCGCCACAGTTTCCCGCTATCGCCGTCTGCTTGGCATCAGACGGTTTAGTAACCGGGAAATCTATTAACGGGCAGGCTCGAAATTTCATTCCGGGCCTCGCCCGGAACTTTTTTTATAAAAATAATAAACAATACAAACATGTTAACAGAAAGATTCAACAGCAAAAAATATATACCAACACAAGAAGATATTGCATCGGCTTATAAATTAATGGATGAAAAACAAATATTTTTGAGTAACAGCCGAGAACATATCTTAAAATCCCTAGAATCAAACAAGGATAGAGTTAAAATCGAGCACTATATTGGAAAAAAGATTAATAAACTTGAAAATGAAAAAAAATGAGAATAATGGGTTCTTCCGAAATGTACTTAATAAGATCATATCTAAATCAAGTTTATTATGAGAAGCTAAAAGAAAGTATTTTATCACAAGATTTACCAAAGGATGGGATTGTTTTGACACTTAATGGCACGCATGATCACGAAACATGGGATTGGCCTGAGAGTAAGCTTTATTCCGTAGAAGAATTTTGCGATCCAAGCAAGGTTGAAATGAATTGGAAATGGGAATATTTTAATGATGCCCAATTTATAGGTAAAAAACCATCAAACAACAAAGAATTAACAGATATCCTCAAAAAAATCTACTCTCATAGAGATGGTGGTCGTTTAGTAAGTGTTTTTTTGGAAAAATACCCAGAATATATTTTGTCAAAAGAAGAAACAGAAGAATATTCACTGATATTGATAAATAATGGCCAAGTCTTGAAAATGTCTTACAATGAAAATGATATGGATCGCTACCAATACAAATACGAATTGTATTCAAAAGATGAATATGTAAATAATTTAAAGAAAGAAATTGATAAAAAAGAATCTATATTAGAAAAACTAAACAATATTGAATAAAACAATGGAAAATGCTATTGAAAAATTAAATACAATCGACAATCCCAATATTGAGTCACGACTTGAAAACAGCTCAATATCGGAGGTTGCAAGACCTAATGACAATCGTCCAAAACCTAGGACTGAGCTTTTGCTTCCTAAAGACAGCGATCTTGAAAGGGAAATATTGGAATTGGAGAAAAAAGAAGAAAATACAGATCAAAAAACCAAAATAGTAAAAGAAATTTCCGAAATATTAGAAAGCCCAAATAAAAAAACGATTGTAAAAGAATTAAATAGGTTATTTAAAAAACTTCAAATACACCAAATGACTGATTACCAAAATATTGGAGCAGAAATTATGGCAATAAATAATTAAAATAATATTTAAAAAGGAGTAAAAAATGAATAAAATGGAAAGAGCCCATTAAAACCTAAGGGGGTAACCACAATGGCAAAGGGCAAGAAAAAACATGCCAAAAAGTCGTTGAATTTTGTGGAAGCCGCAATGTCGGTCCGCAAGACTTGGGGTAGCTTTTCGCCCGTCACAAGGGTGAAGGGCAGCAAGAAGGCGCGAAATTCCAAGCGCGCATGCCGAGGAAAAAATCCCTCGGTATGTTTTTTTGCTTGAATTTTTTTAAAATAGAAACAATAATAAGAAGAATAACAATAAATCAAAAAAATGTCATTACCAACAGGAAAACAATTTGATATTGATACTTGCGGTTACATAAAAGACCTAACCCTAGAGACCAGTAAAGAAACTATGCAAAACATAGGTTTAACAATTCAAGAAATAGAATTAGCTAAAGATTATCTAAAAAAGAAATCAGCTAATCCTTCATACAAAATAATTCAAGATTTTAAGGGAAGCCCAAGAGAAAAAGAAGAGCTAAAAAATAAATTCTTTACTATTACAGAAAAACTTCAAATCTGGAATGACCCTCAAAAAATAGAAGACAAACCAGAAATAATTCAAGGAGTAATGAAGAATTTAAAAATCAAAGTTAGTAGAGAATTAAACAGTAAAGTTGAGTATTTTACAGTTACTTCTACAGGTTTTACACCTATTGATGATTTAGGGGTTGATTGTTATTTTAAAATTGGAGAAATGAAAATACTTATAGATGTAAAATCATCAGAAGAAGCAAAACAAATTTCAGAAGGTAAAATAACAGATGCTGATTTAATACTTTATGAACCAAAAATATTCGGAACATTCAAAACAGAAGAAGAAAGATTAAATAGATTGAAAAATACCATGATAGACCAATGGTCAAATGAAGTTATAAAAGTTTTTGAGTTCAAAATCAAAGAGCTTAGAGAAAAAGACAGAAGAGAGAGCTTGACTCAAATGCTATCAGAAAGATTAAGTGAGGAAGAGAGAAGAGAACAAAGGATGAAAAGGGCTAGAGTTGGTGGACAAATAACTAAATTTAAATAAAAAATAATAAATTATATTGACAATATTATTATTTTATATTAGAATAAAAAAACAACTTAAAAAGAAAAGGGGTGAGCAACCTTAATGTTTGATAAAGAAAAGAACAAAAGATTTATTAGAAAGTGCATTATTTGCAACGAGCTCTCCCTCTCAACTGAAGATGAAGATGGTATTCATCAAAGTTGCTTCCCTACCAAAGTCAGTATAGCCAGATGTTCTTGTGGTTCAACCTATGAGGTGCCAAACAATGATTTAAAAGCACTACACAAGGGTATTAAAGTAAAGAAAAAAATACCCGATAAGATCCTGTTTTTTCTCATAAATATATGCCCCAATTGTGATTTGAACCAAAAATCCACCGACATATCCGCTACATACTACTACCAAAAAACCTAACCACTCCAAAATCAGGAGTGGTTTTTTCATTTAAATAAATTATCAATTTCCTGGTTTTCTTTTTGAGAAGAAAAAACTTTTGATAAAAAATCATCCAAATTCTCGGGTAATAAAATAAATCTCCAAATAACTATCAAACAAAACAACATTGCCAAGACAGTTACAAATGGGCTTTGATAAAAAGGATTGGATTTTTCATTTTTGACAGGATCTTCAAAGTCAGATTGAAAAACGGTTTTATCTTTTTTGGTTTCTTCTGAGGAAGCCAATTTTACATTTACGGCTCCACTTTCTACAAAAATAGTCTCGCTCTCCTCAATTTGAGAAATCAATTTTTCAGCCTCTTCGATGGTTGAAGTATTTAAAATAATTTGGGCTTGTTCAGAAGAAGACGGTTTGGGCTCTGATTTTTCTGGTGAGGTATTTTTTTCAGAATTAATTATTTGGTTATTTTCTTTTTTTATCTCTTTTTCATTTTTTTCTTGAATATCCTCTTCTTCTGTTTCTTCGTTCCAAATCCATTTACCTTTTTCCAAAATATAGGCGATATCTTCCTTGGCTTTCTCAAAGTATGTAACCTTATCAATTAATTTCTTATCTGGATCAAAAACCTGAACAGAATCACCACTATTATTTAGTAATATCTTTGTATCAACACTATAAAAAGTAGCTGATAAGTTTGGTTTTAAAATTAAATCATAATCAATTTTAAAGGGTTTACTGCCACCATCTTCGTCATCCAGATACCAATTGCGTAAATTAACATCCTTATTATCAAAGTTTGAAATTTTAATATACTCCCCCTCCGTATCAACTCCTGTCGGATTTGGCATTATTTCTACAATCTTGATTTTGTCGCTATATTGATTTTGATATAAAATCTCACCAGCTACAACCGTAACGGTTATATTAACAGAAGAAGAGGCGTCATCATCATCCTTTACAGTTAAAGTAACCTGATAAGTACCAACCGAGGAATAGGCATGATTTACTTGAGAACCTGATGCGGTAGCGCCATCTCCAAAATTCCATAAATATGAAACAATCGAACCATCAGGATCAGAAGAATTAGAACCATTAAAACTCAAATTTTCTCCTACTTTGGCGTTATTAATATTAGCACCTGCATTAGCAACAGGATATTTGTTTGGCGGAGCATAGTTTGCCAAACCAGGAGAAGCAACCCAATCTAAGGTCCACTCATTAGAACCCAACTCAATCCTGCTCCAACTTTTATCGCTTGGGGTACTCGAATAATTATATTGATCAACTATTGCTCCATCAGGGTTTTTCAAAATCAACCCGTCTCCAGTATTATTTAATGTAATGCCCGAAACATTTTTATACAAAATCAAAAATTCATCAGGTTCTATCAGACTATTATTAAAGGTGTAAATAATTATAGTACCATTAGTATCCTCTATGGTCCAACCATTCAAATTGACAGGTATTGTATCACCATTAAAAATCTCTATCCACTCTTCCCCAGAAGAAGGTGCAGGAAAAACCTCATTGAGATATATTTTATTAGAATAGGTTATTTCATCAATTATATTAATTAAACAAAAAACTAGATCTTCTGCACCATCATTATCGGTCACTTTTAAACTCAAATTATAAGATCCTGTTTCAGAATATACATGATTTGTATTTTCTCTAATATCATAAGAAGATCCATCACCAAAATCCCATAAATAACCCATAATATTTCCATCAAGATCATAAGAATTCGATCCATAAAAACTAATTTCAGTATTTTTAAAAAATGTTTGGTTTCCACCACAATCAGCTATTGGATCAATATTTTCACCAAGCGACAAACCTTCTGGTATTTCTATTTGAGAGCTAGAACTTTGAGGCTCATTAAAATCTTTCACGATAAAGTCCGCTAGATTATTATCACTATCTTCACTGTTTCCCCTATAATAATCGCTTCCTCCAAAAATCATAGATTCTAGAGTAGAAGAGTTTTTTGATTTTCTTTCCAGGCTTTCACCGGTAACTAAAGAATGAATTATACCTTCTCCCTCAACTGAATTTGAAGGAGGAGATAAAAGCCCCCAACTCAACATATCAATCACTTGGTTGTTGTTATCACTAATAATCACACCACTAGTAGAAGAAAGTTGTGCTGAAAAAGTTGCGTCAGGGCTCTTACCTACATCTCCCGCGACAAATAAAAAATACCCAAAAGCGGGCACTATATTATTTACCCATGTAATTGTTTTATTACTTACAACATTGGATGAATTAACTAATTTTAGTTTAAAATTTGAGTTATCAATAACAATTGGGCTTGAAGTGGGATTATAAATTTCAATAAATTCATTGTTCGCGCTACCCACTCCACTTGTTACTTCCGAAATAACCAGATGATTAGCTGTCGCAGCTAATGCAAAATCAGAAATAAAAAACAGATTTAATAGAACTATAATTAAAAAAATAAAGCTTTTTTTGGTCATTTCTTTGACTTTTGTTTTTGTTTTTGATATAATATACACAAAAGAACCAAAATAAAAAAGGTTCTTTTCGTAATTTAAAAAAGAAGGAGGTGAAAGCCATGGAGTTGGCAGCAGTAGCAAATGTCGGGCAGATTTCTACCGGCACCGCCCAAGTTTTCAAAGCTGCAGTAAGCTCTCAACACGAAAACACAGGTATGCAAGTGGCAGAAAGAGCCCATCAGGTAATCCCAAACAGCAATGGGGCCGACGATGTCGCTCGGATTTCTCAACAGCCTCGTCAAGGAATCAACGCAATGGCAGTTTCGAGAATCTCCCTCGAAGCCTAACAAAAACAGGTTGTTCCTAAATTATAGAGGACCCGCCCCCATTTAATGGGGGATTTTTATTTTCATTTCCAGATAATCCAGCTAGGTCCGACCTAGTCATTATTTTATAAACATACTATCGCCAAAGGAATAGAACCGATATTTCTTTTTTACCGCAATCAAATATAGTTTTTTAAGCAGAGTAACTCCTGTTTTTTTGCCTGGTGCCAAAAAAGCGGACACCAACATCATGAGAGTTGATTTTGGTAGATGAAAATTGGTAATTAGAGCGTCAATAACCTCAAAGCGATATGGTGGGTAAATAAATATATCGGTTGAGCCAATGATGAATTCGGGATTATTGAGATTTTTAGGACTTTTGGGACTTTTGGGAATTTTGGGAACATTTTTAAATATTTGTCCCGAAGGGACTCTATAATTTTGAGATTTGATTTTTGATTTTTGATTTTTCCCCAGGGTTTCCAAAACCCTGGTGGTAGTCGTCCCAACACTAATTATTCTTCGCCCATCGGCCTTTGCTTGCAAAACCTTCTCCCAAACCTCTTTTTTTACTTCAAAAAACTCCTCGTGCATTTTGTGTTCTTCGATTTTTTCTGATTCAACTGGAAGAAATGTGCCTGGCCCAACATGAAGCGTAATCTCAAGAATCTCAACACCTTTTTTCTTTATTTTTTTAATTAATTCATGTGTAAAATGAAATCCCGCCGTCGGCGCCGCCACCGAACCGACATTTTTTGAATAAACAGTTTGGTAAAAAAAATTATCTTTTTGCAAAATTTTATTTTTTCTATTCGAAAATATTGTGATATTGAATATTGGATATTGGGATTTTGAATTTGAAATTTGATTGATCATTGGGATTTGGGATTTGGGATTTCTTGCGACATAAGGAGGAAGTGGTATTTCTCCATATTTTTCCAGATACTTAAAAACATTGCTTGTATTTTTATTAAATCTCACCACACAGCTTCTCTCTTTTTTCTCAATAACCTCTAATTCTAATTTATTTTCAAAAAAAATCCCATCTCCAGCCTTAACTTTGCCTCTTATTAAGGCCTCCCAATCCGAAGACGGGCGGCCACAAGGGCACGCCCCTACAGGTCTAATTAATAAAAGTTCAACCTTCCCTCCCGTTTCTTTGTTGCCATAAATCCTCGCCTTAAAAACCCTGGAATTATTAAAAACTAAAATATCCCCTTTCTGAAAATATCCCAGTATATCATAAAAATGTCTATGCTCAATTTGTTTGTTATTTCGATCAACCACAAGAAGGCGCGAGTGATCTCGTGGTTCGATATGATGGTTTGCGATTAATTCTTTTGGTAGATTGTAATTAAAACCAGAAAGTTTCATAATTCTAATTGCCCAATTTTTATTTAGCCTTCTGTATTATTTTATTATAATTTAATATTATGATTATATGATTTAATATTTAAGTTTTTAAATGAGCTAAAGGGGGCTTTTTATATTTTTCAGTCCATAATTCGTTACTTTTGTATAAATCTGAGTAGTAGCCACATTATTGTGCCCCAAAAGCTCTTGAATATAGCAGATGTCGGTTCCAGATTCTAAAAGATGAGTTGCAAACGAATGACGTAGAGAATGGCAGGTTGCCTCCTTTTTTATACCAGTCTTTCTCAGTGCGTCATGGAAAATGCCCTGCACTGTTCTAGTAGTCAGGCAACCCCCATAATCGCTCTCAAAAACCAACATCCATCCATCTTTATTATATTTTTTTAAAACATCTGCCAACTTCTCCGAAATAACAGTCGTCCGATATTTTTTCCCCTTGCTTTGACGAACAGTTAAAATTCTATTTTCAAGATCAAGATCGCATACCTTAAGATCTACAACTTCCGAAACTCAGAGACCCGATGAATACATTGTGGCCAGAATCAATTTATGTTTTACATTTGTAACCACGCCTAGGATTTGTAAAACTTCCTCTCTGGTTAATACGACCGGTAATTTCTTTTCTTTTTTTACCCTAGGAATATGAACAAAAAACTTTCGTCGCAAAACCCTACCAAAATAAAAATAGAGGGCGCTATATGCCAAATTGATTGTGGAACTAGACTTCCTACTAACTATTAGTGTCTCTAAATAACCTTTTACATCAGAATAATTAACATCTCGCGGACTTTTTTGAGAATATTCCAGAAACTTATAACATGATGAATATACGATTCGATGGTGGAGCGACTAAAACCACGCAGATTCATCTCTTGCCTGAAAGTAGTAAATGAGCTATTATAATTAAAATCATTTCTCAAATTCATAGCCCTCCTATGATTTGAAATATTGAAATAAATTTTATTTTACTTTACAAATAAAATCAAGCACTTCGCATATACAGTGTTGTCCGACATATATCTTTCCTAATTGCTTTCTAAATGTTTGTGCTGAGCCTGAATAAAATCAAAACAGAATTTTTATATTTAATTAGGCGAAATTGTGCTTTTACTATATAATGAGAAAAATTGCCATGGAAAATCAAATCAAAAAAATATTTAAAACTAGAGATGAAGCAGTCATTAAAAATGATCTGCACTTATTTCTGTCTACTCAAACCGGCGAAATCGCAAAATCTGGTAGCGAAGGTTATTTAAAAACTGGTAAGCTCGTTTCTACGGTGCTTCATGTTCATAACGACAACCAAGACCCTAATCTTTGGGTGGTTTTAGTACAGGAAGATTATTTTTTTGATGGCAATTTTTCTCATCGGAGCTATTTACTTTATAAAATAGTAAAACAAAATAAAAAAATGTTAATTGCTGAAATAGTCTGGTAAAAGCAAAATTTCGCCTAAAAATGAAATATTCTGTTTTGAATCTCTTCTAGATATTATTTCTAATAACAATGAACGGAAAGATAGACGTTTACACCCCGTTGCACTCTCGCCCTCTTTTATATCTAATAATAATGAATCGGGCTCGGGTCGGACAACACGGTATATCTGGTTCGCTCCTGCCGTCGCTCAACCCATATTTCGGTTCTTTTTTATATATAATTGTGCGGAATTGAAAATTTTTTTTATAATATTAGTTGTAAGATTTAACAGCGTTGTTTACATTTCATTAGGATAAAAGTAATTTATTAATTTTTCCATTGGTGTTAGGTTATCAATTCCTTTATGGGGTTTTACGGTGTTGTAATAGTTAACAAAGC
>Ga0073932_1005093_pt1 | contig 14658 bp, 9 predicted proteins | sample DewCreD2012metaG_FD_76967 | JGI IMG/M metagenome (GOLD analysis project Ga0073932, IMG submission 76967) | Hot spring sediment bacterial and archeal communities from British Columbia, Canada, to study Microbial Dark Matter (Phase II) - Dewar... ... | reverse complement strand
GCGGAGCGTTGTCCCGAACAAAGAGAGGGATCTGTCCATAAATAACAGATCCTTCGCTTTGCTCAGGATGACTCGCCAAGGCGAGTCAGATTTCTCCCTGCGGTCGAAATGACAGATTCACTCTGCGGGACTTTTTACCGTGAAAATACACCCGTAGGGGAGGGGTTTACCCCCTCCCGCGGGCGGGCGTGAAGCCCGCCCCTACATTCTCGTGCGCCTCTGGCGCATTCATGCGCGGGGGCGACAAGATCAACGTGTCATGAGCATTTAAGAAGCCGTCAATATTGAAGCACGAAACAAACTCAAAACTCGATTGTTCAACTCACCGAAACTCAAGAGAAAGCCTAAGACCATTTCATCACGAAAGCACGAAAATAGGAAAGCTCGAAACATACCCTGTGTTCTTTCGTGTTTTCAGACTTTCGTGCTTGAGTGGTGGGGTTTTGGCCTACTCTGTTCAAGAAAGCATGCTGAGGCTGAAGATCGCCATGTTCCCAAGGCAATGGATGGTGATGGGGACGATGAGGTTCTTCTCGATTTCGTAGGCTACGGTGAAAAGGATTCCCCCCGTGACCTGGACAAAGGGAAACCCGTGGCCCCAGCCGTGGGTGAGGGCAAAAACGGCAGTGCTCACAACAAGGGCGAGAGCGACCCCCCACCGCCTCAGAAAGCCGTAAAGGATTCCTCGGAAGAAGACCTCCTCAGCCGCAGGGGCGACAATCCCACCTACGAGAAAGAAGAAAAAAAAATCCGAAGAGTTTCTTGGAAGGGCTGTTCTAATCATGGCCAGGGGATTGAGGCCGGCCATGAAGAGAAGACCAAAAGCAATTCCCGACAGGGCTCCAAACCCTGCCGACCATAGGAAACCCCGTCTCAAGCCGGCAAGCCATCGCCTTTGATCGAGTCCTATGGAACAAACGCTCCGTTCCATGACATGAACAATGCCGACCATCAAGCCAATCTCCAGGAGCCTGGCTATTCCAAGCCTGACCAAAGGAGAGGAAACTGATTTGGACAAGACCGCGCTGGCCTCGACCAAGGCGACTGCAGCCATGGAGAAGAGGAGAGTCTTTACCTGGATCTGCTTTGCTTCCACCCGAGGCTCCTCAAAGCCTTGTAAGCGTACCACTGGTTGTACCAGTCATGGGATGCTTCAATGCGTTTCAAGATCTCCTGGACCGCTCGCGGGTCTTTACGCTGCCCCAGGCTGTAAAAGGCCATGGAGACAACAGGGGCATTAGGATCATCGAGAAAGCCGAGAAGGTCTCTAAAGGTGCTGGTTCGGCGGCTTACGCCTAAAGCGCGGGCGAGCCAGTAGCGCTCCGCGATGTGAGGAGTTTTGAGGACCTTCTGGTAAGCTTCAAAATCCCCTACATCGAGGTTTTTCTTCTCTATGAACTTGAGCGCAGCCACTCTTGTTTCCCACCGGTCAGAGGCCAGGGCGTCTGCCGGGTCCATGGAGAGGTCTTTCGGCCTCTCCTGGACATAGAAAAGAAGGGCAGTTCCGAGGAGGAGGCAAAGGATGGATGCCATCCACGCCGAGGTCTTCGGAGAGAGCAGTAAGGAAAGAACAAGGTAGAAAACACCGAACCCTATGCCATAGAGCACAAGGGGCAGGCTGACCAGGAGCGAAAACAGTGTGACGCTTCGAAAGGGAGAACAGGTGTCCACGCCGCGAGAGAATTCAGAAAGCAGCTTGCCCGGGTTTGCCGTGAATTCCTGGAGGCTGGTCTTCAGGAGGGTCTTCCCCCTGTGTTGAAACAAAAGACCGCCGCCCTCTTCCCTGACCATAAGGTCCAGAGGGGCGCGGGACTCGCGCACGGGGAGATAGTCGTAAGCGAGCAAAGTCCTTTCAAGGGCCTGTTCAACAGGTTTTCTCTGGAGGCTCTCGATCGAGCAAGACCTGAGAAGCTTCTGATCCAAGGACTTGAACGCCTCGGCTGGGTAATAGGCATAGTCGTAGTAGAAATCGCTCACCTTTGTGCCCAGGGAGGTAGACAGGAGAAGCCTGTCTCTCAGATTGAGAAAAAAATGGCTCTTGGCCTGAGTTCCCCACAGCAGAATCAGAATTAGGAAAGGGATGAGCAGAAGCAGTTTCCTTGGAGAGCCGGTGGTGCTGCCGTGAGCGCGAAGCTTTGCCGCGGACAAAAAGACGGCAGCCGGAATGAAAAGGAAATAAAGCGTTATCATCAGACAGAATGCCTTGCCGTTGACAAGGATGAGGGCGGTCAGCCACGAGAGAAGGCAGAAAAAGAGGAACAGCCGGTTTCCGCGAAAAAGATTTTTCCAGGCCCATGAGGCTGACCACGAGAGAAAGGTCAGGAAGACTCCTACGGTGAGAGTGAAAAAAAGCCCACCCCAAAAAGCGGCTTTAAAGGAAAGAAGGCGGGGGAGAATGTGCTGGTTCGGGACGATGAGGTAGCCGGCCTCTTTCAGCATCAGGAGCGAACGATGAAGCTCTGCGTTGGAGAAGTAGACGTGGAGCGTGGCAATGGCCTGAGCCACGAGAAGGCCGAGAAGGAGAACGGCAACAGCGGGAATGATGGAATGATGGAATTTTGGAACGTTGGAAAAAGACATCATGACTCCAACACTCCGTCTTTCTGATCACTGATCACTGGTCACTGACCACTGGCTTATAGCCGAAGCGGTACACCAGTCCCACCATCAATGACCAGGAATCCCAGTGGACTTCGTTGAGCCGCGTCTCTTGGACCGAACCGTTGGCCGCGTATAAACGGTCAACGCCGGGATCCGTGGACCATTCCTGATAATTGAAAGACAGGTTGACAGCCCACGGCCCGCTCATGTGATATTCCGCACCGAGGGTGAAGACAAAGCCCTTAGCGTCCGCATCATGTTCATAGCTCCTGGGATGGGCCAGGTCGGTTCTCAAATTGAGGTTTCCCTCTGCATCGAAACTCGCCCAGTGATATTCAAGACCTCCGTAGAGGGTGACTCTTTCCGTAATCTCAAAGGAAAGGTCAATTCCCAGCCACGGTCCCGGCCAGGAGGCGTCATAGGTGCTGTCAAGACCCTGAAGAGGACCTGCGGCCGGCGTCCCCTTTGCAGGGGTCGCGATCACCTGGACACCGTCTGTTTGCCTGAGCTTCTGCCGGCTGTAGCTGTAGCCCAGGAGTGGGGCGAGTTTGAACCTGTCCGAGAGGAAGGAAAACCGATACCCCGCGCCGATCACCGCATCCAGGACGCTTCCACCGTCCGCGCTGTTGCTGGATCTAGAGTATTCCTGAGTTCGGTTGTCGCCGGCGTAATCAGAGTCCTGGTTGTCGCCCGAGAAGGTGTACCCGTACCCCAGAGACCCTCGAAGATACAGCCAGTCACCCACCAGGGCTCTGCCGCTTGCCGTGATGTGAAGCGTTTGCAGGTCGGACCAGGTGAGTTCTGAAAGGATGTTGGGATTGTTGCTGTTCCCCGCGATATTCCATTGGAGAGCGTCGACCCGATAGCCCGTGGCGAGGTTGAGGTCTGCCTTGATGTCCGCGGCTCGGGCAGAGGGAAGAAAGAGAAAAAAAGTAAAAACGGGAATCAGAAGTGCATAGAGAGGCAGAGAGATAAAAGAAGTCAAGAGACGAGAAATTCTGGATTCCCGCCTGCGCGGGAATGACGTCTTGCGGATCAGATCAATCGCTTTGATCAAAGACATCATCAGAAGTCTGCAACTCCCGGGGCGAACGCGATTTTTTCGAAAACGCTCACGAGAAGATAGTATGAATTCATTTTGAGATCAAGTAGTTTCACTTCTTCTGATGCGGGGAGCAACGCAGGTTGACAAACTGGGTACAGAATGTTTTATGGAGCCAGAAGCCTTTCTAGCTTTTCCAAGATTGATGGTCTCGTAAAAAGTCGAAAGACGCATTTCCGTTCATGATTCGATCCCTCACCATGAACGGAGAACCAAATAGCGATCGAATGCTGACGCCGTTCGTCCTGAGGTTTACCCGCCTTCGGCGGCGCCAGCCAGCCAGAGGCTGGTAAAAGGCGACCAGGGTATCGAAGGACGAAAGGGAGTTTGTCAGAGGCCATGAAAAACCAAGGAATCGAAACAACGACGACTGCCCTGGCTGCGGCGCTGGACCCTTCAAGACCGCCAGAGAGTCCAATCCCCACTCAAGAATCTCTGATCGATCAGGCAAGGAATGAAGGAGTCGCAGGGCTTCTCTACAAGAGCCTTCTTGCTTCCGGCGCCTTTGACGCCCTGCCGCAGGAGGACCAGGAAACGCTGCGGGCCTATTACTACCAGACCCTTCGAGTGAACATTCGGCTCCTCCATGCGCTCCAACAGGTTTTGGCTCGATCGAACCAAGAGGGCATCCGTGTGGTGATTCTTCAGGGCATGGACTTGCTGCATGATCTCTATGAAGACATCGGCCAGAGGCCGCTCATGGACATCGATCTCTGGGTCTCCAAGAAAGACTACCCGGGATTCGTGGGGGTCCTCGAATCCCTGGGATATGAGAGGGATGCGATCTATCCGGACACCTTCAGGCAAGGACCCGCCGTTCTCGACGTCCACACTCACATCCTCTGGGCCGACCGGATCCAGGCCAGGAAGATGATCCTCGACAAAAGCGAGGATCACATCATCAGGGAAGTGAGAGAGATCGAGATGGAAGGCCAGAAGGCGTTTTGCCTGGGCCCCTGCGACCAGGTTTTGTATCTGAGCCTTCACGCGTTCAAGCACCGGGTGAACCGGCTCATCTGGCTGGTGGATATCAAGAGGATCCTGGAGCGCTGGAAGGAACAAGATTGGAAAAGGCTTGCGGCCCGGGCCGAAGAACTGGGTCAAAGAAAGACCCTCCTGGCCATCCTGTTTCTGCTTGAGCAGGTCTTCCAGTTCAAAAGCCCTCGAGAGGCTCTCAAACCCCTCGGAAAAAAAAGGCTCTGCCTGCTGGAGAAAAAGATCCTGCGGGCAAGGATGGGCAAAGGCGCACTCCCTGCCTGGGGCCCGGTGTTTATTTTCTCGTCGGAGCTGGGGCTGCTCAATCGGTTCCGCTTCCTGTTGGAGAACCTGTTTCCGCGGCCTGAGATTCTAAGACAGGTGTTTCCGCCGCCTCCGCACCTCAGACCATGGCAACTCTACCTAAAGAGGGCCGCACAGCTGATTCGAATGGTCGGACGAAGTGTGTGAAAAGCCAGTGATCAGTGACCGGTAAAACCGTAATCACGAAAGCGCGAAAAATACGAGTGACAAGTGGCAAGAAGGCAGAAGACAGAATACAGTAGACACAATATAGAATAAAAAAAGGATCACCCCGAAGACACCCTTTGACTACGCTCAGGGCAGGCAAAAGAGGGAAAACCCTGTACCGTGAACCTTACACCCTGAACCTTGAACCATCTTTTTCAACACTCCAGTACTCCATCACCCCATTACTCCAATCCTTCAATCCTTCCATTCTCTCATTTATTATAAATAAATATATTTTGTTATAATTTTTATACAATAAATTGACAAATATAGAATTGTGTGCTTTAATTGCGCTTAACTTGCTTTGAATATATTCAGATGTAGTATTGCTGTGAGCGGCGAAGCTCATTGAGGCTGAGCAACTCAGCAATGGCCACGTTACCCTCGCATGAAGGGAAGGGAGAGGTGTAGCCGCGGTTTTGCCGTTGCCCTTGCAGTGGCGAAGGCAAATGACGTCAGCGGACTTGGGGAGTTCTTTTGGCTCAATACGACGTCAATCTAAGAGAGTATTGGCGGATCATCAGGAAGAGGAAATTCATCGTCCTTTTCATCGCCGTCATTCTCGGGATTTTCAGCACCTCCTTTGCCATCCTCAAAGCCCCTGCCCCGATTTATTCCACGGACTGCATGATCGAGATCAAGAGAGAGCGTCTTGTGGAAGGGATCTATTCCAAGACGATCGCCTGGGAAGATTCCGACGACATCGAGACGCAGATTGCGGTGATCAAGAGCTACGCGGTTTTCGAGAAGGTCGCGGAGCATTTGAACCTCATTCCGAGACTCGCCTCGCCCAGGGGCGAGAACCAGATGAAGGCCCATGTGATTGCGACCATCGAGAATCTCCAGTCCAAGGTGGAGGTGACCCGCATCAAGTACAGCAGCGTGCTCAACATCCATGTGACGGATCACGACGCCGCCTTTGCCCAGCGGCTGGCCAACGCGGTGGCCCTTGTCTACAGGGAGCTCCACGGGGAGCAGCAGACCAAGAGGGCCAGGGAGGCGTTGCGCTACATCGATGATCAAATGAGGGAGGTTCGAGAGCGGCTCAGAGACGCGGAAGACCGATTTAACCGGTTCAGCAAAGACAACGAGCTCATCTCCATTGATCTGCAGAGCGAGACCCTCTTGAAACAGAGCAAGGAGATCCAGGGGGAGCTTGCGAAACTCGAAGAGGAGAGAAGAGAACTGGACGGGCTCCTCAAGCGCCTGAGGGAGTTCATCAAGAACCCTGCGGGCGCAGGCCACAATTTCGACTCCATCAAGGCCAATCCCCGCTACCAGAGCGCCAATGACAGCCTCGTAGGGCTCCTGCTCAAGAGAGAAACACTCCTCAAGGATTTCACGCCGAAGCACCCCGAGGTGGTGGCGATCAGCAACGAGATTTCCGAGACCGCGAAGAAAATGGAGTACATGCTGGAGCTTCAGCTCAGGGCACAGGAGAGGAAGCACGGGGATGCCTTAAAGGAACTGGAAAAGGTCGACGAAAAAACCAAGGCCCTTCTGGACAAGAAGCTGGAATACGGCCGCCTCAAGCGGGAGGTGGAGCTCTACACGGAAATGACCACTCTCCTGGAACGAAAAAACCAGGAGGCCCTGATCCGCAGGTCGGAGAAGCCGGAAGAAGTGAACATCGTGAAGCCGGCACTCTTGCCCACCACTCCCATCAACCCGCCGAGAAAGGTCGCGACAGGGGCCATGGGCGTCATCATCGGGGTGGTGCTCGGGTTGATCATTGCCTTTATCGTCGAGACCTTCGACACCTCCCTGGGCGCGATTGAAGACGTGGAGCAGACTCTCGGGATGCCGGTGCTCGGGGTGATTCCCCATGTGGACCTGAAGGCCATGCAGGAGAACATCCAAGAGCGCTATTCAGGGCGAATTCGCGACCATGGCCTGAAACAGGCGGTCAATCTCATCTCCCATTTTGTGCCCAAGTCCATGATGGCGGAAAGCTTCCGGGCCCTGAGGACGAACATCCATTTCAAGGACACAGAGAAAAAGGTGAGGTCCCTGGCGATCACGAGCACTTCGCCCCAGGAGGGCAAGACGCTGATTACCTTGAACATGGCGCTCACCATGGCCCAGTCCGGACTGAGGACGCTCCTGGTCGGTTCGGATCTCAGGAAGCCCATGATCGCGAAAGTCTTCGGAGTGGCGCCCTCTCCGGGCCTTTCCGAGATCCTTCTGGGCACCTACGATTGGCATGAGACGGTGAGGAGCGTCACGGATGTGCTCATGGGTGAGCTCAGCCTGGAGGAGGTCATGATCACGCCTGGGTTCGACAACTTCTACTTCATCACCGGAGGCGCCGTGCCTCCGAACCCAGCCGAATTGATCGAGTCCGCCAGGATCAATCAATTCATTGAAGAGGCCAAACAAGAATACGACATCATTCTTTTTGACACGGCGCCCATCCTCTCAGCGGCGGATCCGGCCATTCTCAGCACCAAGGTGGACGGCGTGCTCCTGGTGTATCGAATCGGCACCGTCCCGAAGGGGTTGCTGAAAAGAGGCATCAACCAGCTTCTCCAGGTAAAAGCCAATGTGATCGGCGTCATCTTGAACGGGATGAGGCCGGAGGTCAGCCCTGATTTCGAGGAGTACAAGCACTACAAGTACTACTACTCTTATGGAGAGGACGGGAAAAAGCGAAGAAAAAGGAAGAGCCTTTCCATGTTTGACACCAAGGAGGTAAGCCTGCCCCGGGTTCAGAGCTCTGTTCCAGAAAGAGCGGCCGGATGGGCCAGGAAGGCATGGGGCAAGGGCAAAAAAAGGCTTGGGCTGTGTCTCATCGTCCTCGCAGCCGTCCTGCTTGCCGCAGGCCTGTTGTGGCACAACAACGGGCTTGGCCTTTTGGAGCCGAGCGGCAGGGAACAGGCGGATAAGATGCAAAAAGCAAGAATACCGATCAAGGAAGAGCCTTCGGGGGAGGTCAAGACAGTCCAAATCCCTCCTCCTGCGTCTCCGGCAGCTCCCGCAGTCGCCTCTGCGCCCCCTGAGCCGGAAGCGGTATCGCAGGCCGTTCCTCAGCCCGAAAAAGCGGCCGTTTTCCCTCCGCCCAAGCAGGAACCTGCTCCAGCCGAGCCAAAGACGCCTCCGGTTGAAATGAAGGAGCAGGCTCCGATTGCGCCGCCTGTTGTCGCAAGGACGGGAAAGCAGGAGCGGAGTCCGGAGGTTGAAGAGGCGAAAGCCGAAAAGATCGAAGCTCCAAAGGCTCCCGCAACCGGAGAAAAGCCCAAGACCGACCTCGTCGAAGCCAAGCCGCCGGCAGGCGGCCGCTATCCCTTTTCTCTTTTTTTGGGATCTGTGCCCCGGCTGGATCTGGCAGAACAGGCGGTTTCACGACACAGGAGAAATGGTCTCTTCGCCTATTATACCGAGGTGGAGCTCAGCAGGGGGATTTGGTACAGGTTGTACGCCGGATACTTCGAGACCGCGGAGCAGGCCGAGGCATTCAAGAAAGCGAAGGCCTTAGAAGGGGCGGAAGTCAAAGAAACACCCTATGCCAATCTTGTGGGAACCTTTGGTTCAAGGGAACCGCTCGAGAGCAAAATCGAATCCTTGAGAAACCTCGGCTTTTCCGCCTATGCCGTCAGAGACGGGGATGAAAGACAGCGGCTTCTGGTGGGCGCTTTTCACAATGAGGAGAGAGCGAAAAGACAGCAGGAAGAGCTCAAGGCCAAGGGCATCGAGAATCAAATTGTGAGAAGATAGAAGCGAGAATAAAGAACACAGTAGACAGAAGACAGAAGAAAAACAGGAATACTGGAATGATGAAAACAATGGAAAGGGGTTGCGGCGGTCGGTCGTCTGCCGTCGGTGGTCGGTTTTCAGCGCTCAGTCGTCGTACGGCCAGAGCGTAGAGCGAAGAAGGGCAAAGGATAAAGGGGAAAGGAGAAAGGAAAACCACGGACCACGGACGACCCACAACGGACAAGGGGAGTTCTTTTGGCTCAATACGATGTTGATCTCAGAGAGTATTGGCGCATTCTTGAAAAGAGGAAATGGATCGTTTTCCTCGTGACGATCTTTGTGGGCATTCTCACCACCGCCCTGGCGGTCCTCAAGGCCCCTGCTCCGATTTACAGGTCAGTATGCAGCATCAAGTTTGAAAAAGAAACTACGGTCGAAGGGCTTTATGCAAAGACCATCACCTGGTCTGCGGGGGATAACCTTGAGACGCAGATCTCGGTCATCAAGAGCTTCACGGTATTTGAGAAGGTCGCCCAAGGGCTGGGTCTCATCCCAAAGGTCACTTTGCCCGCTGACAGTCCTGCCAAAGCCAATGTGGTGAGGGTCGTAGACCATCTCCAATCCAAAGTCGAAGTCTCCCGGCAGGGGATGACCAACATCGTCCATATCCAGGCCAAGGATAAAGACCCTGCCTTTGCCCAGAATCTCGCGAACAGCATCGCCGAGCAGTACAAGGCTCTCCATTCCGAGATGCAAATGAAGAGGACCGTAGAGGCCATCCGATACCTTGAAGAGCAGCTGGTCCAGGTCAGGCAGAGGCTCCGCGAAGCTGAAGAAGAGTTCAGTCGGTTTACCCGCAACCACCAACTCCTCTCCATCGACCTCCAAAGCGGAAAGCTCGTGGCGAGGTCCCAGGAGGTGCAGCAGGAAATCCGGCAGGCGATCGAAAGCAAGGCGCATCTTCAGAATATGGTGGCGCGACTGGAGCAATTCATCGCCCACCCCTCCAGCCGCGGAAGCTTCTATTCCGCCGGCGCAACCCCCCAGTATCAGTCAGCCAACCATTCTCTCACGGAGCTCCAGCTCCGGAAAGAGACTCTCTTGAAGGATTTTACGCTGCGTCATCCGGATGTCGTGGAGGTGGAGCGGAAGATCCTGGAGACCGCGCGAAAAATGAGGCTCCTGCTCCTTTCCCAGATCGGAGACCTCGAAAAAAAGGAAAGAGAAGCAAGGAACGAATTGCAGGAGCTTGACAGCAAGTCCCATGTGCTGATGGAGAAGAAACTGGAGTATGACCGCCTGAAAAGGAATGTAGACCTTTGTAGCGAGATGACCGCGCTCCTGGAGCAAAAAACCCAGGAGGCTTTGATCCGTAAAGCCGAGAAACCGGAAGAAGTCACCATTGTCAGGCCGGCTCTTTTCCCCACGGAGCCGATCAATCCTCCCAGAACGCCGGCTCAGGGCGCTCTCGGGCTCATCATCGGACTGGTCCTGGGGCTGATCGCCGCATTCATTGTGGAGACTTTCGACACCTCCCTGGGAGCCATCGAGGATGTGGAGGAGACTCTCAAGACAAGCGTCTTGGGGGTCATCCCCCAAACCGACCCAGCGGAGCTGCACGACAGCTTCCGGAAAAAGGCCCCCGAGGGTTTGGGTGGGATCGCTCCTGCCCACGTGGTGAACATGGTGTGCCACTTTGTGCCCAAGAGCATCATGGCTGAAAGCTTCCGAGCCTTGAGAACCAACATTCAGCTCAAAGAGAGGGAGGGAGAGGTCAAGACGATCGCTGTGACGAGTTCTTCCCCTCAGGAAGGAAAGACGATCATTTCCGTGAACCTGGCCATCGCCATGGCCCAGACCGGGGTCAAGACTCTTCTGATCGGATCTGACTTGAGAAAACCCATGATCGCCAGGGTGTTTGGAGTGGAAAAGACGCCGGGCCTCTCGGAGATTCTTCTGGGGAACTGCCCGTGGCATGCGGCCGTGCGGACGGTTACGGACATGCTTGTCGGGAGCATGCCGCCGGAAGCGGTGCTGCTGACTCCGGGGCTCGACAACCTGCATCTGATGCCCGCCGGATCCATTCCCCCCAACCCTGCGGAGCTCTTGCAGTCCGCAGGTCTCAAGGAATTCATCGAAGAGGCGAAGCAGGAGTACCAGCTCATTGTGTTCGACTCTCCCCCCATTCTCTCAGCCGCCGATGCGGTGATTCTCAGTTCGAAGATGGACGGCGTCCTCCTGGTCTACCGTCTCGGAAAAGTATCCAGGGGTCTGCTGAAGAGGTCGACCGCCCAGCTGGAGCAGGTCAATAGCCGTATTCTGGGTGTCATTCTGAACGGGATGAGGCCGGAAATCAGTCCGGATTTTCGAGACTTCAAGTATTACCATTACTACAGCTCCCATGGGGAGGAGGGGAAAAAGCGAACAAGAAGAAAACGGAAAAGCTAAGTCCGTGTGGGTCGGTGGCTAAATATTCCGCACAAAGTGAATCATGCCTGCTTCGGGCACAAAGGTGAGTTCGTAGCAGGGGACTTGGTCGGCAAGGCGCCGGCAGAACTCGATCGTGTAGGCTATGCCCTGATGGTCCCAGAAAGGAGAAAAGGAGCGGGTGAGCAGCATGGACACGGCTTCTGCGCCGCTCTTGGGCCGGGCTGAGTTCTTCTTCCCATGATTGAGAAAGAACAGCTTGCGGACAGGCAGCCCGCGGGAGGAGTGCTCTTTGAAGTCTCCGTGCCAGGGCGTGCCGTACATCCAGAACTCCCCGTCCCTCTCCCTCACGATCATCCGGTCGTCGTTGAGAACGCTCATGCCTTGATCGAACCACAGCTTGGCCGTTGTTGATTTTCCGTCTCCGGAATGGCCCAGGAAAAGATAGCCTCCTCCGTCATGATCGATCCCGCAGGCATGGAAAAGCAAGCCCCTTCGCCTGGAGAGCAAGAGGATCCACAGAACCTGGTTGAGAGGGTAGCCCAGGGGATCGACATCCGGAGGGAAATCGTCGCCCAGGTAAAGATCACCCGATTCGAGATTCGGGGAAAGGAAGAGAAATCGGCTGGGCTTGAGATCGGTGTGAAGGCCGGCATTTTGCAGGACCAGCTTGCCTTCGCTTCTGAAAAGAGCCCAGGTCTGTTCTGAATCAAAGACCGGTTCCTTCTTGAGGAACGGTGGAGGCGGCTCCTCCCTGATGTTCAGGGTCACATCCGCGTGCGGGTCCAAGAACCAGGAAACCCTGATCCCTGCAATTTCCAAAAAGCTCGCTGTTCCCTCTTGCATCACGCCTCGACAATGGCGTGGATGCTTGCCAATTCCTGGAGATAATGGACCAGATCCTCTTCAGCCTCTTGCGGGGTGACGTCAAATTCCTCTGTGATTCTGTTTCGGATGTCGATCCCCTTCGTGGTCCCATCCAGCATTTCCCAGATGCGGGCGGCCGTTTTGTTGAGGGTATAAATGCTCTCCAGATCCCCAGCCCCCTGCCGGATCGGAACCAGGACGCACTCCTCGCCGACCTTCCTGAACACCATGTCCTCACTTCTTTTGTAGATCTTATCGAGAATGGCCATGAATGGATGCCTCTTTCGGGTGTCGTTCAACCTCACGCATCCACCACAGAAGCACAGAGGACACGGGGAGATAGCCGTTTCATTCTCAGGTGTTCCCGTCAAGCAGCGATGACGGCCGGCCGGCCGAAGGCAGCCGAACCGTAAAGGTAGTTCCTTTGCCGGGAGCACTTTCGACTTCGATGGTGCCGTTGTGGCTCTTGATGATGTCCTGGCTGATGGAAAGCCCAAGACCTGTGCCTTTGCCCTCCCCCTTTGTGGTGAACAAGGGCTTGAAAATCTTCCCCATATCCTCGGGAGCGATGCCGCAGCCGGTATCCGATATCCGGATGGTCACGCAGGAAGGACTCTCAAGGCCCGTGGCCACAGTCAGAGTTCCCCCGTTGGGCATAGCGTCTCTTGCATTCAACAGAAGGTTCACCAGAACCTGCTGGAGAAGCCCGCGATTCGCCGGGATTTGCGGCAGGTCGGGTTTCAGATCCCTGACGATGTCGATGTGGCTCCTGTTCATATGAAAGCCGGCGACATTCAGGGCGGCATCCACCACGGCATTGACCTCTGTTGGAGCCAGGTCACTCTGCTTGCGGCGGTAGAACTGGGAGATGCTTTCCACAATCTGGATGCAGCGCTGAGCTTCCTCCTGTACGATGTTCAGATGGTTCACACACTCCTGGAGGGTCTCGGAAGAGGGCACGCCGTCCTTCAGCTTCTTGGCGGCGATGGCTGCGAAACCCTGGACGGACATGATCGGATTGTTGATTTCATGGGCCACGCCTCCGGCGATTTTCCCCAGCAGGGCAAGTCGTTCCGCTTCGATCAACTGCTCGTGCTGCTCCTTGAGTTCCGCATTCGCATTTTTCAAATCCGTCACGAGCTTCGCATTCTCAACGGCGATTCCGATCTGGTGGCCCATGGCCGCGAGCAGCTCCAAGTCGTCCTGGGAAAACCCCATGATCTTGCCCAGGGTATCCACGTGGATGATGCCCAGGGTGCGCTCCTTGGTCTTGATGGGAACACAAAGGGTGGACCGAATGCCTTGCAGAATAATGCTCTCCGAAGCCAGAAAGCGTTGATCCTCCATGGCATCGGAAGTCAGGACAGACCGGCCTGTCTCAAAAACCTGCCTGGAAATCGTTGTCGAGAAACGGATGTCCCCTGTGGACTTGAGTCCTTCTCGTGTGCGAGTCGCCCGGGGCAAGAGCTCTCCGCTTTGATCATCCACCAGCATGATCAGGGCCCGGTCGGCCTTGATGATTTCCAGCACCATCTCCGCGGTTCGATCCATGAGTTCTCCGAGATCCGTCACCGTCACCAGATCCTTGATCAATCGGTACATCACAGCCAACCGGAGGTAGGCCTTGTGCAGGGAGGAAGTCTCCGCTTGATCGGGAAGGGTCACCAGCGATTCCAAATCCCTCGGAGGGAGGGTGAATTCGACGGTTGATCGGTCGGCCGGGTCGTGGCGGAAGATAGGCTCCATCACCGAAGCCCGATCCTGGCTTTCTTTGGAGAGATCGTCCGGGTCTGGGAGCATGGCGAATTCCAGGACGGTGCTGCCCACGGTGATGAGATCCCCGGGGTTCAGGACCTGCCGGCGCACAGGGAGGTTGTTCACCAGGGTGCCGTTCACCGATCCCATGTCTTCGATGATGTATTGAGAGCCCTGGGGACAGAGGTAAGCGTGTTTTCTGGAGACCTGTCTGTCCGGGAGGACGATTGTGTTGGATGGGTCCCGGCCGATGAAAAGGACGCGATCCTCAATCGGATAGGCCGTTCCCTTTTTCTCCCCTGTTCTGATCAGCAGTTTGAGCATTCCGTTCCTGGATGGATTCGAGGTATCAAAAACGCTCCAACAGGTTTTCTGGAGCGGCTGCAACGCGGAAAAGGGCCCAAGCCTGCCCGGCGGCCCGCACTGTCCTGCCACTTGACTTTTCAACCCATGCCAATCGCTTCCAGCGATACCAAGGTGTTCAACGTGCGTATTGTCCCCCAGTTTCAAAGGAGTGTCAAGAACCTGCCGGCGATTGATTCTTTTGCCTTTCTCTGGTACGAATAGGCCGAGTCTTATAGGCCGTCAATCTTGATGACTTCGTAAATGCTCATGGCCGACTTATCGACCGCCCCCACGCATGAAAATGTAGGGGGGGCTTTATGCCCTCCGACAAATGGGCGGGAGTAAATCCCGCCCCTACGGGG
>Ga0073932_1005090_pt1 | contig 14664 bp, 8 predicted proteins | sample DewCreD2012metaG_FD_76967 | JGI IMG/M metagenome (GOLD analysis project Ga0073932, IMG submission 76967) | Hot spring sediment bacterial and archeal communities from British Columbia, Canada, to study Microbial Dark Matter (Phase II) - Dewar... ... | reverse complement strand
TGCCGTTCTACACGCAGGTCGCCCGCGCCTTTGCCCCGGTGATGGTCCAGGAGTTCGGCACGATCCTGACCGCGGGCGCGACGCAGCAGGACCTCTACCTCAAGGCCATGCTTTTGGCTTGCTGGCAGTCGGGCGGCAACGGTTTTCTGTGGTGGTGCCTGCGAGACATCAAGGCCAAGGTGCATCCGTATCTGCGGAACGGGTTCGAGGAGTATCTGGGCCTGGTGGACGACCGGGATCGGGTGAAGCCGGGGCTTTCATTTTTCCTGGAATTCGCCCGGGAGATTCAGCAGCGTCCCGCGCCGGAAGCGGCTGGCGATGCCGTGGGACTCTATTTCCCCCAGCATTTCTACGCGCGCGACGACGAACGGAATCCGGGCAACAGTCCGCATCCGTTGTCCCAGCGCCTGGTGGCGGCCAACTACCTGGTCCGCCAGGTGGGGCGCGAGACGCGGGTGGTGCGCGGCGACCGGCCGCTGCCGGTCGATCTGAAGACGCTCGTGATCCCGGGGGCCATCCTGGCCGGCGACGAGGCCGAGCGCGTGGCCGGGTGGGTAAGAAACGGCGGACGACTCGTCTGGCACGGCCCGGTGGGAAGCGGTTGGGGACATGCATGTGCCGAGTTGCTGGGCGGACGCGTAAGCGATTATCGCGCGCCGCTCTCGTCGTCGGTGGAGATATTCGCGCGCCGGTGGACCTTCCGGCGGTTTCCGCAGAACGTTCGGCTGGAAATCCAGGTTTCCACGGCGCAGGCGCTGGCGCAGGACGATCACGGCCTGCCCATGGTCTTGCGCAACGCCTGCGGCCAGGGCGTGGTGTTCTACGCACTGCCGCAGGTCGAGGACGAGTTCGTGGCCGTCTGCGCGGATCGCGGCGCACGTTCGATCTGGCTGGACTGGTACGGCGGCATGCTGGCGGCCGTGGAGGGGCAGCGGTAACCGGCCGGGTTCGATGGACCGTTCCGTCCAGGAGTCCTTCCGATGCCGTCCACACGCAACGTGCTGTTCCGGGAAGACTGGTCCGGTTTCGAGCCGGGCCACCTCCGACGCGACAACTCCGCGCGCGGGGAATATCTCTGTCAGGTGTTGCCGGACAACCGCCACGGCTGGTATCAGCCTTCGGCCGCCGGCTGGAACGCGCCGTCCTTCGGCCACGGAAAGGCGCCCTGGTCCGTCGAGGTCTGCGGTCGTGGCCGCATCGTCGCGCAGAAGGGCCGCGTCACGGCCGATCTCCTGTGTCTCACGCGCGGCGAGGAGCCCTGGCGCGACTACACCGTATCCTCGGTCGTCTGGCCCGAAGGCGAGGAGCTTACGGGGCTTATCGGCCGTTATCGAACCAGTCGCGACTTTTACGCCGCCGGCTGGGAACATGGCGTCCTCAAGCTCGTCCGGCGGATCGAGGGCGTCTGGAGCGTGATCGCCCAGACGCCCATCCCACGCCCTGCCAAGGCGCGGCTGGCGCTCGCCTTTCGCGGCGCGCGCATCGCGGTGAAACTCGATGGCCGCGTCGTGTTGTCGGCCGTCGACGGCAGCCTTCCTTCGGGCGGCATCGGACTGCTGGCGCTCTCGCCGGCCCGCTTCGGCTCCGTCCAGGTCGTGGGCCAGACGCCTCCCGCCGCGCCGGCCGCCATCGCGACGCCGGAGGCGACCTACCCGCCCGCCGAACTGGCGCTGGAGATCGACATCGCCGGCCACGCCTGCGGCCGACAGATCCGCTTCGCCGACCTCGACGGCGACGGGCGCGAGGAGATCCTCTTCGCGCTGCCGGAACCTTTCCAGGGCCGCACCTGGCGTTACCTGACGCTGAGGCGGCTGACCGCGCTCGACCTGAACGGGCGCGTCATGTGGTCCGTGGGCGCGGCGCCGACGGAGCTGCTGGAGATCTCCATGGATCTGCCCTTCCAGGCCGCGGACCGTGGCGGGGGGGTGGACGTCGTCGCCGCATTCGGCGACCGCCTTCGCGTCCTCGATCCGCGCTCGGGCGAGGTCCGGCAGGAAGCGTTCACGCCCGTGCCGCCGGACATGGAGCCGTACTGGGACGAGATCCAGCAGTACTTCGGGGACGGTCATGGCGACGACCTGGAGCGGCTCATCCCCGACGCCATCCGTCTCTGCAATCTCACCGGCCGCGGCGCGTACCACGACCTGGTCATCAAGGACCGTTACCACAACGCGTGGGGGATCGACGGCACGACCCTCGCGCCGCTGTGGCATCGCCGCTGCAACCTGGGGCATTTCCCCTTCGCCTGGGATCCCGACGGTCGCGGCCGCGACACGGTCATCCTGGGCTACTCGCGCGTCGATCACGCCGGGCAGCTTGTCGGCCGCCTCGTCCTCGGCGACCACCCGGACGCCTGCTTCGCGTACGTGGCGGAGGACGGTTTACGGCACATCCTGCATCCGGCCGGCGAGGCGGGACTGATCGACGAACGCAGCGACGGGCACCTGGACGAGGTGCACCTGGGCCACGTCCAGCACCTCTCCGTGGCCAACTTCTGCCGCGACCTGCCGGGGTTGGAGCGGATCGTGGTCACGTACCACCACGGCGAAGGCATCATCGTGCTCCTCGACCACCGCAACCGGATTCTGCGCAAGACCGAACGCTTCGCGCGCGGCGCGATCTGCCAGCCGGTGAACTGGACCGGGGACGGGCGCGAGCTGATCGCCTTCTCGCCGACGACCGACGGCGGGGGGCTGTGGGACGAGCGGTTCGATCTGGTGGTGCCGCTGCCCAGCGGACCGCGACCTGCGCGGTGCATGGAGGTCCACGACGTGCTGGGGCTCGGCGTCGATCAGCTGGTCGTATGGGACGAGCGGAAGTTGCAGGTCTACCGGCCCGCCGCATGGCCATCGAACGGCGGGCGGCGCTACGCCCCCCGGCGGCCCGGGCCAAACCTGTCGAACTACCAAGTGAATTTCTCTTTGCCGGCGTGGAAGTCGTAGCGAAGTGCTGGTCTTACGGCTCCAGGCGGCTGATGCCCGGAAGCCGTTGCCGGAAGAGCGGTTGGAAAGACCCGCGGGTTTCGCGCCCAAACGGGTGGACGTTGCGCCTTTTCCGATCAGGAGGCAGGAGGCAAATTCCGTGGCGCAAGCGTTCTCCCAGGAACTGGTCTTCTTGCGGATGCCGAGGCAGCATCGTACAGCGGGAGCGGGAAGGCGGCGTTTTGACGGTCACGCGTTGCCGTTGCGGTTCCGCAGCGCCTTCAGTTTCTCTTCCAGCAGCGGGCGGATGACCTTGGGGTTGCCCTTGCCTTGAAAGGCCTTCATGCAGGCGCCGAAGATGGCGTTCAGCGTCGCGTCCTTGCCGCCGACGTAATCGGCGACCAGCTTTTCGCTCTTCGCCAGGACCTCGTCGATCGTCGCGCCGATGGACGATTCGTCCGAGACCTGCGCGAGGCCCTGTGCCCTGACGATTTGGTCCGCGCTCTGTGGCGACTCCAGCATCGCCGGCAGGACTTTCTCCTTGGCGGTCGCGCGGTTGATCGTGCCGGCCTCGACGAGTTTGAGCAGGCCGGCCATCCGGTCGGGCGAGATGCCGCAGGATTCGACGGCCAGGCCGCGCGATTTGAGCAGGCCCTGGCAGTCGCTGATGATCCAGTTCGCGGCGGACTTGGGCGCGATGCCGGCGGCGACGAGGCGCTCGAAGTAATCGCCCAGTTCCTTGTGTTCGGTCATCACGCCCGCATCGTATTCGTTCAAGCCCAGGTCCTTCCGATAGCGCGTACGGCGCGCTTCGGGGAGTTCGGCCAGTTCGGCGCGGATTTCGGCGATCAGCGCTTCGCCCAGCGCGATCGGGGGCAGGTCGGGCTCGGGGAAGTAACGGTAATCGTGCGCGTCCTCCTTGGTCCGCATCGTGCGGATTTCGCCGGTGTCGCCGTTGAAGAGCCGCGTGGCCTGTCGGATCGTGCCGCCGGTCTCGTAGATCCCGCGCTGTTCGCGCAGTTCCGTGGCGATGGCCTGTTCGACGAAGCGGAAGCTGTTCATGTTCTTGATTTCGCGCCGCGTGTTGAAGGCTGTCTGGTTGCGCGGGCGGAGCGAGACGTTGGCGTCGCAGCGCAGCGAGCCTTCCTGCATGTTGCAGTCGCAGACGTCGAGGTAGAGCAGGATTTGCGCGAGCTTTTCCATGTAGGCCCGCGCTTCGGCGGGGCTGCGCAGGTCGGGTTCGCTGACGATTTCGATGAGCGGCGTGCCGGCGCGGTTCAGGTCGACGCCGCTGTCGCCGCCGGCGCCGGATTCGTCGTGGACCAGTTTTCCCGCGTCTTCCTCGATATGCACGCGCGTGATGCCGATGCGGCGTGGCGCCCCGTCCGGAGGTGCGATGTCGAGCCAGCCCTGGGTGGCGAAGGGCAGGTCGTACTGGCTGATCTGGTAGTTCTTGGGCAGATCGGGGTAATAGTAGTTTTTGCGGTCGGCCTTGGTGAAGTGCGCGATCCGGCAGTTCAGCGCCATGGCGGCTTTGAGCGCCAGTCGGAACGCGGTTCCGTTCATGACGGGCAGGCTGCCGGGCAGGCCCAGGCAGACGGGGCAGACATGGGTGTTGGGCGGGTCGCCGAAACTGGTTTCGCAACTGCAGAACATCTTGGTGCGGGTTTTAAGCTGCGCGTGGACTTCCAGGCCGATGACGGCTTCCCAGTCGGCTGCGCTGACGACGGACATGGATGGATCTCCTGGCGATGGACCGGCTCATGATAGAAAGCATCGCCCGCGGCGCAACCGCGGGATGGGCAGGAACTTCGGCTTTAGCGACTTGACCCGCCGCCGCGCCGGCAGACAAATAGGAAGTATCCGCGAAGGTTGTGCCGAAAGCCGCGTCCTGCAAAGTGGAGCGAGTGTGGGGCTTGGGGAGTGGACTAAAGGCATGGCTCAGATGGAACCCGTGATGGACTGCTCCAAAGCGCAGACCTTGTTGAGCGATCTGCTGGATGTTCATCGTGGCGAACGTCCCGCTCCGATGGAGTCGCCCTTGGGTCATGCGCCGACGTTGCAGGCCTTGGAATCGCACGTGGAGGGTTGCGCTGCCTGTCAGCAGGAACTGCGCGAATTGGAAGAGCTGGGCTTGGCGTTCTCCGATTTCTGTCTGGATGAACCCGGCGAGGCTCATTTTGCCGGCTATGGCCGCATGGTGAATGAGCGCATCAGTCGCATGACGCGGCGCACGACCGCACGCAGCCAGGCACTACCGGTTTCGGCTTGGCGGACCTGGGTTTCCACGGTCGCCGCGAGTGCGGCGGCCGCAGTGTTCACCGTGGTCCTGCTTGGGCCGCGCGGACAGGCGACGCCTTCGACGGTGGAACAAGCCCAAGTACCGCTCCAAGCCGATGCGCTACCGAAGAGAGAGTCCGAAGGGGTTCACAAGTCTATTTCAGAAAAGGAGATAAATGAGCAGTTGGCCGAGGTCGATCGCATCGATGTTCCCACGCTGGAGCCTCGAGCGCAGACGCTCAGCCTTATGACTGCGGGGGAAGGTTCTCGTTTGGTGACGTACGACCCTGCGGTGGACAAGAAGTCTCCGACGGTCTGGCTTCCGGAGAAGAAGACCTGTTATCTAGGCGATTCGCCGTCTGCCCTTATGGGCATCATGTTCAAGGCCACGGGCGAGGAAGATCCGGCAGGCGGGCTTTGCGTGGTGGCCGTGAAGCGCGGTGGGCCTGCGGACGCGATCGGCTTGCGACCGGACAACCGCTTGCTTGCCCTGAATGGCATTTCATTTTCTGACAGTTCCTCCGAGGAGATCATCAAGTTTTTCAATGCGGTTTCGAATCTTGGAAAAGGTAAGCCTGTTCGGGTGGACTTTGCCGCGCAGAATACTGCGGGCGAGTGGATTATTAAGCGAGGACGTGGAGTGCTGGGTAAATTCGAGTGAATCCGAAAATGTTATGCACCCATAACTGAATAACTGTTATGTGGTTACCGTTCAAAGCGCAAGATTTTAATTTTTCTGTTTGACGCAGCTATAATCGATGGTATTAATCTTCTTCGTCGTACTCAACATGTAGTGTTCAAATCAGGTATCAAGGTGGCCGTTGCGCGAGCTTCCATCCCCCCCACAAGTTCGCGTGGTGGCTGCTATGATCGCCGGAGGCTCTTCGGAGCCTCCGGTTTTTTATTGTGTTAGTCATTTTCATAAAATAAGTTACAAAAAAAGACCGGCACTTTGCCGGTCTTTGGAAAAGTGTTATGGGTTGGTGGCTATTTAAGTTTGTCGGCCAGAGAAAGAAAGCGTTTGATATCCGAACGTCGCAGCCAACCCACCATGCGAGGAAGTTGAGCCTGCTCGATGACTTTGACGCCCTTGACCGCTGGGCCATTCTTTGCAGGGGCCTTCAAATCGGCGACGTACTGAAAAGCCAGGTGCCAATCTTCGCCAGGCGGCACGATCGAGAAGACCTCGACCAACTGCATCGCCTTCGGTTCGGCCTTGCCCCACTGTTTGAGGACGCGCTTGGCGGCCAGATCGGGCGATTCGCCGTAGTCGAGATAGTCCCAAGGGAACCAGAGGTCGCCAAGGTCTTGCCCGGCAGGCCGCAGCCCGGGTTTTTCAAAGAGCACGAGTTTGCCTTTGTGCAGGGTGATGACATCCACGCCGATGTGGGCGCCGCCGACGGTGACCGAGTTGATGGGACGACCGAAAATGGCTTTCGACATGTGCTTGACCTCGCTTGAAACCGCCCCGGAGTGCGAGTACGCACGACGCTTCCGGGAATCCTGGAAAGCGGCATTTTACACGACGCGGCCGGTTTCGTCTCGGTCGATTTGACGTTGTGCAGCCCGGAAATGGTGGTTTCCGCCGACCACTTGTCATCCGGACTTGGTGGTGGATAATGGCCCGATGCTGACTACGAGGGTCGGGAGGACGGCACCGGCCGGTTTGTCGACCGGGGCGATGTGATGGATAGCATTCACTTAGGCTGGCTTTTCGTAGCCGGGTTGCTGTTGGCAGCCAATGCGTTCTTTGTCGTTGCCGAGTTTTCGCTGGTCGGACTTCGCCGCACCAAGATCGAGGAGTGGTTGCAGGACGGCATCAAGTCCGCGGCTCAGGTGAAGGCGCTGGTCTCGGCGCTGGACGAATGTCTTTCCACCTGCCAGGTGGGCATCACGCTGTCCAGTCTGGGGCTGGGCTGGATAGGCGAGGATGCGTTCGCGACGATCTTCGATGCGTTCTTCAAATGGTCCGGCATCTATGGTCCGTTGAACGAATGGCTGGGCGCGTTCGGCGTATCGTCCAAGCTGCCCGCGCACAGCCTGGCCATTGCGGTGGCCTTCATGCTCGTCACCTTTCTGCATGTGGTCTTGGGCGAATTGGCGCCCAAATCGCTGGCCCTCCAGTTTCCCGAGACGCTGGCCTTGTGGATCGCCTGGCCGATGCGGTTCTTCAACAAGGTCTTCCACCCGGCCGTCTGGGCGTTGAACGGAACCTCTTGGGCGCTGCTGCGATGCGTCGGCGTCCAGCCCCGCACCGGACACGCTCGCGCGCACTCCGAAGAAGAACTGGGGATGATTCTCGACGAGAGCAAGAAAGCGGGCGTGGTCAGCCCGGAAGAACGCCAGATGCTGGAGCGCGTCTTCAAGTTTCACGACAAGACCGTCAAGGAGATCATGGTGCCGCGGCCGGACATCGTCGCGTTGAACATCCGCGCGAACGAAAGGGACGCGGCCAAGCAGGTTTTCGAATCGGGTTATTCGCGCGTGCCGGTCTACGACGGAAGCCTGGACAAGATCGTCGGCATACTTTACGTCAAGGACCTTCTCTATACCATGCAGCACCCCAACCTGATCAAGATCGCGGACCTGCTGCGGGAGGTGCAGGAGATTCCCGAGTCCTATTCCGTTTCGCAGCTCCTGCGCGATTTCCAGCGCCGCCGGGTGCACATGGCGATCGTCGTGGACGAATTCGGGGCGACTTCGGGCTTGGTCACGCTGGAGGACATCATCGAAGAGATCGTGGGCGAGATACGCGACGAGCACGATCAGGAACCGGAGGAGATCGTCAGGCTTCCCGACGGGACCTACATGGTGGAGAGCACCACGCACCTGGATCGTTTCGCCGACACGTTCCCCGGCATCGAGATGCCGGACGAGGACTTCGAAACCGTGGGCGGCCTGGTGCTGCATCTGGCCGGTCATCTGCCGCGCGAAGGCGATTCGTTCCGGTTGGGCGACTTGATCGTTCGCGTGGTCAAGCGCGAAGGCCGACGCATCCGCAAGGTGCTGGTGCGCCGGGTTTCTCCGGTCCCCACGGTCCCTTCCCCTGCCAACCCGGATAGCCAACCGCCCGAAGCGAAGGACGGCACCCAAGCGCCTCCTTCGGCGGATGGATCGACCGCTCCCTGAGTACCGTGCCGCAATGCCCTTGGCGCAGGGGCGTGTCCAACCCGCTTGACCACGTCCGGTTGGGCAAAGATACTGTGAGTTCTGTGTGCGCCATGGGAGGTCTGACCATGCATGGGCCAAGGCGTCTTGTTCCTTTGCTGTCGGTGTTGATTGTCATTTCGATATCGTGTGCGGAGGAGTCGCCCGGTTCCCGAGAGGTCGTGGCGCGCGGCAACACCAGCGACGAATTGCTGGCGTTCCAGGAGTTGCCCGTGGTCGTTTCCGCTTCGCGTCAGGCCGAGCCGCTGAACCGTTCGTCCACCCCGGTCAGCGTGGTGACAGCCGAGGACATCCATCTGAGCGGGCTGACCACCGTGCCCGAGGTCTTGCGCTTCGTGCCGGGCGTCGACGTTCTGGCCTATGGACGAAACCGCTACGCGGTGGGCGTGCGCGGCGGGCACGACTATTTCTCGGATCGCACCTTGACCATGATCGACGGGCGCAACGCGGAAAGCCCGGTCTTCGGCGGCTCCGAGTTCCTCCGTTATCCGCTGCTGATGGAGGACATCGAGCGGATCGAGGTGGTGCGCGGTCCCGGCGGCGGCGCCTGGGGGGCCAATGCCTTCAACGGCGTCATCAACGTCATCACGAAGAAGCCCGAGGATACGCAGGGGGTGCTGGCCAGCACGACGGTGAACGAATTCGGCGAGAGTTCGTCGCACGTGCGCTGGGGGGCGAAGAAGGGCAAGTGGGCCTGGCGGACCTCGTTCGGATACCAGGAGTGGGAGTCGTCGGAGTCCGTGATCCACGAGGACCGCGACGATTCGCGGGACTTCTACGACCGGGGCGTCTTCGACGGCGTGGCCGCCTACCGCCTTTCGGACGACACCCGGATCTCCTTCGGGGCCGGCTACCAGTATCAGCGCGAGGGGGATTTCGAGTTCCTCGGCTACTTCCCGCGAAAGGACGTGACGCAGCAGACCACGCGCGCCTTCGTGCGCGCCGACCACCGGTTCTCCGAGACGCTGGGGATGTACGTCCAGTGGTTCGGGAACTTCGCCGACACGGAGGCGCCGCAGTTCCAGAACACCTTCACCCTGCAGAACGATCTGGAGATGCAGTTCGACCTGAAGCCCGCCCCGGGCCACCACCTGTCGCTGGGGGGGAACGTGCGCTGGATGCAGATCGACGAATGCAGCAGCGAACCGCAACAGATCTACTTCCCGGGCGAGCCGAGCAACGAGTACTTTGCGGGGCTCTTCGCGCTCTACCGGTGGCAGGTTTCGAAGCCGTTGACCTTCGAGGCCCAGGTACGTGGCGACTGGTATTCCGAGACGCAGACCGACTGGGCCGGCCGGCTCTCGGTGCTCTTCACGCCGGATGCCGCACAGGACCACTGCCTGCGTTTCAGCGGGGCCAAGGCGTTCCGGACGCCGCTGATCGGCCTGCGCGATTTCCAGACGGCGCGCATCCCGCTGCCGACGCCGCCCGCGCCGCCGGGTTTGCACCTGATCAACGGGTTGCCCAATGGGAACCTGGAGAACGAGGAGGTCTGGTCGTTCGAGATCGGCTACACGGGGCGTCTGACGAAAGGCCTGACGCTGCGGGCGGACGGCTACTACCAACGCTACCAGGAGCTGATCGGCTTCCGCGATTCCCTGCGAATCCCCCTGCCGTTTCCGCCGCCGTACGACGTGGCCCGTTTCTTCTCGGCGCGAAACATCGATGACGCCGAGGCCTGGGGCGGCGAACTGGAGTTGACGTACCAGGCGCGCCGCGGGCAGTTGTCGGCCTGGTACGCCTTTCACGAGATGGCCTTCGACCGGGACAACCAGTCGATCCGCGCGTACCGGCCGGCGCGCAACAGCGTCGGGTTCACCGGGCGCCTCTTCCTGCCTCACGAGGTGACGCTCAATCTGAACTACCGCTACACCGACGTCATGCGGGGCGATCCGAACAACGACCGTACCGATGCGGACCCGACGCACCGGCTGGACCTGACCGCGTCCAAGCGCCTGGCCCGTGATCGTTTCGAGCTGATGATCGGCGTGACGGACGTGTTGGACCGGGTGCACGAGCCGGTCCGCGGGATCGGCAGCGGGTCGGCGCAGGAGACGCCGGGGCGGACGTTTTTCGGCCGGTTCCAGATGAAGTTCTGAGTGCCGAGTACCGCGCCGCAGAAGTTCCCGACCCCGCGCGCCGCGGATGCGGGTCCGGATCGAAGCGCGAGCGAGGAGCCTGTCCGGAGGAGATTTGTGACGAGCGAGCAACGAAGAGCCGGGCCCGCAGGCGCGGCGCCATGGGTCTGAAGCTTCTGCGGCGCGGTACTGAGGAAGTTGGGGCGAGATGGCGATAAGCGGTTCGTTCGATTCCGGTTCGTTCGCGCGATGGGCGCCATTGGCGCTGGCGTCCGCGTTCGCCATGGCGATTGCCGCGGCCGGCGAGGTGCTGATCGTCACGAGCAACCAGGCCGAACCGTATCAGCAGGCGCGCGACGCGGCGCGCCGGTGCCTGGCGGAAGCCGGGTTGACAAGCGTCGCGCTGCGCCTCGAGGAGTTGTCCGAGCAGCGCCTGAAGGATCTGACTGACGGGCGCACGGCCGCCGTCCTGGCCGTCGGTTCGGAGGCGGCTTCGTATCTTCATGCGCGACTCGACGAAAAGACGCCGCTGTGCTACTGCATGGTGGCGGATCCCGATGCCGCGGGGTTGACCCAGGGAAAACCGACGGTCGGCGTTACCTCGGAAGTCCCGGTCAAGACGCAGTTCGAGCTGGTGCGGGAGGCGTTGCCCAAGGCGCGGTGCGTAGGCGTCCTCTACCGCTCCTCGTCCGAAAAGGCGCGGGCGCAGGTGGCGGAAGCGAGGCAGGCGCTGCCCGAGGGCTGGCGCCTGGAGGCGGTGGCGGTGGAGGACCATGGATCGCTTTCCAAGGCGATCGACGAACTCCTGCGCCGCAAGGTGGACCTGGTTTGGACGTGGCCGGACGCGGCGTTGTACAACCCGGCCGGCGTCCGGGCGTTGTTGCTGAGCGCGGTCCGGAGCGGGACGCCGGTGTACGGCTTCTCGCGACCTTTCGTACGCGCGGGCGCGTTGCTGGGGATCGGCGTGGAACCCGAGACGCAGGGGATACAGGCGGCGCAGGTGCTTCAGGCGCTGCTGAAGGCTTCGAACACCCCACCGGAGCCTGCCGTGCATGCTCCGCAGGGCCGCGTGATTTTGAACCTGATCGTGGCCGAGCGGCTTTCGCTTTCCCTGCCGGAAGGCATTCTGGCGCGGGCCACGGAAACCATCCGGCCCGATGGGCGGTAGACGTTTGTTCCTCTTCGAAGAAGAGGGGCAGCGCACACCGCACGGTCCCGGGCTGCGAGGAGCAGGGCGATAACGGGCATGTTGCGATTCCTCGCTGATAGCTCTCTGCGCGCCAAGATCTCGATCCTGGTGGCGGTGGTGTTGCTGTTGGCGTTCGGCGCCTCGTTCAGCGTTACGATCGTGCACCTCAACGCCCAGATCGCCGATCAGCAACACCGTTCGATGGAGACGATGGCCCTGAGCCTGGCCCGGTCCTGCGAGCTCGGCCTGGCCGTCGGCAACCGGGACGAGCTGGCACACCTGGCCAACAGCTTTCTCGCGCAGCGGGACGTCGTGAAAATCCGGATCCTGGACGAACACGGAAACGAGGTGGTTTCCGTCAGCCGGGAAGGGAAGGCCGGCGGAAACGGCGAGGCAGCGGCGGAGGCCGTGGCTCTTCAGACGGTCGAACAGATAGCCTACCTGAACGAAGGCGAGACGGCGCCGATCGTGCCGGAAGTCGAGGTTCCGCGCGGCGAGACGTCCGAAGCGCGCAAGGCTGCGAGGCCGATCGGCCGCATCCAGGTCGCCTACTCCACGGCGCCGGTGGCCGAAGCGCAGCGTTTGCAGACGACCTTGCTGTCGCTGATCGGCCTGATTGCAACGGCGGTCAGTCTCCTGATCGTGCTCGTCTTTGTCCGCACGATCACGAGTCGTCTGAACGGCCTGGTGCTGGCCAGCGAGCGTCTTTCGCAGGGCGATTTCGAGCAGGCCGTGCCGCGCTCGGGTGGAGACGAAGTCGGACACTTGGCCGCGGCGTTTGAGCGGATGCGCGAGGCGGTTCGGCAGCGCGACGCGCAGCTGCGCCAGTGGAACGAGACGCTGCAGCAGAAAGTTGCCGAGCGCACGAGCGAACTGGCCACGCAGGCCGAGGAACTGGCCCGGGCGCGCGACCGCGCGCTCGACGCCAGCCGTGCCAAGAGCGAATTCCTGGCCAACATGTCGCACGAGATCCGGACGCCGATGAACGGCATCCTGGGCATGACCGACCTGCTGCTCCGCTCGCCGTTGACGATGGAGCAGCGCGAGTTCGCCCGGACCATCCATTCGTCGTCGGAAAACCTGCTGCGCCTGATGAACGATCTGCTGGACTTCTCCAAGATCGAAGCCGGAAAGTTCGTGCTGGACGAGTCCGATTTCGACCTCCGGCCGGTCATCGAGAGCGTGGGCGATCTGATGGCCGAACCGGCGCATGCCAGGGGCCTGGAGCTGACCGTAGACCTGCCGCCCGGCACGCCTTCGCGCGTCTACGGCGACTCGGTCCGTCTGCGCCAGATCCTGCTGAACCTCGTGGGCAATGCCATCAAGTTCACCGAACGCGGGGAGATCGCCGTGCGCGTCGAGTGCTTGGAGGAATCGGAGACCCAGGCGGTCCTGCGGTTCGCGGTGAGGGATACCGGCATCGGGATCTCGGAGGAGGTCCAGAAGCGGCTCTTCCGGCCTTTCTCGCAGGCGGATAGCTCCACCACGCGAAAATATGGGGGCACCGGGCTGGGGCTGGCGATCTGCCGGCAGCTGGTCCGCCTGATGGGCGGCCAGATGGGCCTGGACAGCATCGAGAAGAAGGGCTCGACCTTCTGGTTCTCTCTCCCGATGAAGAAGGCCCAGCGTCCCTCCGAACGGAGCGTGACCCCGCCGTTTCGCAACCTGGCCGGGCTGCGCGTGCTCATCGTGGACGACAACGAGACCAATCGGCGGGTGCTCCATCACCAGGTCAGTTCGTGGGGCGTGCGGGACGAGTGCGTGGAGAATGCCGCCAAGGCGCTGGAGGCGCTGATTCAAGCGCAGCGCAACGACGACCCCTTCCATCTCGCGCTGCTGGACCTGAAGATGCGGGAAACCGACGGATTGGCGCTCGCCGGCCAGATCCGGGCGGACGAGCGACTCGCGCGGACCAAGCTGGTGCTGCTCACCTCTGTGGGGGATCAACTCTCCAGGGAGGCGATGGCGCGCCATGGCATCCAGGCCTGCCTGAGCAAGCCGGTCCGCCAATCGGAACTGATGGACTGCCTGCGGCAGGTCCTGGGCGACGAACCGGCCGGTTCGCGGACGGCGCCGGTGCCCGTCGCACCTTCCTCCAGCCGGGCGGCGATGCGCGCGGTGGGCGGATTGAAGGTGCTGGTGGCCGAAGACAACGCGATCAACCAGAAAGTCGTGCTGCACCAGCTCTCCGATCTGGGTTGCCAGGCGGAGATCGTGGAGACGGGGCGCGAAGCGGTGGCGCGCGTGGAGAAGGAGGCCTTCGACATCGTCCTGATGGACTGCCAGATGCCCGAAATGGACGGCTATACGGCGGTCGCGGAAATACGGAAACGCGAGGGGAATGCGCGCCACACGCCGGTGATCGCGATGACGGCCCATGCGTTGACGGGCGACCGTGAGAAATGCCTGGCTGCCGGGATGGACGACTATCTGGCCAAGCCCGTGAATTTGAGCGAACTATCGGAGATGCTGCAGCGCTGGTGCATCAAAAAGCCCGGCATCGCGCCCGTGCCGGCGCGCGAGTCCAGGGTCGTCGAGGTCGGCGATCTCCAGACCGGTCTGCAGCACCTGCGCGAGGCCCTGCTGGACGACCGCGAAGCCATCGTCGGGCTCATCGACAGCTTCCTGGAGAGCACCCCGGCGCTGCTCGAACGGCTGGCCAAGGCCCTCAGCGACGGCGACGCCCAGGCGACGGCCGAGATCGCGCACGAACTGAAGGGCAGCGGCGGCACCTTCGGGGTGTACCGCTTCTCCAGCCTCAGCGACGAAATGACGATCCTGGCCCGGGCGCGCATGCTTTCGGCGGCCAAGAGCATTTTCGGAAACCTGACGGAAGAGTACCAGCGGATCGAGCGTTTCTATCGAATCGAGCGCCAGAAACTGGCCTCGCCCGCACCCGGCGCGTGCTGAGTACCGCTCCGCAGAAAAGATTGACCCATCAGGCGGCGCTTTCCAGTGCTTCGCGCTCAGCCTTGGCCAAGACCTTGTCGAACGAACGGCGCGTCCACTTGAACGGCTTGGCGTAGCG
>Ga0073932_1005088_pt1 | contig 14666 bp, 8 predicted proteins | sample DewCreD2012metaG_FD_76967 | JGI IMG/M metagenome (GOLD analysis project Ga0073932, IMG submission 76967) | Hot spring sediment bacterial and archeal communities from British Columbia, Canada, to study Microbial Dark Matter (Phase II) - Dewar... ... | reverse complement strand
CTCGATGTCGGCTCATCGCATCCTGGGGCTGGAGCAGGTCCCAAGGGTTCGGCTGTTCGCCGATTAAAGCGGTACGTGAGCTGGGTTTAAAACGTCGTGAGACAGTTTGGTCCCTATCTACCGTGGGCGCAGGAGTTTTGAGGGGATCTGTCCCTAGTACGAGAGGACCGGGATGGACGAACCTCTGGTGTACCAGTTGTCGTGCCAACGGCATCGCTGGGTAGCTATGTTCGGAAGGGATAACCGCTGAAAGCATCTAAGCGGGAAACCCACCCCAAGATGAGAGCTCCCCTCTGGAGCGATCCAGGCTGAAGGCCCCTCGTAGACCACGAGGTTGATAGGTCGGGTGTGTAAGCGCAGCAATGCGTTGAGCTAACCGATCCTAATGGGCCGTGCGGCTTGACCATGCTCCAACAGGGCAACCGATTGAACCCCGGAATCTCGTGATTACCCCTATTCGGACATCAGAAATCAGAAATCGGTGCTCAAAGATCGGAAAAGAGCACTCCGGGTCCCCGCCCGAGCGCGGATTGCTGCGAGCCCCGATTTCCGACCTCCAAGGGTCAATCCCCTTGGGGCGGTGGTTTCAGCGAGGAGGCCACACCCGTTCCCATCCCGAACACGGTCGTTAAGCTCCTCAGCGCCAATGGTACTGCGAGGGAGACTTCGTGGGAGAGTAGGTCGCCGCCGCCCCTTTTCAATCACAAGAGCCGACTCCCCCTTTGCCGGGGAGCCGGCTCTTATCGTTTTGAGACTGGATTTTAGATACTGACCCGCAGGCCCTTGCTCCGCAGGTATTCCTTGACCTGACCGATCCTCTGGATTCGGTAATGGAAGACCGAAGCCGCAAGCAGGACCGGCGCCCAGCCCCTGACCACCCCATCGTAGAAGTGCTTCGGCCCCTTCGCTCTCGTAGAAAGCGGCATTCTCGACGGGATCCCCTGCATCTTTCAGATTGACGAAATTCATGCCCTTAACCACCCGGCTATTTTTCACGTCATTTTTCATGTCCACGCATGGCATGATCTGGATCACCTCCCCAAGACCTCCATTAAAAGCCATTTCCTGATTGGGGTGAGCGATGAGACCGCCTTCATGGGAGCCTGCACTCCATGACCTCTTTCAAAAGGCGCGGATCAGCTTTGCCTCCGGACGCGTGCATGGCCTGTCCCGTGAGAAAGCCCATGGCCTCGGATGCGCCTTTTCGATAGTTCTCCAAAGCAGACACGTTTTCAGCCAGCACCCGGTCCACCAGAGTCTCGTGCTCGCTGGTTTCAGAAACCTGCTTCAGGTCAAGGCCGGCAACGATTTCTTCAGGGGAGGCTTCTCTGCCATGGATCGCTTTCAACACTTCCCTGGCGGCGTTCGCATTGATCTCCTCGCTTTGGAGCATGAGCAGAAGCCCCGCAAACCGTTCCAGCTTTACGGCGTTCGCTGAGAAATCCATGTTCTTCGCTTTGAACAGGGGAATGAGCTGACCGATGATCCACTGGGAGGTCGAGAATACTGCCGGATCCCGGCCAAGAACATGCCGGGATGACGTTCGGTTTGATTTCGGACACCATCCCGCGGGGCGGTGTCCTGAGTCAGAATGGGTGACGAAAGTGAGTGAGTAGGGTGCGTTCCACGCACTTGGCGATGATGGTGCGTGGAACGCACCCTAAGAATGCAAGTGTCCATCCTTAACGAGTATCATTACAGCTCCCCTCATTTCAGTGTCCACTATCCTTCGGTCATGTCCGCGAGGGCCGGCATCGAGTCACGCCCTGGCGTGATTCACTCTGGATCCCCGCCAGCAGCATGCGCAAATGACGATGCGGCACAATGGTCGCAAAGTTCCGTGGAGCTGCACTAAGGATTCTTACGTTCAAGATAGGCCGCGATGCGCTCAACAAAAAGGTCAAAATCGTCCAGGTTCCGATTGAATACGCCGTACACAACGGCATCATCGATGCGTTCGTAGTAGTGGACAATCAGGTTGCGAAAGGCGGCCATCTGCTCGAATCGCGGCAGGTCCTCCCGGTGGATCACCTGCTCCTCGGCCAGGACGGCAAAGGTATCCCGATAGCTCGCAGGCTCCCGGAAGCGCTCATCGGAGATGATGTGCTGGGCCAGGTCAATGCAGGCTTCGATCAGGATGTGCAGGGTGCGCTCCACGAAACGGCGCGACCGAATGTCCGTCCTGTAAACCTCCCAGGTGATGTCCCGGGCGTGCCTCAGATCATTCACATTGGATCGTATATCGCTGAGAATTTTCACTATGAGGAGGCGGTCAACCACTTTTCAGTCTCAACCTTCGTCACATCTATAAGACCTTCCGCATGTATCTCTTGTGCAGATACAGGAAATCCTCGAACCGTTTGCGGCTGCTCACCTCGAATTGCCTGCGCCTTCGAGGATCTCTTTCAAAAATGAGGCGGCCGTGGCGCCTCACCTGATATTTGAGGAGCTCACCCGCCCGATTCAGGAGGACCAGATCCACAGTTCGTCGGCATTCACGATCCAGATCGGCGGCGAAGGCCAGAAAGGGAAAATCGTCCTCGTGCTCCGGTGCGACCCAGACAGCCACATCGACGTCGCTGGTTGCCCGCATGCGTCCAGCGGCTCCGGAGCCGAAGATATAAGCCGCGAGGATCGCCTGCTCCCTGCTGCAGCATTGCCGGATCTTTTCGATCAACTCGGCCGGGTCTTCCGCTTCCACTGTGCCGGTCCTTTCTTTTCGCCATGGGGGAAACCATCAGTGCCTGCTTCCATCATTTCAACGTTGCGCCGGGAGCACTCGTTTCACCGCCGGCGAACGCCATCGGAGGCAATGACCTAGGAATCCGGTTGGATGGCGGCCGTCCTTGAGGATAGCCGGAATCACGGTACCTATTATGCTACACCGGCGAAGCCTGAAAAACTTCTTTTTTCGCCACGGAGGGCGCGGAGGTCGGCTTAGAGACAACGGCACAGCTCTGGGGAAGGAGCATCGGTTGGGAGTGTCCCGAAAAGCACGAGATGGGGCAGGCAGAATTGGACGATCGTCAGCAATTCCTGGCTGCCAACAGCTTCAGGGACCTCATGCCCGGCGGTTCTCAGCAGCTCCGTCTGAGCGCCTCTCAGCCCTTCATCGGCTTCAGCCAATAGAATTCGAGAGATCCGTCGAAGTCCCATTTCCACCCCAAACCTCCACCTGAACGGGGGCGACCGAGTCGTCGAACGAGCCGTTATTGTCTCGTTATTATTGGAAATTAACGAGTGGCTAACATGACCATCCACCTGAATCAACCAAACACAAAGCATAGACGCCCCACCGCATGCGCATGCGGAATGACAAACGGCCATGGAACCACTAAGATTGTAACCAAAACACCGATTTCGACGTCGGTTGCCTTCGGCCGAGAGGCGGGTCTGCCGGGGCGCTCCAAGAAGGCGACGAGGAAGGGGGATTGGTGGGATTCGACGATCATCGATGGAGACGAGGTGTGCGCCATGCTCTTCAAGACTGACTCGTGCCGTCTTCTGGCGGACCCCGAGGGGCCTGCCGCCGAGCGTTACGCTCACTACGACGCTTTTCTGAACCACAACCACGAGGCGCTGCGCATGCTTTCGGAGCTGGAGCTCGTGGCCCGGGGGGCCGGGCTGGCGACGCTCGCTTCCATTCAGCGTCGGACCGAGAACCTTCTGGAGGAGGTTCGGGGCCTGGTTGCATCTCTCAGCGGGCTGGCGGGTGACCGCTACGGGGAGCTGATTCAGGTGCACGACGCCGTGGCCCGAAACCTTGCACCGCTTCTTGAACGCAGGCGGCCGCCCATCGAGGGGCCTTTGACGCTTCCGTTTTCGGAGCTCGGGCCCCAGCACCTGCATCTCGCCGGCGCCAAGTCGGTCAACCTCGCCATAGTGCGGAACCGGTTGGAGCTGCCCGCCCCCGACGGGTTTGCGGTCACCACCGCCGCGTTCGATCTCTTCTTGCGGGAGAATCGGCTGTTCGAACCCATCGATGCCATGCTGGCGGAGCTCGACCCGGAAGCGACGAAGAGCTGGGAAGCCTGTCTCGGAGTCCAGGAGATGATTCGGGAAGCCCCCCTGCCCGAGAGACTGGCCGAGGCCCTTGAGAGGGAGTACCGGGAACTGGCGTCCCGCCACGGGAACATGCCGCTCGTGGCGGTGCGCAGCAGCGCCGTCGGGGAGGATACGGAAGCGTCCTTTGCCGGCCAGTACACCAGCGTGCTCGGCGTGGACCTGGACCAGCTGGCCACGGCCTATCGAACCGTCCTCGCGAGCAAGTACGCACCACGGGCCATCTTGTACCGACTGCGCTACGGGCTCACCGATGCGGCAACACCCATGTCCGCGGGTGCGGTGATCATGGTGCGGGCCAGGGCGAGCGGGGTCCTCTACACGCAGGATCCGTCCCGTCCCAATTCCGGGCAGGCCCGCATCGATGCAGCCTCCGGCCAGGGCGAGCAGGTGGTGGGCGGTTCCGCCTCACCCGATGTTTTCCATGTCGACCGCGGGTCGCTCCAAATTGTCCGGCGCCGCATTGAAGGTCGGGAGGATGGCCGCGACACATCGGCTGGAAGGCAGGCCGTATCCGATGGAGCCGTGCTGACGCTGGTCGAATACGGGATGAAGATAGAAAAATTTTTTGGCTCCCCCCAGGACATCGAATGGGCCGAGGATCAAGAGGGAAATCTGCTCATTCTTCAGGCCAGGCCGCTGGGAATGGCCGTCGGTGACGAACAGGATTGGGCGGCGGACCTTTCAGACCTGGAGCTCCTCCTTGAAGCCGGGCAGACGGCCTCACCCGGGCGGGTTTCGGGAAGGGCACTCCTGGCCACGAGAGACCTCAAGCCCGAGGAAGCCGAGGACGTCATTCTCGTCTCGCGGACCGCCGCACCGGATCTCGCACCTTTCATGGGGCGGGTGCGCGGTCTGATCACGGACCTTGGCGGGGCGGCGAGCCACCTCGCCTCGGTGGCCCGCGAGACCGGCGTTCCCGCCCTCATGGACGTGCGGGAGGCCACGTCCCTCATCACCGACGGACAGGAGATCACCCTGCTGGCTGACGAAGGGAGGGTGTACAAGGGGCTTGTTCCCGAATTGGCGAGGAAGCTCCCGGATCGTACCACCGAGGAGGAGCGCGGGCCCATCGGCAGGCACGTCCGCGAAATACTGGACCGGATATCGCCGCTGAACCTGACCGATCCCAAGGCTCCGGAGTTCGCACCGGACGGCTGTCGAACGCTTCACGACCTGATCCGGTTCGCCCATGAGAAGGCAATGGTGGAGATGTTCAACCTGTCCGAGCTCGCGGACTCGTCGGTGGTATCGCGTAAGTTGAAGGCCAACATCCCGCTGTCGCTGTATTTCATCGACCTGGGTGGAGGGCTGGCGCCCGGGTTGACTTCATGCGACGAGATCCGGCCGGATCACATCCGGTCCAGGCCCATGGCCGCCCTGTGGCGCGGCCTCACCCACCCGGGCGTCACCTGGTCCGGGGCCGTGGACATCAGTGCACGCAACTTCATGGCGCTCATGGCCGGCAGCATCGGGCCGGAGAACGCCACCCCTCCAGAAGTGGACTCCTATGCGCTGATCTCCAGTGACTACCTCAATCTCAGCGTCAAGTTCGGCTACCACTATTCGAATCTCGACGCCCTCTGCTCGGATGACCCCAATGCCAACACCATCTCCTTGCAGTTCTCCGGGGGAGCAGGGACCGGGATGGGCAAGGCCCTGCGTATCGAGCTCCTGGCGCGGGTACTGGGCCGGCTGGGCTACGACGTGGACGTGCGGGGCGACCTGCTGCGGGCGAAGCTCAAGGGTCTGGACTGTACGGCCATGGAGGAGATCCTCGACCAGACGGGACGCCTTCTCGGCTGCAGCCGGCTTCTGGACCTGGCCATCCCAAGCCAGGCGGAGGTGGAAACACTGACCGAGCTATTCTTCCAGGAGGACTATGATTTCCTGGGGCGCTCGGAACAGCGTCTTCCGGGCTTCTACGCCTCGGTGGGCGAGTGGTCGCGCTCCGAGTTCGAAGGGGAGGAAGTGATCGTGCAGGATGGCTCGAGCATGGGCGGGACCGTGTCCTGTTCGCTCCATTCCGTCCTGGGCACCGTGCTCGGGGGCCGGTACCGGAGGTTCCTCGAAAACAGGCACGCCCTGCATTATTACCCTGTGGCGGTGGCCAGGGAAAGCCGACGCGGGGACGGTCGCGTGCGCGCCGATATCCGCATTCGGGCCGGGTGCGTGGATCTTGCGGCCGGGCTCGCCTTTGGCCTGACCAACGTGGGAAACGGCCTGGTTCTGGCGGCGGATGCCAGCGCCCGGGAAGTGCAACTGCTGGAGTTCGTCAACAACACCCGCCACTTTCTGGAGCGTGCGGCAGTGGATATCCCCATGGACCGCTGGCTGCAATTGGAAGTGAAGGTAACGGGGCGGGAGATCACGGGGAGCCTCGACGGCCGGCCTTTCGTGAGATACACGGCTCCCCAGCCCATCGAAGGCTACGTGGGGCTCTGGAGCAAGGGCGACACCACAGCCTTCTTTCGGGGGCTGAAGATGAACGGGGACGCCAGGGAATGACAGTCTAAGGCGCGGAGCATGAAAACAGCATCCGTCGGCATCGTCTGATGCCCATCCCGCTTCATGACGATTTGCCGGGCCCTCAGTAGAGCCATTTTCCATTGGAATAGCGGAAGATCTCGCTGATCACCACCTCTTTTTCACAGTTGAAGGGGCCGAGCCTGGCCAGTTCAGGCGTGTCAGCGGTGCTCACGAAAGTCTGCTCTTCGTATTTGAGCACACCGACATAGGGAGAGTTCTTGTCTCCGGTGGCTTTCACCTCGCACTGCCTGTCCCTGGCAATGGCTCGATAAGATGCCCGATAGCGCCCCTGGGGATCCCTTTCCACCTTGATCTTGTCCTCGCCGACCTCACCATGCTGATTCAGCTTGGCGATCCAGTCGTTCTGGAAGACATCAAATGCTTTTTTCACCTCTTCGTCGTCGGCTGCAACGCCGAGGCACGGAGTCATGGCCAGAATGCCAAGCAAAACGAAACAAAGGATGAGACGGCTGAAACAGAGCGGCTCAACTCGAAGGGATGCGCACGACATGGGTATTCACTCCTCGACCACACAGGGGGCCTGATGCGTCATGCGCACCAAGCCCCGGAAAACCTGTCTGGGGGGGGTACTCGAGCGGATTTGCCGCTCGACTCCCCCCGCTCTCAACTGACCAAGGAACGGTTACTTGACGACTTTGAGCTCCACGCGACGGTTGATGGCGCGGCCCTCGGGATTGTCGGAGCCATCGGGCTTCGTGTTGGCGGCCTTGGGTCTCTCCTTGCCATAGCCGACGGTATCCAGCCGTGACGATTTGATGCCCCTCTGGACGAAGTAGTCGAATACGGCGCCGGCTCGACGCTCGGAGAGCTTCTGATTGTAGGCCGCGCTGCCGATGGAGTCGGTATGACCTTCGATGACGACCTTGATTTCGGGGCGCTTCTTCAGCGCATCGACGGCCTCATCCAGGATCACCCTGTACTCCGGCTTGATATCATATTTGTCGAAATCGAACTGGATGCCGCGGAGGATGAACACTTCCTCCTTGGGCATTTCCTTCCTTGGAGCGCAGAAGACATCGCGGACAAACTTCTCGAGGGCGCCCTTGTCAGCCAGAAGGGTCAGGCCTTCGGCCATGATGCTGCAGTTGTTCAGCTTCTTGATGTCGGCGAGGATCTCCATGCCCCTCTTGTCGTTCTTGTCAGCCACTGAAATGATGTGAATGCAGGTGCTCGGATACTTGCTGTAGATCGCCCTGGCCTCGCCCACCGGATCGGGCCCCTGGTTGGCCATGCCGTCGCTGATCAGAATCACGGCCGTGTTGCCCCTCATCTTTCCCAGCACGGGATCCAGGGCCATGATTCCCGGGCCCATCGGAGTCAAACGGTCGAAAATCGGCTGACTGTCCTTGACGCTCTCGATGGCCTTGGCCATCTTGGCGCGGTCGTAGACCCCGGCTGCATAGGGGTCATTCACGGGAGCAAACAACTGGAGGGCCGCGGTCCATGGCGCCGCTTTGTAATTTGCCTGAGGAATCATGGAGTTGATGTCCGTGGCCAGCTGCTTTGCAGCGGTCATTTTCTTCAGGGGATTGGGTCCAAACTGCTGACGCTCCGCAAAATGCATATACATGGAGCCGGATTGATCAATGAGGAAGACAAAATTGTCGGGACAATATTCAGCCGCTTCTGAATACCCCAACCCAAGGGTGAAAGAAATTGCCACCGCCAAAACCAAAGCCCGCAGAACTCTCCTCTCCTTCATGTCTTCCTCCTCAAATTTAAGTTGAGACAAATGAAAAAACGATTTCATGGGAATGAACCACCCACCGAGAACCATTCCCTCTTCGAAGGAAAATTTCTCACCGTACCACTAAGCCCCTGTCTCAAACTCTTCTCGATGGTCAATCCAGTCCTCATTCTGCTTATATACACACTTACACATGTATTTTGCCAGATCAAGTGAAAGAATGTGGTTTAGACAAAAAACCATGCCGTTCATCAAAGAATTTCCGATGAACCCGTGGGTTCAGCCGATTCGGGCCCCGGACTGGAGGACTTGCGCCGTGTCCTTGAGGTGGTCCACGGCCCGCGAGCCTGCCGCGGAATCATTCAAACGTCACTCGATCCGTGTCTCGAATCGCCTGTCCCTGGATCACCACGCCGATGACGGAAGTCCCGGGATTGGCGGAGCTGATCCGCCCCCTGGTCCTGCCCTGCTGGTCCGTCTTCGGGGCTGAGCGATGCTGTCGACCTGCCTGCTGGAGACCAGGGTTGCCTGAACATCGGGCACGGGGTTGTTGTGGTGATCCCGGATTTCCAGGATGATTTCCGAAAAAGCCTTTCCATCCCCTGGAAGAACGGGGTGCGTCACCCGAATTCTCGAGTTGGCGGGGTCGGGCCTGCCGGGGACGACGTTGACGTAGACCTCGGCGGAGAGGCCGTCCAAACCGGCCATCACTTTGCCCCTGCCCATGCGGGTGCCTCTGAATACCCCCGGTTCCTCGAAAAGCCCTATATCTCCCACCTGGCTCCAGGTAAGGGCCGACACGGCCACGTCAACCGCATTGTCCTTGACATCGTAACCCTTAACCTCGAAGGCTCGGGTGGTGCCGCTGTGGATATCGACGGGGTTGGGTTCGATGAAGAAGCGGTGAAGCACGCCGGGCTTGACCTCCAGCGGTTTTTTGGCGGTGAGGCCGTGACCATAGGCCACAACCATGCCCGTTCCCGTCTTCGTGGCGTGGAAGACACCCGAGGTCAGATCGATCCTGCCGATTCCTTCCGTCACGGCCCACTGAACCTGGACGGGAACTTCGTTCCCTCCCTTGTCGTAACCCGTGGCCCGAAGCTCATAGCTCTTGCCCGCCGCCATATCCCCTTCGGGGAGCCTGAGGGCAAGGGTGCTCACCGTGCCAAGGGTGACCTCAACCGGCGCCGTTGCCTGGAGTCCATTTGCCGTGGCGGTCAATCGCCCCGTGCCGGGCTTTCTGGCGGTGAAGAGACCTTCGCCCGTTACGGAGCCCAGGTCCCCGGGGTTCAAGGAAAACTCCGGTGACAGGAGGACAGGGTTGCCGTAGGCGTCCCCACCATTCACGGCAATTGTCACCTTTTCACCGGCCGCGAGGTTGATGCTTTCCGGAGCCAGGCTGATGTGGGCCACCGATGCGGGCTCCACGTGGACCCGCGCCATGCCATGGATGCCGGCGGCGGAGGCAATGACCCTGGTCTCGCCCGCCTTGAGCATCTGGAAAGAACCCGCCGGAGTCGTCATGCGCCCGTTCACCTCGGGGCTCAGGGACCAGGAGATCTCCTCGGCCGCGATATTGCCCATGGCATCGAGGGGCGTTGCATTGAACCGGACGGTCTCACCGGCTTTGGTCCTGGCTTCCGGCGGTGTCACATCGATGCGGGCGATGGGGCCGACACCCACATGGACAGGGGCCAGACCCATGACGCCGTCCATCTGCAGGGACACATTGCCGCCGCCTGCCCTGGTCGCCTGAAACACCCCATCCTCGCCGATGGTCCCGACGGCGCCGCCGACAGCCCAGGCGGGCTGGACGGGAACGTCATTCCCTTCGACGTCATAGACCCTGGCCGAGAAAGTCACCCGGTCGCCGGCCGTCACATCCGCCTCCGGCGGCGTGATTTCGATGCGATGCACCCTCCCGGCATTGATAGTCACCGGCACCTGGGCGGTCACGTGGTCCGCAGTGAGCCGGATGATTTCCTGGCCCGTTCTCCTGGCATGGAACCGGCCAGGCTCCACAAAATCTCCGAGACCCTTCTCCAGCTCCCATTGAAGTTGAGGCGTCGGAATGAGATTGCCGACGGCGTCGACCACCTCGACGGAAAGGGTCTCGCGATTTCCGGCGGCCATGGTCAAGGCTTCCGGCACGACCTTGATGGACGCGGGGGGGCCGGGTAAAACCTTGACGCGGGCCGCGCCCCGTATGCCCTCGAAGGCGGCTGCGATCTCACCCGCGCCGGCTTTCCTGGCTGAAAACACGCCGTCCTGCTGAAGGGTCCCGAGTTGCTCCTCCGTGGTCCACTGGGGACTGATCTCCAACAGGTTGCCGGCCGCATCGAGACCGGTGGCCGCGAAGGTGATGGCTTCTCCCGCCCGAATGACCACCTCGCCGGGCACGACGCGGATGGAGTGAAGGGGGCCGGCAGTCACTTCCAGCGGAGCCATGTCCACGATGTTCCGGGATGCGGCGATCACATGACCTTTACCCTGTTTCCCAGCGGTGAGGACCCTGTCCGGAGCAACGGTTCCCAGGGCCGGATCCGAAAGGCTCCACACCACTTGTGCATCCACGACATTCCCGAACCTGTCCTCGCCGAGGGCCTTCAGCTCCACTTTCTCGCCGGCTTTGAGGGAGAGGGTTTCGGGGATAATTTTGAGGAAGGCGATCTCCGCCGGCACCACCAGCACTTTCGCCTCCCCGGTGACGTTGCCGTGACGCGCCAGAACCTTGCCGGGGACTGCCTTGACGGCGCCGAAAAGGCCGGCTTCCGATATGGTGCCCATTGCGGCATCGCTCAGACCCCAGGAGACGTCGATGGCGGTTTCATTTCCAAACTGGTCGTAGCCGGTGGCCGAGAAATAGGCGTCCCTGCCGGCCGTCAGCTGGGCTTCAGCGGGCTGAACGTCGATCCGGGTCGCTTCGCCCGGAACCACGCTGATCGACGCCCTCGCTTCCATGGTCTTTCCGGTGCGGGTTTGGGTCAGGGAGGCGATGATTTCTCCCCGGCCCGCCTTCTTTGGGAGAAATACCCCTCGGTCGTCCTGGGAGCCAAGGTCAGGATGGACGCTCCACCTCACCGAGGATTCCACGGCGTTTCCGAATCCATCGAAACCGAAGGCCTTGAATTCCTGGGCCCTGCCGGCAACGACCTCCGTGGGGCCCTCGGGCTCCACGACCACTTTGGCGACTTCGGCAGCCGTGACGGCCAGCGTGCTCTCGGCGGTGAAGTCCTTCACGCGCGCGCGCAACCGGGTGCTGCCGGATTTTGTCGCCGTGAGCCTTCCCTCGGGAGTCAGCTCACCGAGAATTTCCTCCATGGAGAGCTCCGGCGACACGTCAACGCGGTTTCCGAACCGATCGAACCCAAGCACCTCGAGCTGCGCCACCTCGCCGGCGACAATATCCAGGTTTTGAGGCTCAATCCGCAGCCGTGCCAGCTCGGCCGGAAAAACCTCCACCGTCACACTCTTGAGAATGTTGCCCACCGATGCCTTGACTTCCCCCGTGCCCGCATGCAGGGGCATGAATGTCGATTCCTGCTGGTTGATGGTGCCGATGGAGCGGCTTAAGGACCACTGGGGGCTGATGGGAAAACGATTGCCGTAGACGTCGGCTCCCTGGGCCTTGAGCGTTGTCGTTTCACCCGCCGTCAGTTCCTGCGTGTCGATTTCGATAATGATCTCGGACAGCGGACCGTGGCGGACTTCGATGGGGACCTGGGCGGTGATGCCGTCACTGGACGCCTGCACGGCTCCCGTTCCAGCGGTTCGGGCGAGAAAAGCCCCGTCCCGCGCGATCGTTCCCACTTCACCCTCCACCGCCCACTCGACCTGAACGGGGACCGGGCGGCCGTGGGCATTGACGCCTCTCGCGCTGAAGCTCGCACTCTGCCCCGCCTGGAGTGCGGCGCCGGTCGGCTCGATGTCAAGGCGGGCGAGCTTTCCCGGGACTATGGTGAAGGGCCGTCCCTGGGTGACCTCTTTGTACCTCGCCAGCAGGACGCCCTTTCCCGGCTCCCCCATGACGACGGTGGAGCCTTCCTTTATCTGGGCCGCGTCGCCGCTGACGGACCAGTCGGCGGCAACGGAGGTCCGATTTCCATGCTCGTCGAAACCCACGACCTCAAAAGACACGACCTGGCCCGCTTCGAACCGGTCGTCCCGGGGGAGGATCTCTAGGCGGACGATCTCCGTGGCTTCAAGCCTTATCTCGTGGGTCGCCCGGCCGCTCTGGACCTTGAGCACATTGATCCCGGGCCGGGGAGAAAGGGTGAAGGTGAGCTGCCCTTCGCCTTCGGGGTTCAGGGCGACGGCCTGTGGGAATATTTCGGCCCCTTCGGTGGAAGAGGACGCGGTCAACTCGTTGTATCCGGCCGGCTGGTCTTCAGCCGTGAGGGCTCTGAGCCTGACGATAATTGGCGTGCCCGGCAACGCGGCCGTCTTGTCCGGCTGGGCTTCCAGTCTGGCTGGCGCAAGGGGATTCACCAGCACTTTGGCCTTGCCGGCGACTCCATTTGCCGCGGCGATCACCCACACCTCACCGGGCTTCCGGGCAGTGAACTTCCCGGCCGCGTCCACGGAGCCCGCATCCCCCTCCACGCTCCATCCAAGTGTGACCCCCGGCACTTCCTCACCCTTCTCCGTCAGGGGTTTGGCATTGAATTGCACGGTCTGGCCCACGGACAGGGTGATGGGATCGGGTGTCACCTGGACCCGCTCCACCCTCGGCTCGCCGCAGCCGGTGAAGACCGCCATGGAGAGTACGATCAAGCAATGAATGGTGACAGGTATTCTTGCACTCGGCTTACCCTTCATGGTATCCCTCCTGATCATCTGCATTGACTATGTGAGAGGCCATGGGAATGATGAAATCGGCAGAGCTTGATTACATTTCTTTATATTAATGCATCTTTTCAATATTTGTCGTGTGAAGGCTCTCATTTTCGACCACAATCGACTATTTTATTTCCAGGAGAGCTTTTAGGGATTCAACCGGGGTCCCTTGCGCTTCTCGGGATTGACCTTCGCAACCCTGCCGGGGCTGCGAAGGGAAAGCATCGTGAATCATCTCGCCAGGGAAGGAGGCCTCTATGCAGCAGCAAGGTCCATGTGCAAGCAGGTACGGTTTGGAAAACCACGGTATAGGGAATCCGAGGACAGTGTGGTGGAATCTCTCAACGCCGGCCCTTTACGAGCAGGCGCTGGGACGCTACGAAGGCATGCTGGCCCACCTGGGACCGCTGGTGGTGCGGACCGGGCAATACACCGGACGCTCCCCCAAGGACCGGTTCATCGTTCGGGAGCCGTCGAGCCAGGACAAGATCGCCTGGGGCGAGGTGAATCGCCCCTTTGACCCAGAACGCTATGACGTGCTGCGAAAGCGGCTGCTCGCCTACCTCGAGGGCAAGGACCTTTTCGTCCAGGACTGCTATGTGGGGGCCGACCCGGCGTACCAGCTGCCGCTCCGGGTCGTCACCGAGAAAGCCTGGCATGCCCTCTTTGCCCGCAACATGTTCATCCGGGAGCTGGATCCGGCCAAGCTGGCAGCCCACCAGCCCCAGTTCACGGTGATCAACGCCTGCGGCTTCAATGCCGACCCCGAAGTGCACGGCACCCATTCGGAGGCTTTCATTCTGTTGAATTTCGGGCGCAGGGAGGCCCTGATCGGGGGCACTCAGTACGGCGGCGAGATGAAGAAGAGCCTGCTCACGGTGATGTCCTACCTCCTCCCCGGGAAGGAGGTGCTGCCCATGCACTGCTCCGCCAATTACGGTCGCGACAAGGAGGATGTGGCCCTGTTCTTCGGTCTCTCGGGGACCGGAAAAACCACGCTGTCTGCCGATCCGGAACGGACCCTCCTCGGCGACGACGAGCACGGGTGGAGCGAGAAGGGCGTGTTCAACTTCGAAGGCGGCTGTTACGCCAAGGTCATTCGCCTGTCCCGGGAGGGGGAGCCGGAGATCTATGAAACCACCCGGCGCTTCGGCACCATCCTGGAGAATGTGTCCATCAACTCGGAAAACAGGCGCCTGGACCTGGACAGCGACGTCTTCACCGAGAACACCCGGGCGGCTTATCCCATCTCTCACATTCCCAACGCCACCCGCGAGGGTTTGGGCGGTCATCCCAGGGAGGTGATCTTCCTCACGGCCGATGCGTTCGGCGTGCTGCCGCCCGTCGCACGCCTGACTCCGGAGCAGGCCATGTACCACTTTTTGTCAGGATACACGGCCAAAGTAGCGGGCACGGAACGTGGCATCAAGGAGCCCCAGCCCAATTTCAGCGCCTGCTTCGGAGCGCCCTTCATGGCCCTGGACCCGGTGGTGTACGCGCGGCTCCTGGGGGACAAGATCGCCCGGCACCG
>Ga0073932_1005085_pt1 | contig 14675 bp, 7 predicted proteins | sample DewCreD2012metaG_FD_76967 | JGI IMG/M metagenome (GOLD analysis project Ga0073932, IMG submission 76967) | Hot spring sediment bacterial and archeal communities from British Columbia, Canada, to study Microbial Dark Matter (Phase II) - Dewar... ... | reverse complement strand
TGGATGGCCTCGGCGTCGTGGTGGGTGGTGATGGAGCCTTCCACGAGCGCGATGTCGTAAGGGCCCTTCTGCATCTTGCGGCTGGCTTCAGGGAAGTAGGCAATCTCCACCGCGCCGGCGACGGCGAGCAGCTCGTCTTCGGCGTCGAGCAGGCTGAGCTGGCAACCGTCGCAACTGGCGAACTTGAAGACGGCGATGCGTGGCTTGGTTCCGTTAGAGCTCATAGAGATCCAGGTAGGGCTTGATCTGGGGATAGGAAAATACGGGGCCGTGCTTGCAGACAAAGTACGGGCCCATCTGGCAGTGGCCGCAGAAACCGGCGCCGCATTTCATGTTGCGCTCCATCGACAGATAGATCTGTTCTGGCGGCAGGCCGCGGGCTTCCAGCTCGCGGGCGGCGTAGCGCATCATGATCTCGGGGCCGCAGATCATGGCGACGGTCTCTTTCGGTTGCATGCGGACGTGGCGGAACAGCGTGGTGACGACGCCGACATGGCCGCGCCAGGTGACTCCGCCATAGTCCACCGTGCAGAGCGCCTGCGTGTCCGGGAGCAGCCCCCATGCGGCGAATTCCTTTTTATAAAGAAGGTCGCGCGGGCTGCGGCTGCCGTAGAGGATGACCAGCCGGTTGTAATCGCCACGGTGGCGGAGGATGGAATAGATGGCCGGCCGGAGCGGCGCGAGACCGATGCCGCCGGCGACGATGAGCACGCTCTTGCCGCGGGCTTCTTTCAGCGGCCAGCTGGAGCCGAAGGGGCCGCGCACGCCGATGAAGTCGCCCGGCTGGCGTGTGACCAATTGATAGGTGACCTGGCCGACGGAGCGGATGGTGTAGGTGAGCGATTCGCGCACAGCCGGATCGCCGGAAATCGAGATGGGCAGTTCGCCGACGCCATAGACGTAGAGCATGGAGAACTGGCCGGGCTCGAAAGCCGAGATCGGATCTCCGGGCGGCGGGGCCACGGCGAGAGTGAAGGTGTCGTGCGTTTCTTTGGCGACGGAGGTGACGCGGCACGGCACCGGCTCCATCACCGGGCGCAAGGGCGGAGCGGCGGGAGAGGCAGCGACGCTCATTGGGCGCGCACCCCCTTGGGCGAGTACACATCGAGCGCCTGGAAGCGGGAGGCGCGGAGCCGTTCGGCGACCAGAGCGAGGGCGCGGCGCATGATGTGGTAGCCGAACTCGTGATCCTCCTCGCAGAGGTTGACGACGCGCGCGCCATCGAAGGCGAGCGCCCGGACGGGCTCCACGCAGCGGGCGCGGAACTGCTTGGTCGTGTTTTCAAGCAGCGACGACCAGCCGAGCTCATCGCCCGCCTCCAGAGTCTGGATGATGATCTGCCGGCCGGGCGCGCCCATCTCGAGTGCGACCTTGCCTTCGAGAATCAGGTAGAACAGGCTCGATGGATCGCCCTCGCGGAAGATGACCTCGTCCTGCTCGAAGCGCACTTCGAAGGCGAGCTTCGAGAGCATGTCAATGTATTTCTCGGGCAGCCCCTCGAGGAAGGGGTGCGAGGTGAGCACGTTCTTCATTTCAGCGGGAGCCATGGTTCAATCCTTGATCGGGTATGAAGCAGCCGCCGCAGCGCTAAGCTGGAGCTGCCGGAATTCTTCGGTGATATCGATCCCCACGGGGCACCATGCGATGCAGCGGCCGCAGCCGACGCAGCCGGGCGTGCCGAACTGCGCCTGCCAGCGGGCCAGCTTGTGGCTGAGCCACTGCCGGTAGCGCGCTTTGACGCTGGCGCGCACGCTGCCGCCGTGGATGTACGTGAAGCCTTGCGTGAAGCAGGAGTCCCACAACCGCCACCGCTCCGCTTCGAGGCCATCGACCGAGGTGCGGTCTTCATAATTCACGCAGAAGCAGGTGGGGCAGACGGAAGTGCAGTTGCCGCAGGCGAGGCAGCGGCGCGCCACCTGCTCCCAGTGCGGGCTTTCGAACAGGGCGTCGATCAATTGCGGCGCTGCGTGGACGTCCACGCGCCGCGTCTGCGCCGCGGCGGCGCGCGTGCAGCCTTCTTCGACGGAGCGCGCCCATTCCGGAGGGGCAGGCGTGGCGCCGCAGGCCTCGAGCATGTCGAGCCCGGCAGGCGAGCCTGCTTCGGCGAAATATTCGGGGGCTTCGCCTTCGACGAACTCGGCCAGAGCGATGTCGAACCCCGTGCGGGCGCGCGGCCCGCTGCCCATGGAGGCGCAGAAGCAGGTGGGCGCGGACTGCTGGCAATGGATCGCCACGAGAAACGCGCCCTGCCTGCGCGCCTGGTAGATGTCGTCGGCGTAGCGGTCGCCGAGCAGGACGCGGTCCAGGATCGCCAGCGCCGCCAGATCGCACGGGCGCACGCCCAGGAAGGCGCACTTCTCCGCCGGCGGGGGATTGTCGAGAATGCGGAAGGCGCCGTTGTCGCGCCGCGCGGCCATCACGCGGACGATCGAGAGGTGCAGGATGGCTTTCAGCCCTTCCGCGCACGGCCAGTGGTGGAACATCGCGCTGCTGCTGTCGGGCACGAGCCTCGCCCGCCCAGGCGCCAGCTCCTGCGTCCAGCCGCGCGGCAGATCCGCGCAGCCCGCGATGGGCCGCCAGTGCAGGGCCGAGTCGTCGGCTTTCGGGCCGTAGACCGTGTAGCCCTGCTCGCGGAGGCGCGCGATGAGCGCCTCCAGTCCGTTTTCGTCCAGCCGGTATGACTTTCTCCGCATGAGGCCGCCAGAAACTCTCCGGCTATTCTCTATATCAGAGTTTCAGGTCTGAATCTAGGGGGATGTGAGGCGGCAGAACGCACGGCCCCAGAGCCGCATCGTTGAGAAGCGTGCCATCCGATTGGGGCCGGCAGCCAGGATGGGCGCGCCGGGGCCAGGACCGTCCGCTGTGCTCGAGATCCTGAACCAGTCACGGTGCGTGGCGCAGCGTCGTGCCTGCGATGAGACTGTCCGGTGCGCCAGCGGCAGCTTACGTCTGCAAAGGCAGGGACCAGAACTCGGCCACTTCGAGCACGACGGGGCCGATGAGGCCGGATTCAGAGAGCGGAGCGTCGGCGGACCAGTGTTTCCAGGTGGTGAAGGTGACGCGGCCGCCGGGCGGCTTGGGCTGTCCTTTGATGTACCAGCCGGGCAATTTCGCAATGGCATTGCCGAAGCCGGCGCGTCCGCCGGAAGTGCCATAGTCGTTCTCGGGCGGTAGTTGCTCGTCGCCGATCAGGCGGTTCAGCCAAAGGTTGGTCACTTCGACGCGCAGCCGGTTTGCGCCGCGTTGAAGGGCTTCGGTGATGTCGATGCGGAAGGGCGGCTTCCAAAGCGTGCCGAGCGGCTTGCCATTCAGCGCGAGTTTGGCGATGAAGCCGACGCGGCCGAGATCGAGGAAGACGCGATGGGAGGGCGCGGCGGAAACATTCCATTCAAAAGACGTTTCATAGCCCGCGGTGCCGCTGAAGTGGCGCACGCCGGGATCGGAATGCAGGTGGAGCGAGATGAGCTGATCGAGCCGTATGGAGGAAGGCGCGCCGAGTCCGGGCGGGAAGCCTACGGTCCATGGTCCACGAATGGCGAGCGCCGGAGGCAGGGAAGCGGCCTTGATCCGCCACGGCCGGCTACCTTCAGCAACATACTCGCCAGGCTGCCAGAGAAGCAGGCCGGATCTGGGGTGGCAGACCAGTTCGACCCTGCGGTGAGGAGTCAGAGGCGGCGGACCGTGTTGAGCCTGCGAGGCGATTTCGGTGGCGCTGAGCGGGCGGGGAGCGAGTTCAGGCGTCGTGTGATCGCCTTCGAGGTACCCGGCGCCGTCGTCCTGGAACGATTCGCCGAGACCAGGATGGACAATGCGGCTGGATGGTTTGCCCTGCGCGGCGAGCTTGCCGTCGATGTACAGCGAAGGCGTGTTGCCGGAATAGACGAGCGCGATGTGGGTCCAGCCGGGCAGGCCGATGTCGGCCTGAAGGACCGTCGCGATGCTCCCGCCTGCGCGCTCGACGACGCTCACGCCGTTTCGGCCGGCCACCAGTCCGCAGGCGGCGTGGCCCTTGCCGTAGGCCGTTTCCCCGTCGGGCGGGTAAAAGACGAAGCTCGTGGGGGCGCCCATCATGCCGGGCGCCGCCGCAGCCGACGAGCCGAGGATGGCGTAGGTGTCGGGACGGACCCATGTGGTGATGGTGAAATCTCCCGCAGGCTGAGCGTAGCGGCCCCGCGCGGGGCGCGGATAAGGAGATGCAGAGAGGAGAGGCGAGGGAGTCGAGGCCTCCCGTACAAGGCGCACGGCTGGCCTTGCAGGGCCACGGCGGAAGACAACAAACACCGAACCCGCCGGATCGAGCTGAAGCGGAACACTGATGCGGCCGTCTTTCTCTTCGAAAACAGGGGCTGGTGCGATGCGGCCCGAATCGGGGAGCCAGAATTCGGGCTGCGCACCGGAGATACGGAAGCTGGCGACGAGGCTTTCCGGCTGACGGCGCCGGCAGGCGATGAAGTAGATGTCGGCTTCTGCCGTGCGGCGGTGGATGAAATTCACTGGCGCGTCGCCGGATTGCGAGGTGCACTCGAAATCGGGCGGCACGCGCATTTGAGAGAGAATTGACCCGAGCGGCTCGCCCCAAAAGACGCGACCCTGGCCGAGGCGGTTCTCTTTCACGGCGGTGCCATCGGTGTTGCCCCAGAGTTCGCCGGCGAGGCGGCTCCACTCGGAAGCGGTGTTCTGATCGGCGAGACTCGGTGAACGATCAGGCTTCGGGCCGCACAACCACAGGCCCGCGCGGACGAGCTCATGGAGGCGGCGCAGCACGCGCAGGGTCATCGTACGGCGCTCAGGCAGCACCAGGAGCCGGTACTGCGGGCCGCTGGCCAGAACGATGCGGCCCTGCTCGACGCGGGCTCCGCGTAATAGCACTTCCGTATTGATGAAGTCGAAGTCGTAGCCCTGCGGCAACGGCGGATTCAGGCTGGCCGGATCAGGCGTATCCAGCGGGGCGTCCTCGCCGACATAGTAAAGCAGATCGGCGACTGGCTGGCCCTGCTGGAGCAGGTATTGGCAGCGGCTGAGGTAGTCGATCCAGGGGGCGGCCTTTTCGAACCAGGTGTTGGTGCGGTCGAAATGGAATCCCCACGGGCCCATGGTCATGCCTGGCAGGGCGCTGGGGTGAGGCTGGTGAGCGTAGCGGTGGAAGATGCAAAGAGTCAGGCCTTGGGTGAACATCCAGTCGCCCTGGGCCTTCATGGCGTAGGGATGCTCCTGCCAGCGGCTGAAGGTGGGCATGCCGGTAAAGGCCTCAGCGCCTACGGCCTTCTGGCCCGTCAGGTGGGCGATGGAAGAAGCGAGCTTCATGCTGCGGTCCAGGTTGTTCTTGCGCCCGAACCAGAACTCGCCCATGTTGACGTCCATTCGGGTGCCAATCTGGATCTCTTCGAAGGGGCCGCCGTCGTAAGGTTCGGTGTAGGACTTGATGCCGTGTTTGTGGCAGAGCTCGGTGAATTTCCCGTAGTAATGATCGGCCATCATGTCGGCCTGGACGCGGCGCAGATCCCACAGAAAGCGCTCGGAGGTTTCGATGCCGCCGACGATGCGGCCGGTGAAGCAGGGCAGATAGGGGAACAGGTCATAGCCGGCGCGCTTCCGGAACTCCTCGCGCATGCGATCGGTCCAGTTCTGCATGCCGACCTCATAGCTGTCGATGAGTGCGCCGGCCAGACCACGTCTGCCGAGCCGTTCGAGGTCCTTGAGCATGGGCCCGAAGAAGCCGTAGAAATGATGCTCCATTGCTTCCGCGCTGTACTTGTCGCACTCGAGGCCGACGCCTCCGTCCGGGCCGGGATGATTGGTGCGCGCCGTCGTTGTGTAGCCGATGCGGAGGATGGTCCAAGCGCCTGGGGGGGCGTCCCAATCGAGCTGCCCACCGGGCTGCATGCGGGAGGTGAGATCCAAGATCCGGGCCGGATCGATGACGGAGGCTGGATGGACATCGGGCGTGGCCGAAAACAGCTCTTCGCCCCGTCCGCGGGCATGGTGCAAGCAGTTCGTTTTGACGGGCCAGTCTTTCAGGCGTGCCGCCGCCGACAGGGTGAAAGAACTGACACGGCGGTTCGGGGGGAGAAGAACGCGGAAAAAGCGGCCCCGCACGGCAGGGAAGCTTGCCGTAGCAGGCGCCAACGGAAAACCGTCGAGCATGGGGCCAAGCTGGAGGCTGAGATCCGCGACTTTCTCGAACCGATTCCCGTCGCTGGAGACTTCCAGCGAAGCCGCGCCGCCAGGGCCTCCGAAGCCTCCGCCCGCGGGGCCGGAGACGACAGCGTGGCAAGAGAAGGAGCGGGCCGGAACGGGTTCATCGAATTCGATCAGGATGGCGGCACTCTTCAGGCCTGCCGCCAACTGGACGGGCACCCCATTGCGGGGATCGTTCCCGAACAGGGAGTCCATCCCGGCAGCGTCGAGCGCTGCAAGATCCGCGTTTTCGGACAGAGAAGCGCGGACGGAACGCACCCGAGATCGCAGGGGGCGGTCTTCGCCTTCCAGAGCGGGGAAGGCGGCCACGGCAATGTCGCGGTAAAAGTTCAGCCGAGCCGGGGGCTCCGGCAGCCGGAGAGTGACACGGGCTCCGCCCTGCACGCAGGTCTCGCTCCAAGTGATGATTTTCATCGAGTGCTCGGGCCGATTCCACGGACCGCCGCTGGAGGACCAGCCGGGGCAATTATGCAAGTCGCATTCAATGCCTAGCCGTTCAGCTTCGCGGAAGGCATGTTCGAGAAGCTTGACGTGTTCCTGGCTGCCGTAGTCCACCGGACCCTTTGGGATCCCGGTGCCCACCTGGAAGATTTGTACGCCGCGCACGCCGATACGGGCCATGGCTTCCAGATCCCTCGTGATGCCATCGGCGGTGATGTTGCCATTCATCCAGTGCCACCACGTGCGCGGGCGCGCACCGGCGGGCGGGTGGAGAAATTCCTGTGCCATTTGGGATCCTGCCGGGCTCGAGCTTTGTGCGCTACCGCCACCTGAGGTGTGACGTGCCGCGGAGGCCGCGGGCAGGACCTGGAGGAACGAACGACGCTGCATGAATGAGAACCTCCACATGAATGCAATCTGATTCCGGTGAACTTCGTTTGCCCGCAGAGCGTGCAGGCAGAAGGAACCCGGGGGCGCGCTTGCCCGTCCTGGCGGGAATCGGCCCCGGGAGGGGACGCAGAGCGGCGCGCAGGAGCCGCTCTGCGTCTCTCCGTTGCGAGTGCGGCAAGGTCAGAACATCAAGCGAAGAGCCAACTGGACGTTGCGCGGATCGTTGGCCTGAGAGGGCGAGACGATACCGAAGTTGGCCGAGCCCAGCGTGGTATTGGGCGCGCCGAACCAGGGAGTGTTGGTCAGATTGAAGGACTCTGCGCGGAACTGCAGCTTGACCCGCTCCGTGACCGGGAACATCTTGAACACGGAGAAGTCGACCAGCGGGGCGCGGAGCGTGCGCACATTCGGGAAACGGAAACTGAGCGTGCGAAGTGCAAACGGGTCCTGCACAAGCCAGGCCACGGGCTCGTCGGGGCTGGCGCAGCTTTGGCGCGCGCCTGCCAGGGTGAGCGTGCATGTATTGAACCACCGGGCGCTGGTGGGGTTCTTGATCTTGGGGTCGATGCCTGTGCTCACGGCGTTGCCGGGCATGGCCACGGGCAGGCCCGTCTGGAACGTGGCGATCCAGTTGAACTGCCAGCCGCCGAGGGCCTGCTTCACCAGGCCGTTGGAGGAATTCTTGCCGAACGGCAGCTCGTAGCCGCCGCTGAGCGTGGCCCTCTGCGGCGTGTCGAAAGTCGTCAGCACCTTGGCGAGCGCTCCGAATGGATCCTGGCCGTTGAGGTAGCCGACGGCTTCGAGAGTCTTCGAGATGGTGTAGCTGAACAGCAGGTGGAAGCCGTGCGTGAGGCGCTTCTCGACGCGGAGCTGGAAGCTGTCGTACCAGCTCTTGCCGATGGTGCGGTTGGCTTCAGTGATGTCGTTGTACTGCGGGAAGGGCCTCAGGAGCTGCTGCTGCGGGACGGTCGCCGCGTTGAAAGCAGTGCCGGGCAGCAGGCCGGCGAACGGATTGGGGACGCGGGTCAGCAGCGCGTCCCGCATGGAGAGCTTGTCGGCCGGCACGGCGTTGATCGGCTTCGAGGTCTGCAGGGACAGTGTGCGCGAGCCGACGTAAGAGGCGTCCACCAGAATGCGGAAGGGCAGCTCATGCTGCAGGCCGAAGGAGTACTGGTGGACATACGGAATGACGCGATCCGGCCAGGAGTAGGTGAAGCTGAGGCCAAGCATGGTGGCCTGTCGGCCCAGCGGCGGGATGACGCCCCCGGGGTATGGGTTGTTCCACTGCCCGGCGGGAGTCAGGTCGGCGTCGATTGAAGCGACGTAGGGTGTGTCCATGCTGAAGCCGTTGAACTGGCCGACGTCGAACGTGGGCAGATAGCTGACGCCCCAGCCGCCGCGGAAGACGGTTTTCGACGTCCACTGGTATGCGACACCGATACGCGGCTGGACATTGTTCAGATCGCGCCGGAACGGGAGGCGGTTGTTTTCGTCAGTGAACAGGATGCGTCCCCGCAGATTCATGCCGGGCACCTGGAGCGGACTCTGGCCCTGCCAGTCGAAGCCGCGGTTCTGGCGGTCGTAGCGCTCGCTGATGGGCGATTCGTAGTCCCAACGGAGGCCGAGGTTGACGGTGAGTTTGTTTGTGATGCGCCAGTCGTCCTGGAGAAACAGTCCGTAGTAGCGCGAGCCGAGAGCCAGGGCGGGACGGATGGGGATGAATCCGCTGGCCGGGTGGCCGAGCAGCAGCGAAGCGAAGGAATTGCCGGCGGCTGCCTCGGCACGCAGCGGATCCCGCTGAGTGAAACCTCGCGTGAACGAGAAGACTCCGAACCATGAGGCGGGATTCTGCTGGTTGTCCAGCTTCAGGCGCCCTTCGAAACCGAATTTGAGCGAGTGGCGCGAGATCAGCTTGTTGAGAGTTTCGGAGATCGACCATTGGTCGGAGAAGCTGAACACGCTGCCGTTGCCCCAGTTGGGTCCGAACGTCGTGTAATCGGTGTAGGTGATGCGCGGGAACGATTTGCGCGGCAATTGCGCGCTGAGCGAGTTGGGGAAGCCGAGCTGGGCCGGATCGAAATTGTCCGCATGGTGCGCCACGGCGAATTCGTGCCGGATGTAGCCGAGGCGGAAGTTGGACACGAGCGAGGGACTGATCGTGGAAGTCAGATCAACGCCGCCGCCCTTGTTGATCCGCCAGTGGTTGTACCAGGCCGAAGAAGCGTTATCAAAGCCGGCCGTGGAATTCGTCTCATACCGGTCGTTATAGATCCAGCGGCCGAAGAGGCGATGCTTGGAACCGATCATCTGGTCGATGCGCAGGATGTGCTGGTCGTAGCGGTCCGTCCGCGGGTTCGGAGCAACGACGAGGTTGAAGAAGCCGCGGGCGTCGCCGGCGGTGTTGGGCAGAGGGATGAACTTGAGCATGTTGCGCGAGACTGGATCCCAGCGGTTCTCGGGAATGCGGTTGCCCGGGAAGGGGTCGCGCACCCAACCGGATCCGGTCGATCTCAACGTGGCCGGGTCATAGACGAGGATCGGCTGACCGTTGATCTGAACCGTTTTCGAGAAATCGCCGGCGCGCTGCTCGAGAGTTGGAACGGTTTGCGTCTGCGGGAACGGAATGCTGCTCTTGATGCGCTCCCAGGAATACATGAAGAACGTCCGGTTGCGCCCGTCGTAGAGTTTGGGGAGCAGGACGGGGCCGTCGAAACGGAAGCCCGGCTGGTTCCAGCGGAAGGTCTGCTTAGGAGAGCCGGCCAGATTAGCCTCGAAGGTGTTGGCGTTCAGCTTGTCGTGGCGGAAGTAGTGATACAGCGCACCGTGGAAATCGTTGGTGCCGCTGCGGAGGCTGACGTTGATGACGCCGCCGCCCGTGCGTCCGTATTGGGCGTCGTAGACATTGGTCTGGACCTTGAACTCCTCCGTGGCGTCCGGACTCGGGACGAAGCTGAGGTTGCCGGGCTGATTGGTTTCAGTGCCGGTGTTCGGCACGCCGTCCAGCAGGAACTCGTTCGTGAACTGGCGGCCGCCGTTGATCGAGAAGGAATCCATGCCGCCGTTGTCGAAGGGGCGGTTGGAGCGGCTGGCCAGAGCGGGCACGTACTGGACCGCCGGCGCAAGCACAGCCAGCATGAAGGGGTTGCGCCCGAGCAGAGGCATCTCGGCCACTTTCTGCGAGTCAATGACCTGTCCGCGCGCCGCGGTGCTCGTTTCCAGCAATTCGGCTGAGGCGGAGACGACGACCCTTTCCGTGACCCCGCCCAGCTCCAATTGGAAGTCGATCCGGAGGCGGTCTCCGACTCGCACCTCGACATCCTCACGGACAGCGCGCTTGAAGCCTTCCCGGCCGGCAGAGACCGTGTACCGGCCAGGGGGAATGAACGGGGCGACGTACAGCCCAGCCTCATTCGTCTGCGCCGTGAACAGCGCGTTGGTAGCCAGGTTGCGGATTTCAACGGTTACGCCCGGCACTACCGAGCCTGTCGGATCGGTGATCGTGCCGTTGATGGTTGCCCGGAATTCCTGGCCGGACAGCCCGAGAGCTGCCAAAGCCAGAAACACAACGAACTGGGTTGGTTGCAATCTCATCAGGTCGATACCTCTGCGATGCGCTGACGCTGGAGGGACGGGCCTGCACCGGAGAGTTTCGGGATGTGTCAACAGGCGAACTGGACGGGCGAGCGGATCGGTACTCCCTTTCATCCCTTAAATCTCCCCTGGCGGCGGCTCGCTACCAGCGCCGAAAGCCGAAGTGGCTTTGTGTGGGATGCTAATGCGACTCCCGAGAGTCGGTCAACAGAAATCAGCAACAGATTGCCCCGCAGACGAGCCGGAGCGGTTGCCTGAGACTCAAGACCGTCAGCCAAGTTTCTCTGACAGCAGGAAGAGACTGGCAAGCACAACGGCGGACAGCATGCGGAGGAGCTTCGCGGCGGTTGGCACCCGATTCGGGACGGGGCTGGATCGCTCCGGCTTATTTCTTGGGAGAAGAATGATTTGGCGAACGTTAACGGCGGCGCATAACTGGATACGCGGCCACCTCAACGATGAACTCTGAGCAGATTTGGTCTCCTGCTTACCGCATGCGGCACCTGGTGCCGGGTGCGGATCGCACTGAAATATAAAAGAGTTTTTCGTCTTTATTGGGCCGCATGCCGCCGGCTCCGGCCCGGCCCAGAATTCGAGATCAGGTTTGGTAATGTCAAACCGAGGCCGTTCCAGGAGGCGCATGAGTGCCACGGGCTGCTGGAGGCGGCCCAGAAGGGACTGCCAGCGGCTCCGTCAGTCCGGCAGAGCACCTGAGTTCAGCGCTGACTGAGAGGAGATCGTCACAGAATTGTTTCATCTTGCCATACTCTGCGTTAGGCTATCTCTGTTGCCCGGAACTGGGCGCGATGACGATGATGGAAGGCCGGGATCCGTATTTCATTCAGGCGGTGGCCCACGCGGTGGATGTCTTGCGCGCGTTCGGGACGCCACGCGAAGTCCTGCGTCTGAAAGACATCGTGGATCGCACCGGACTCAGCAAGAACACGGTTTTCCGCCTGCTGTACACGCTGGAGCGCACGGGCCTGATTGAAAAAGTGAGCGCCCGGGAATACCGCTGCACCGTGCACCAGCAAAAGTCCCGGCGGTACAAGATCGGATACGCAGCGCAAGGCTCCGATTATCTGTTTTCACAACAAGTGACATTGGGCCTGAAGCAGGAGGCCGAGAGGCTGGGGACGATCGAGCTGCTGGCGCTCGACAACCGCTACAACCCGAAAGTGGCTTTACGAAACGCGGAGATCTTCATCAAGGAGCGCTGCGATTTGGTGATCGAGTTTCAGACCAACGAAGACATCGCCCCGGTGCTTTCGGCAAAATACAGCGAGGCGAAAATCCCCGTGATTGCTGTTGAGATTCCGCATCCCGGCGCAGTGTTTTTTGGAGCGAACAATTATCAGGCGGGATTGATCGGCGGCCGGGCGCTGGGGAGGTGGGTTCAGCAGAACTGGGAGGGACAGGCGGAGGAGATTCTTCTGATGGAGTTGCCGCGTGCGGGTCCGGTGCCCAGGGCGCGCCTGACCGGAATCCTGGCTGGCATCGTGGAGACGCTGCCTGAACTGCAATCCTGCCCTGTCGTGTATCTTGATGGCGACGGCTGCTTTGAGCCCGCATTCCGCGCAGTGAAAAAGCACCTGCGGGCGTCGCGGGCCCGGCGCTGTATTGTGAGCGGCATCAATGATGCCAGCGTTCTTGGGGCGCTGCGCGCGTTCGAAGATAGCGGCAGGGCCGAACATTGCGTGGCAGCCGGACAGAACGCAGCGCCCGAGGGCCGCGACGAGCTGAGGCGGCCATCACGGTTCATCGCCTCAGTGGCCTACTTTCCCGAGCGATACGGGGCATGGCTGCTGAAGCTGGCCGAAGACATCCTGACCTACAAGCCGACACCTCCGGCGGTGTTCGTGCGCCATCAATTGCTGACGGCGAAGAACGTGGATCAGTTCTATCCCCATGACGAACTGATTCTGAGGTGATGGCGGCGAGGTTCCGGATTGCGGAAGGAGCGACAGCAGTGCATGGCGATTCAGGAAGCCCACGGGCCCCGCTGAGGAGGCGCGATCTGATGCCGGTCGGCGCGGCCATCGCCGGCCGCGGAGCTGCAGGCGCTACGCAGGAGCAGGCCGAATTCACCGTGGTGGAGACGCGGTATGGGCGCGTGCGCGGCATGCGCGGCGACGGGTTGGTCACGTTCAAAGGAGTTCCGTACGCAGGGCCGGTCGCGGGCCGCAACAGGTTCAGGAAAGCGCCGCCGCTGCAGCCTTGGAGCGGGGTGCGGGACGCTTTGCTGCCCGGACCTCCTTCATTGCAGCCCGGCCGGAAAACGGCACGCGGACCGGAGCCTGCACCGGACGAGAACTGTCTCTATCTCAACATTTGGACGCCCGCCGCGGACGGAAAGAAGCGGCCGGTGCTGGTTTACAGCCACGGTGGAGGGTTTACGACCGGATCGGGCAGCGCCCCTTATCAGGACGCCAGCAATCTGGCCCGCGCGTGGGATGTCGTGGTTGTGGCAACCAATCACCGTCTCGGCCTGATGGGGTTTCTCTACCTGGGCGAGGTGGGCGGGGAGGAATTCACGACCAGCGGAAATCAAGGGGTGCTAGACATTTGCGAGGGCCTGAGATGGGTTCACGAAAACATCGAGGCATTCGGGGGCGATCCAGGAAACGTGATGATCTTCGGCGAAAGCGGGGGTGGGGCGAAGACGTCCTGCCTGTATGCCATGCCGGCAGCCGCTCCGTATTTTCACGCGGCCTCGATCGAAAGCGGACCCGGCATCCGCATGATGCCGCGCGAGACGGCGGAAGAAACGGCGCGGCTGGTGCTGAAAGAGTTGGGCCTCAGCAGGAGCGAATGGCGCAAGCTGCTGGAGGTTCCCGCAGAGACGCTGCTGGAAGTGCAATCGGCGCTGGCCAAGGCGCCGGGCGCCGGCCCGCTGACCAACGCCGGCGGGCGGCGGGGAATCGCAGGGAATGCTCGGCCGGGTGGGTTCGGGCCCGTTGTCGACGGAACAGTTCTGCCGCAGCATCCGTTCGACCCGGTGGCGCCGGAGATCTCAAAGCACAAGCCGCTGATCACGGGATATAACCGGGACGAGACCATCTTCTTTTTCCAGCAGCAACGCAACACGCAAGTGTTTCAATTGACCGAGAAGGCACTCCAAGAGCGGCTTGCGACCGACCTGGGCGGCCATGCGGAGGCTGTCTATGACACGTACCGCAAGAGCCGGCCGGATGCTTCGCCTTCTGATCTCTATATCGCCATCACCACGGCGCGGATGTTTGGAATCGGCACGGTGACGCTCGCCGAGCGGAAGTGCGCCCAAGGTGGTGCGTCCGTTTATTTGTATCTATTCACGCACGAGTCTGACGCTTTGGTGCCCGGCACGCAGCGCAAAGTTGGGGCTGCCCACGCACTGGAGATTCCTTATAAGTTCTATCTGGTCCGACAGCCGGGCCAGCAAGGCGAAGCGGGCATGATGGCAATCACGCGGCCGGAGAGCATTGCCACGGCGCGCAACATGAGCCAGATGTGGGCGGCATTCGCCAGAAGCGGCCGACCGTCCGCCGATGGGCAGCCCGCCTGGCCGCCCTACGATTTGGCGAAACGGCCGACGATGGAGATCAACGCGCAGTGCCGTGTACTTTTCGATCCTTACCGAGAGGAGCGGCTTTTGTGGGAGCGCCTGGATCCGTAGGCATGGCGTCTCCGGAGGCAAAGCCTACGAGGGCGCCGGAGCAATGCTCCTAAGGCAGCCATGGCCAAGCGGAGTTGTGTTGTCACTCCCGGCCGCGCGCTGTGAGATAGGTGCCGGTGATCAGATCGGCGAAGGTGAGGTGCTCTTCGGTGAATGCGGCCCAGGCGGCGCCCATCAGGCTGACGACGGGCACAGTGTTCGAGATGACGCGCTTGACGCGGTGGATGGGCTCGCCGGGCCGGCCCTCGCGGGTGACGAGCCTCAGGCCCGCGGCATATTGGCCTGGCGTTCGGCGCCCGACGGCTGCGTGGAGGAAGTGATAGATCGAAGCGACGAACCACAGGCAGACCGACAGGGCGGCGTAGAACTCCATGCTGGCGGGCCAGTGGCCGAGAATGGC
>Ga0073932_1005083_pt1 | contig 14678 bp, 13 predicted proteins | sample DewCreD2012metaG_FD_76967 | JGI IMG/M metagenome (GOLD analysis project Ga0073932, IMG submission 76967) | Hot spring sediment bacterial and archeal communities from British Columbia, Canada, to study Microbial Dark Matter (Phase II) - Dewar... ... | reverse complement strand
GTGGTCGGCGCGAACGGCAGCGGCAAGTCGAGCCTGTTCGCGCTGCTGCGCGGCGAACTCGGCCCCGAGGCCGGGCATTGCGAGCTGCCCGCCTCCTGGCGCATCGCCTCGGTCGCGCAGGAGACGCCGCCGCTGCCGCGCACCGCCACCGTCACCGGGTCGCCGACGCGCAGGTCGAGCTTCACCGCCTCCCAGTCGAGCACGTTGCGCAGCCGGCGGCCGTTCGCCTCGGTCAGCACGTCGCCCTGGCGGATCCCGGCCTGCGCCGCCGGCCCCCCGGGCACGACCGACGTCACCAGCACGCCGCCGCGCGAGCGGCCCTCCGCCATCGAGCGCAGCCCCTCCGTCTCGAGGCCGGTCCAGGCCCGCCGCACCTCGCCCGCCCGCACCAGTTCCTCCGCCACCCGCACCGCGCGCTCGATCGGGATCGCGAAGCCGAGCCCGATCGAGCCGCCGCCCGCGGTGAAGATCGAGGAGTTCACCCCGACCACGTCGCCCAGCGCGTTCGTCAGCGGCCCGCCCGAGTTCCCCGGGTTGATCGCCGCGTCGGTCTGGATCATGTCGAGGTAGAGCCCCGGCTGGTCGTTCGACGGCACGATGTTGCGCCCGGTGGCGCTCACCACGCCGACCGTCACCGTCGGCTCCGCGTTGCCGAGGAGGAAGGCGAACGGGTTCCCCACCGCGATCACCCACTCGCCGATCAGGAGCGAGCGGCTCGAGCCGAGCGGGGCGGGGACGAGCCCCCGGCGCGCGACGCGGATCACCGCGATGTCGGTGCGCGGGTCCTCGCCCACCAGCTCCGCCGGCGCGTCGGTGCCGTCGCCGAAGGTCACGACGATCTTCTCGGCGCCGGAGACCACGTGCTGGTTCGTGATGATCGTGCCGTCGGCGCGCCAGACGAAGCCGGTGCCCGACCCCTGCACCAGCCGCGACTCGTCCTGGCCCATGCCGAAGAAGTCGAAGAACGGGTCGCGCTGCACCCGCTGCCGCGACGTGACGGTGATGGAGACCACGGAGGGGCCGACCCGCCCGACCGCCTGCGTGATGGCGGTGCGGCGCGTGGCCGCGATCGTGTCGGTGAGGGCGGCGAGGGTCGTCGTCCGGGTCGCGGGGGGCGGGGCCGCCTCGCGCGCGCACGCGGCGACGGCGAGCGCGGCCAGGGCGAGGGCGCGGCGCCTCACGGCGCGGGCTCCGCGTCGCCGGCGAGGTACCATTGTGGCGCGTAGCGCGCCTCGACGAACCAGAGCCCCTCGGGCGGGGCCGGCGGGCTCGTGTCGCGGTTGTCCGCGGACGCCAGCAGCCGGCGCATGTCCTCCAGCGGCCGGCGGCCCAGCCCGATGTCCACCATCGTCCCGACGAGCATGCGCACCATGTGGTGAAGGAACCGGTCCGCCTCGACCCAGTAGGTCAGTCGGCCCGCATCGTCCGCCCGCGTCCAGCGGCTCTCGACGAGCCGGCAGCGGTGGTGGGCCTTCTCCTGCCCCCGCACCGAGAACGCGGTGAAGTCGTGCGTGCCGACGACCGTGGCCGCCGCCGCGTCGAGCAGCGCCACGTCAAGCGGGCGCCCGAGCGCCCACTCCCAGCGACGCCGGAACGGCGAGCGCGCCGCATCGTCGGTGCCGACCTGGTAGCGGTACCGCCGCGACTCGGCGCACCGGCGCGCATGGAACCCCGACGCCATCGCGTGGGCGTCCGCCACCCACACGTCGTCCGGGAGCACCGCGTTCAGCGCGCGCCGCAGCGCCGCGGCCGTCCAGCGCGCCGGCAACTCGGTGCTCGCGGCGAGCGCCAGCGCGTGCACGCCGGCATCGGTGCGGCCGGCCGCGTGCACGCGCACCGGACCGGCGGCCAGCCGGCTCAGCGCCTCCTCCACCACCTGCTGGACCGTCCGCTCGCCGGGCTGGCGCTGCCAGCCGGCGAAGGCCCCGCCATCGAAGGCGAGCCGCAACAGGAAGGTCCGGCCCATGAAGCGCGCAAATCTATCCGCCGCACCGAGACCCTAGCAAGCGACGCAACTCGTTGTGAGATTTGAGGGATACCCGGTTCACCCTCCTCCGTGTCCACGCCCGTGACGAGCCCGTCGCCCACGCCCCTGCAGCAGGCCATCCGGCGCCTCGCCGACGGCGAGTCCCTCTCCTTCGACGAGGCGCGCGGCGCGTTCGCGGCGCTGATGGCGGGCGAGGCGTCGCCCGTGCAGACGGCGGCGCTGCTGCTGGGGCTCCGGGCCCGCGGCGAATCGGCGGACGAGGTGGCCGGTGCGGCCGCGGCGCTGCGGGACGCCATGGTGCGCCTCCCCGCGGCGAATCCCGACGCGCTCGTGGATACCTGCGGCACCGGCGGGGGCCGGGTCACCACGCTGAACATCTCGACGGCGGCGGCGTTCGTGGTGGCGGCGGCGGGGGTGCCCGTGGCGAAGCACGGCAACCGCAGCTACACCTCGCGCTCCGGCTCGGCGGACGTGCTCGAGGCGCTGGGCGTCGGGGTGGACCTGGGGCCGGACGCCGCGCAGCGTGCGCTGGACGCCGCGGGGCTGACCTTCCTGTTCGCCCCGGTGTACCACCCGGCGATGCGTCACGTCGGTCCGGTCCGGCGCGAGCTCGGGGTGCCGACGATCATGAACCTCGTCGGTCCGCTGGCGAACCCGGCCGGGGTGCGGCGGCAGGTGGTGGGCGTGGCGGACCGCGGGCGCGCGCCCGTGGTGGCGGCGGCGCTCGCCCGGCTCGGCGCCACGCACGCGCTCGTCGTGCACGCCGAGAGCGGCATGGACGAGCTCTGCCCCGTGGGCGCGACGCAGGTGTGGGAGGTGCGCGCGGGCGACGGGGTGCGCGAGTGGCGGCTCGAGGCGGCGGCGGTCGGGGTGCAGGCCGAGTCGCTGGACGACCTGGCGGGGGGCGACCCCGCCGAGAACGCGGCGCGGATCCGGCTCGCCCTCGAGGGCCGCGGGCCCGCGGCGATCCGTGAGGCGATCGCCCTGAACGCGGCGGCGGCGCTGTACGTGGCGGGCGCGGCGGCGACGCTGCGGGCCGGGGTGGACCTCGCGCGTGGCCTCATGGCCGCACGCGAGGCGACCGACGTGCTGGAGCGGCTGCGCGCGGCGGCGCCGGCGCCGCGCCGCTGACGGGCTCAGTACTTCCGGATCACGCCGACCACCACCCCCTGGATCAGGACGTCGCGCTCGTGCACGCGGATCGGCGCCATGGCGGGGTTGGCGGGCTGCAGGCGGATCACGCCGCCGGCCTCCCGATAGAACTTCTTGACCGTGGCCTCGTTGCCGTTGACGAGGGCGATCACCATCTCGCCGTTGTCGGCCGACTGGCGGCCGTGCACCACGACGAGGTCGCCGTCGAGGATGTGCTCGTCGATCATCGACTCGCCCTTCACGCGCAGGGCGTAGTTCGGCCCGCGGCGGGGAAGGAGGTCGTCGGGGACGCTCACGGTCTCGTCGTGCGCGAGCGACTCGATCGGGAGCCCGGCGGCCACCGTGCCCAGGAGCGGCACCTCGGTGGCGGGCGCCGTGCCCCGGGGCGGGAGGACCTCGATCGACCGGCTCTCGTTGTAGGAGCGGCGGATGTACCCCTTCCGCTCCAGGTTCACGAGGTGCTCGTGCACCGTGGCGAGCGACTGGAACTCGAAGTGCCCGGCGATCTCCTCGAAGCTCGGCGCGAAGCCGTGCTCCGCGATGTAGCGGCGCAGGAACTCGAGGATCTCGCTCTGGCGTCGGGTGAGTGGCATCGGGATATTCCCCCCGCGCTGCGGGATGACCGAAGGTACGCCGAATCACGATACCCGAAGAGCGGCCGAACCACAACCCCGTGACCACCCTCGACGAGATCCTCGCGACCACCCGCGCCGGGCTGCCGGCGCTCCGCGCGCATCGGCGCGCGTGGGAGCGGCAGGCCGCCGACCGCGCCGCGCCGCCGTCGTTCGCGGCGGCGCTGCGCGGGCCGACGCTGGGCCTCGTGGCCGAGGTCAAGCGCCGCTCGCCGTCGGCGGGGGCGATCAACGAGGCGATCGACGCACCGGCGCGCGCTGCGGCGTACGCGGCGGCCGGCGCGTCGGCGATCTCCGTGCTCACCGACGGGCCGTTCTTCGGCGGCTCGGTGGACGACCTGCGCGCGGTGGCGGACCGGGTCGCCGTGCCGGCGCTCCGCAAGGACTTCATCCTGCACGAGGACCAGCTGCTCGAGGCGCGGGCGGCCGGGGCCGCGGCGGCCCTGCTCATCGTGCGGGCGCTGCCGCCGGCGCGCCTGCGGGAGCTGCTGCGGTTCGCGGCGGCGCTCGGGCTCGACGCGCTGGTGGAGGTGCACGACCGCCGCGAGCTCGACGCGGCGCTCGACGCCGAGGCGACGATCATCGGGGTCAACAGCCGCGACCTCACCACCTTCCGCATCGACGTGGCGGCGGCGTGGGCGCTCCTGGGACAGGTGCCGGCCGCCCGCCTGGCGGTCGCCGAGAGCGGGATGGAGACGTCGGCCGACACGGCACGCGCGGCGCGCGCGGGCGCCGACGCGGTCCTGGTCGGCACCGCGCTCTCGCGTCCGGCCGACCCGGCGGCGCTCGTGGCCGCCATCGTCGCGGAGCCCCGCCATGCGCGTTGAGGTGAAGATCTGCGGGCTGACGCGGCCGGAGGATGCGCGTGCCGCCGACATGGCGGGGGCGTCGCTGCTCGGCGTGGTCTTCGCCGGCGGCCCGCGCCAGGTCACCGTCGCGCAGGCGCACGCGATCCGTCGCACCAGCATCCTCCCGCTCGTGGCCGTGGTCGCCGGCCGGTCGGTGCCGGAGCTGCTCCGGCTGCGCGACGAGGTGGAGTACGACATCGCGCAACTGCACGACGGGTTCGCGGAACGGGACGCGGAGGCGCTCGCCGCCGCGGGCGTGCGCGTCTGGCAGGTGTGGCGGATCGCCGACGAGGCGGACCTCGCGCGTGCGGCGCGGTGGCGGGCCGCGGAGGCGGTGCTCGTGGAGGCGCGCGTCCCGCAGGGGCTCGGGGGGACGGGCCAGCGGGTGCCGCTCCCGCTCGCCCGCGCCGCGCGCGAGCGCCTGGGCGACGCCCGGATGGTGCTCGCCGGCGGGCTGGCCCCGGGCACCGTCGCGGAGGCGGTGACGGTCGTGCGGCCGCAGGTGGTGGATGTAAGTTCCGGCGTGGAGGAACGACCAGGCGTGAAGGATCACACCCTCATCCGGCAATTCGTGGAGGCAGCGCGTGGCAGTCACGCTCGCCCCTGAGCGCGCCGTCGCGGGCCGCTTCGGCCCGTACGGCGGCCGCTACGTGCCCGAGACCCTCATGGCGGCGCTCGAGGAGCTGGCCGCCCTCTACGACCGCGCCCGGGCCGACACCGCCTTCTGGGGCGAGGTCGAGTGCCTCCTGCGCGACTTCGTCGGGCGGCCGACGCCGCTCTCCGAGGCCCCGCGCCTCTCCGAGGCGGTCGGCGCGCGGGTCCTGCTGAAGCGCGAGGACCTCAACCACACCGGCGCCCACAAGATCAACAACACCGTGGGGCAGGTCCTCCTGGCGCGCCGCATGGGGAAGCGCCGGATCATCGCGGAGACCGGGGCGGGGCAGCACGGCGTCGCCACGGCGACCGTCTGCGCCCGTTTCGGGCTCGAGTGCGTCGTGTACATGGGCGCGGAGGACGTCGCGCGGCAGTCGCTCAACGTCTTCCGCATGCGGCTGCTCGGCGCCACCGTCGTGCCGGTGGAGTCGGGGACGCGCACCCTCAAGGACGCGACCAACGAGGCGCTGCGCGACTGGGTCACCAACGTGCCGACGACGCACTACATCATCGGCTCCGTCGTCGGCCCCGACCCGTACCCGCGCATGGTGCGCGACTTCCAGTCGGTGATCGGCCGCGAGGCGCGGGCGCAGGTGCTCGAGCGCTGCGGCCGGCTGCCGGCCGCCGCGATCGCGTGCGTGGGTGGCGGGTCGAACGCGATGGGGCTCTTCGCCGGCTTCCTCGACGATCCCGAGGTGGGGCTCGTCGGCGTCGAGGCGGCGGGGACCGGGATCGCCACGGGCCAGCACAGCGCGACGCTCAGCGCGGGCACCCCGGGCGTGCTGCACGGCAGCCTGAGCTACCTGCTGCAGGACGCCGACGGCCAGGTGCTGCCGGCGCACTCGGTCTCGGCCGGGCTCGACTACCCGGGCGTCGGCCCCGAGCACGCCTTCCTGCGGGACGCGGGCCGCGTGACCTATGCGGCGGTCACCGACGGCGAGGCGCTCGAGGCGTTCCAGGCGGTGAGCCGCCTGGAGGGGATCATCCCCGCGCTCGAGACCGCCCATGCCGTCGCGTGGCTCCTGGGCCAGCGCGGCCGCTGGGAACCCGAGGCGCCGGTGCTCGTCTGCCTCAGCGGGCGCGGCGACAAGGACGTGGCGCACGTGGCCGCCCTCCTCGAGCTCGCCCGGTGACGCCGGCCGACCGCGCTCCCGCCGCGGTCCTCCCGTCGTCGCAGGTCGCGGAGTGCCTGCAGACGATGGTGAAGGCGCTGCGCGCCTTCCAGATGTACCTCCCGAACAACCCGATCTACCAGCGCGCGACGCAGCAGGTCACGTCCGCGTTCGGCCCGATCTGGGCCGCCACCGACGAGCTGCGCTGCACCCTCGGCGAGACGGAGATCGTCTGGGAGGGCGAGCCGGTCTACCAGCAGCTCAACCGGCCCGAGAGCCTGGCGTGGGCGCTGTACAAGGACGGCCTGCGGGAGCTCATCCTGCGCCGCGGCTGCGAGGAGGGGGAGGTCATCCGCTTCCTCGAGACGGTGAACCGCGCGCGGTTCCTGCCGGCGGAGGCGGGCGACGACCTGCTCACGCTGCTCTGGGAGCAGGAGTTCCGGCACATCGAGTACCGCTTCTCGGAGGCGTTCGAGAGCGAGGCGAACCTGGCGGGGATGGCCGCCGCGGCCACGGTCGGCGCCGAGGACCCCGCGCAGGCGGAGCAGCGCCGGCAGGCGGTCGCGGCGGAGGCGTCGCCCCGGGCGCCCGGGGTGGTGGACATCGAGGACTTCGACTCGACGCTCTACTTCCTCGAGGAGCGCGAGGTGGACGTCCTCCTGCGCATGCTCGAGGAGGAGTACTCGCGCGACCTGCGCGGGGCGGCGCTCGCCGCGCTGCTCGACATCTTCGAGACGGTGCCCGAGGCGACGGTGCGGGTGGAGGTGCTCGACATCCTCGAGAGCCTCTTCCCGAACCTGCTGGGCCGGGGCGAGTTCCGCGTCGTCGCGTACATCCTCCGCGAGATCCGGGGGCTCGCGCGCGCGCTCCCGGACCTCGACGAGGAGCAGCGCGCGCGGCTCGAGCAGTTCGAGGCGCAGCTCAGCCGGCCCGAGATCACCGCCCAGCTGCTGCAGGTGCTCGAGGAGACGCATGCGCTCGCGGGCGACTCCGACGTGGTCGAGGTGCTCCGCGAGCTGCGCCCGTCGGCGATCGAGACGATCGTCACGTGGCTGCCGAAGATCTCCTCGGCGGAGATGCGCCAGCTGCTGCAGGCGAGCGTCGAGCGCCTCGCCCAGGGGCACGTGGGCGAGGTGCTGCGGCTGCTGCGCGGCGCCGCGCCGGGGGCGCTCGGCGGGATCATCGCCGTCGCCGGGCGGCTCAAGCTGACGCAGGCGGTGCCGGCGCTCGGCGACCTGCTGGGGCACCCCGAGCCCGCGGTGCGCGTCGCCGTGGTGCAGGCGCTCGACGACCTGGGCTCCCCGGCGGCGCTCGCCCTCCTCGACCGCGCGATCGAGGACGCCGACCGCGGCGTGCGGCTCGCGGCGGTGCGCGCGGCCGGCAACCGCGGCTACCGCGGCGCGCTGAAGCGGGTGGAGTCGGTGGTGCTCGGCCGCAAGGTGGACGAGCTCGACCTGACCGAGAAGATGGCGTTCTTCGAGGCCTACGGCGCCATGGTCGGCCCGGCCGGCGTCGAGACGCTGCAGGGCCTGCTCATCCCGCGCGGGCTGGGCAAGCTCCGCAGCAACCCCGAGACCCGCGCCTGCGCCGCCATGGCGCTCGGGCGGATCCGGTCGCCGGCGGTGCGCGAGCTCCTGCGCGAGGCCGCCCGCGACAAGGAGCTCGTGGTGCGCAACGCCGCCACCCGCGCGCTGCGCCAGCTCGAGGAATGAGCACGCCCCCCGACCCGGAGCGCGACGAGCGCGAGACGGAGGGGCTCGTGCGGCAGGCCGGGCGCGGCCTGCTCGTGGCCATGTACGCCGCGCTGCGGGCGCTCAAGCTCTACCCGGTCGAGAACGCCGCCGTGCAGAAGGCGCTCGACGACCTGATGGTCGCGGTGCGCGGGCTCCTCGAGACCGAGAAGGAGATCGAGCTCCGCCTGGCCGGCGACTTCATCTTCGTCAACCAGACGCGGCTCCGCCTCGAGCTCGACAGCTACGCCTCCTTCAGCCAGATCCTGGCCGTCTTCCGCGCCTTCGGCATCGGCACCCTGCGCGTGCACCCGGGCGTGCAGCGGAAGGACTGGCAGGCGCTCCTGAGCATCGTGCTCTCGCTGGCGGGCCGTGCCGACGACGCCCACGAGCGGTTCGGGGAACTGGCCCGGCGCCTCGGCGACGCCGCCGTCACCATGCTCGAGCTCGACCCCGAGCAGGAGGGGGCCGACAGCCACGACGAGGCGCGGCGCGCCCGCGAGCTCGCCAAGCGCACCTACGCGCAGGGCGTGGCGGTGACCAAGGAGGTCATGACCAGCGCGCGGCTCGGGCGCGGGCGCAGCCTCAAGAAGGTGAAGCGCGCGGTGCAGCTCATCGTGGACCAGGTCCTCAACAACGAGACCTCCATCGTCGGCCTCACCACGCTGCGCGACTACGACGACTACACCTTCACGCACTCGCTCAACGTCTGCATCTTCGCCGTCGCGCTCGGCAAGAAGCTCGGCTTCAGCCGCCTCCAGCTCTACGACCTCGGCCTCACGGCGCTCCTGCACGACATCGGGAAGGCGCGCATCCCGCTCGAGGTGCTGAACAAGACCTCGAGCCTCGACGAGCAGGAGTGGCGGCTCATGCAGCGCCACCCGTGGCTCGGCACGCTCGTGCTCTTCACGATGCGCGGGTACGACGAGATCCCGTACCGGCCGATCCTCGTGGCGCACGAGCACCACATGAAGATCGACACGACGGGCTACCCGCGCGTGCGCCGGCCGCGCACGATCGGGCTCTACTCGCGCATCGTCGCGGTGGCCGACGGCTTCGACGCGGCGACGACCCGCCGGGCGTACCAGACGATCCCGATCGAGCCCGACCAGGTGCTCCGCGAGATGTGGGAGAACCCGCGGCGCGGCTACGACCGCACGATCGTGAAGGCGCTCATCAACCTCACCGGCGTCTATCCCGTGGGGACCGTCGTCATCCTCGACTCGTACGAGGTCGCCGTCGTCGCGGGGACGGCGCGCGACGGGGCGCCGCTCAACCGCCCGCTCGTGCGGATCGCGATCGGCGCCGACGGCTCGATGCTCGCCCCGCCCGGCGAGCTCGCCGACCTCAACGAGCGGCTCGGCGACGGCAACTTCCGGCGCTCGATCGTCAAGGTCACCAACCCGGAGCGGTATGGGCTCACCGTCGGCGACTACTTCCTCTGAGCCGCGGCTGGCGGCGGCGTGGGACGCCTGCCGCGCCGAGGGGCGGGCCGCGCTGGTCCCGTACCTCACCGCCGGGTTCCCGACGCCGGCGGCAAGCCTCGAGGCGCTGCGCGCCGCGGACGCGCGCGCCGACATCCTCGAGGTCGGCGTGCCGTTCAGCGACCCGCTGGCCGACGGCCCGACGATCCAGCGCTCCACCTTCGAGGCGCTGCGGCAGGGGATGACCCTCGCCGGGACGCTCGAGCTGGTCGCGGCGGCGGGCCCGCGCGCCCCGGTCGTCGTGTTCAGCTACCTGAACCCGATCCGGCAGTACGGCGTGTCGCGATTCCTGCGCGACGCCGCCGCCCTCGGCATCGCGGCGCTGCTCGTCACCGACCTCCCCGCCGGGGCCGACCCGGCGCTCGAGGAGGAGATCGCCGCGAGCCCGCTGGCGCTGATCCGGCTGCTCGCGCCGACCACCGGCGACGCCCGGCTGCGCGAGGCGGTCCGCGACGCGCGCGGCTTCCTCTACCTCGTCGCGCGGCTCGGCGTGACCGGCACCCGCGCGGCGCTCGCCGGCGACCTGCGCGCCTACGTGGAGCGCGTGCGGGCCGTGACCCCCCTCCCGCTCGCCGTCGGGTTCGGGATCTCGACGCCGGCCCAGGCCGCCGAGGTGGCGGCGTACGCCGACGGCGTGGTGGTGGGCAGCGCGCTCGTCGAGCGGCTCGGCACCGGCGGCGTCGGGGCGATGACGGCCCTGCTCGACGAGCTGCGCGCCGCGATGGCGCGGTCGGGACGCCCGGCGTGACCGTCGCGCTCGAGCCGCTCCTCTCGCGCTACGCCCGGGTCCTCCTGTGGGGCGGGCTCGCGCTGGCGCTCGCCATCCTCGCGACCGACCTCTCCTGGCTCCGGCAGCCGGTCGCGAGCGGGGTGCTGGTGGGCGCCGTGGCGGTGCTGCGCGCGGTGCCGGTCCGGCTCAGCAAGTACTCGTACCTCACGCAGACGGCGGTCCCGGTCCTCGCGGGCGCCCTCACCGTGGGGCCGGCGCCGGTCGTGCTGGCGCTCCTCGTGGGCGTGCCGCTCGCGGAGATCGGCTGGCTGCGCAAGCTCCCGCTCGCGGGCTTCGTGAACGCGGGCCGCGAGGTGATCGCGTTCGTGGCGGCCTTCGGGGCCTTCGCCGCGCTGCACCGCGCCACCGGGCGCCCGGGGCTCTCGCTCGACCTGCTGCCGGCGGCGTTCCTCCTCACCGGCGCGTACTTCTTCATCGGCAAGGCGCTCTTCTACTTCGCGCTGTTCATGCGCAGCAAGCTCGAGACGGTCGAGCAGCTGCTCATCCTGCGCTGGGAGGTGCTGAGCTACGTGCTGACGCTGGGCGGGGTGGCGCTGGTCGTCGGCGCCCTCGCCACCCTGACGCCGCTCGGCTGGGTGGCGGTCAGCGTCATGCTCGGCGTCGTGGGCACGCTCACGACGCGGATCCTCGAGGAGGCGATCGTCGCGGAGGACCTGAACAAGGTCCACCTGATGGAGACGCAGATCGCGAGCAACGTGCAGCTCGAGGCCTCGTTCGAGCAGATCGAGCGGCTGGCGGCGCGGCTGCTCGACTGGCGGGACCTGCGCATCTACCGGCGCGGCGAGGGCGGCGAGACCGACGGGATCGTCTTCCGCAGCCGCACCGGCGCGCCGGACCGGGGCGAGCTGCCGCGGTACACCGCGCCGCTCCGGCGCGAGGCGTACCTGTCGGGGCGGCCCGTCGTGGTGCGCCACGCGGCGCGCGACCCGCGCACGCCCGAGGTGGAGCCGGGCGTGCAGAGCATCATCGTCTTCCCCATCCGCTTCGGCGACGAGGTGCTCGGCGCCCTCGAGGTGGACCATCGCAAGCGCCACGTGTACGGCCAGAAGGACCTGGCGGCGCTCGCGACCCTCGCCACGCAGGTGGCGACCGCCGTGCACATCGCGGAGCTGCGCCGCCCGCTCGTCTCCACGGTGGAGCAGATCGGCACCCAGGTCGCGGCGCTTGCGCGCGCCACCGACTCCCTGCGCGCGTCGGCCGCGGCGCTCGCCGCCGCGTCGCAGGCGATGACGCGCGGCGTGGAGGAGCAGGACGCGTTCGTGGCGGCCGGGCTCGAGTCCACGGCGCAGCTCGCGCAGGCGAGCCGCCGGGTGGCGGACGAGGGCGAGGCGGCGCGCGCCGCGAGCCGCGCGGCCGCCGAGGTCGCCGCGCGCAACCGCCTGGTCGTCGGCGACGCGATCCAGCGGCTCGTGCAGCTCAAGCAGTTCGTCGCCGCCAGCTCCGACCAGGTGGCGAACCTCGGCGTCGTGACCCGGCGCATCACGGGGTTCATCGGCACGATCCGCGAGATCGCCGACTCGACGAACCTGATCGCGCTGAACGCCGCGATCGAGGCGGCCCGCGCCGGGCGCGAGGGGCGCGGGTTCGCCGTCGTGGCCGACGAGGTGCGGACCCTCGCCGCCCAGACGCTCGACGCGGCGCGCGACGCCGGCGCGCTGGTGACCGAGATCGGCGTGCAGGTGGACCGCGTGACCGAGCAGATGCGCCGCGGCCAGGACCAGGTCGCCGGCGTCGAGGAACTCAGCACCGCGGCCGCGACCGCGCTGGAGGAGATCGCGTCGGTGACGAGCGAGGCCGGCGCCCGGGCGGGCAGCATCGCGGAGGCCGCGGCCGACCAGGAGCAGCAGTTCGGCAACCTCGCGACCCGGATCGAGCAGGTGGCCAGCGTCTCGCGGCGCACGCGCGCGGAGACGACGCAGCTCGCCTCGCAGGCGCAGGCGGCCGCGCGCGGGCAGGCCGAGCTCGAGCGGGCGATCCGCGAGCTGAGCGAGGTGGCGTCACGGCTCCAGCAGATCGCGCGGCACTTCGCCGTGGACACGTGAGCGACGGGGCCTGGGCCTTCGTGGCACTCGGCAGCAACCTCGGTGACCGGGCCGCGCACCTCGCGGCCGCCCGGGACGCCCTCGCCGCCCTCCCGGGCACGACGCTCGTGGCGGCCACGGCGGTCGAGGAGACGGCGCCGCTCGGCGGGCTCGAGCAGCCGCCCTACCTGAACCAGATGGTCCTGCTGCGCACCACCCTCGGGCCCCACGACCTCCTGCGCCACCTGCAGGCGGTGGAGGCGGCGCGCGGCCGCACCCGGCGCGAGCGCTGGGCCTCGCGCACGCTCGACCTCGACATCGTCCGGTACGGCGAGCTCGCGCTCGACGACGACCGGCTCACCCTCCCGCATCCCGGGCTGGCGACGCGCGACTTCTGGCGGCGCGAGCTCGAGGCCCTGGCTCCCCATGCCCGCTGACCGCCCCCCCCGCACGATCCCCGAGCTGGTCGCGCTCAAGCGCGCCGGCCGGCGGATCGTGATGCTCACCTGCTACGACGCCACCTTCGCCCGGCTCCTCGTCGCCGACGGCGCGGTGGACGTGCTCCTGGTCGGCGACTCGCTCCACCAGGTCGTGGCGGGCCGCGAGACGACCCTCGGCGCCACGCTCGACCAGATGATCTACCACGCGGGCGCCGTCCGCCGCGGCGCCCCCGACGCGCTCGTCGTCGTGGACCTGCCGTTCCTGACCTACCAGGTCTCGGTCGAGGAGGCGATCCGCAACGCCGGGCGCGTCCTCGCGGAGACGGGGGCGCAGGCCGTGAAGCTCGAGGGCGGCGCCCCGATGGTGGCGACCGTCCGCGCCCTCGTGCAGCGCGGGATCCCCGTGGTGGGCCACCTCGGGCTCACGCCGCAGTCGGTGCACGCGATGGGCGGGTACCGCGTGCAGGGCCGCGAGACGCACGCGGCGGAGCGGCTCGCCGCCGAGGCGCAGATGCTCGAGGACGCGGGCGCGTGCGCGCTCGTGCTGGAGCTCGTCCCGTCGGCGCTCGCGGCCCGCGTGACGGCCGACCTCGCGATCCCCACGATCGGCATCGGGGCCGGTGCCGGGTGCGACGGGCAGGTGCTGGTCATGCACGACATGCTCGGGCTCGTGCCCGACTTCTCGCCGAAGTTCCTGCGCCGCTTCGCCGAGCTCGCCGCGCCGGTGCGCGCCGCCGTCCGCGAGTACGCGGCGGCGGTGCGCGACGGGAGCTACCCGGCCGCCGAGCACGGCTTCGAGTGAGCCGCTGATGCGGGAGGTGGCGACGCGCGCCGCGCTCCGGGCGTGGCGCGAGGCGCAGCGCCGCGCGGGCCGGCGCGTGGGCCTCGTCCCGACGATGGGCTTCCTGCACGAGGGCCACCTCGCCCTGGTGGACGAGGCCCGCCGCCGCGCCGACGCGGTGGCGATGAGCATCTTCGTCAACCCGCTGCAGTTCGGCCCCGCCGAGGACTTCACCCGCTACCCGCGCGACCTCGCGCGCGACCGCGCCCTCGCCGCCGGCCGCGGCGTGGACCTGCTCTTCGTCCCGTCGCCGGAGGAGATGTACCCCGGCGGCGAGCCGGCCACCCGCGTCGTCCCGGGCGAGGCGGCCACGCGGCTCGAGGGCGCGCTGCGCCCCGGACACTTCGCGGGGGTGCTGACCGTCGTCGCGAAGCTCTTCCACCTCGCGGAGCCCGACGTCGCCTGCTTCGGGCAGAAGGACATCCAGCAGGCGCTGCTCCTGCGCGCGATGGTGCGCGACCTCGACTGGCCGCTCGAGCTGGTCGTGGTGCCGACCGTGCGCGAGGCCGACGGGCTCGCGTGCAGCAGCCGCAACGTGTACCTCGCGCCCGACGAGCGCGCGCAGGCGGTGGGGCTCTGGGAGGCGCTCCGGGCCGCGGCCGACCGGTACCACGCCGGCGAGCGCCGCGCCGAGGCGCTCGTCGCCGCGATGCGCGCGGCGATCGCGGCACGGCCCCTGCTGGCCGTGGACTATATTGCCGTCGTGGAGCCGGACGGGCTCTCGGCGGTGGACGTGGCGCGCGACGGGTGCGTGGCGGCGGTCGCCGCGCGGGTCGGGCGGACGCGACTCATCGACAACCTGATCCTCGGGGCGGGGCCATAGGGCATGCAGCGGCACCTGATGAAGTCGAAGATCCACCGCGCCACGATCACCTCGGCCGACCTGCACTACGAGGGCTCGCTCACCGTGGACGCCGACCTCCTCGACGCGGCCGACCTCGTGACCCACGAGGAGGTGCAGGTGGTGAACGTCAACAACGGGCACCG
>Ga0073932_1005080_pt1 | contig 14685 bp, 13 predicted proteins | sample DewCreD2012metaG_FD_76967 | JGI IMG/M metagenome (GOLD analysis project Ga0073932, IMG submission 76967) | Hot spring sediment bacterial and archeal communities from British Columbia, Canada, to study Microbial Dark Matter (Phase II) - Dewar... ... | reverse complement strand
TGGCCGCCATCATGGGCGTGGGCGGCGGCTTCATCACCTTCCCCATGTTCGTGTACATCTTCGGCGTATCTTCCATGACGACTGTGGGAACCGACATTCTGCAGATCATCTTCACGGCGGGCCTGGCAGCCATCGGTCAGTACGCCATTTATGGCTACGTGTTCTACACCCTGGCCATGGGCATGCTCATCGGCTCGCTCCTCGGCATCCAGATCGGAGCTCTGACGACGAAAGTGGTGAAGGGAATCCACATCCGCGGCTTCTACGCGGTTTCCATCCTTGCGGGCTTCGTCAACCGCGCCGCAACGCTGCCCAAGAAGCTGGTTGAACTCGAGGTGATCGACCTTTCCAAGGGAATGGTGAACGGCATCGAGTTCGTGGGCAACATCCTTTTCTGGATCGTTGTCGCGGTCTTCGGCATCTGGATCTTCGGGAAATTCTTCGGCAACGTCCGCACGCTGCGAGAGGAGGGGTAATCATGCTTATCACACATCCTCGACCGTTCAACATTGGTCTGATCCTGGCCATTTCCTTTGTTGGTGTCCTCCTGATCATTTTTGCTCCTATCTTTGGAGACGGCAAGAACGGCCTCCAGTATTCCGACAACCTGTTCAACAAGCTGTCCAAGGGCTCGTCCTATTTCATCCCCGCCATTTCCAGGAGCAACGAGGCATTTATGGGACGGCCGTTTGAGTTCGCCGTCAAGATGGACAAGCAGGGCGACGTCGACAGGGCCGTCAAGGTGCTCATGGCGGGAGGGGCTCAGGTTGGGACGTCCGAAGGCGCTCTCAAGGTGAGCGGCGACCTCGGAAAAGTCCTCTCCAGCGTGCTGGCGGACTCCGACGCCATGTTCAGGAACAGAGATGACGAGGTATCGGCACGCCACGGGATGGATGGGAAGGAGGTTTTACGGCTCTGGCACGACGTGCTGAGCAGGAGTGTCAAGGAACTCCAGAAGGCGAAGAAGATCGAGGAGGCCAACATGGTGAACCAGGTCCTCAAGAGGGCCGTCGAGCCCGCCTACAACTTCTTCGGCATCGAGGCCCAGAACATCGGGGACAAGGCCTTGATCGTCATCGCGCTGCTCGTCTTTTACGTGGCTTACACCATGTGGTGGGGATACGCCATTTTCTACCTGTTCGGGGGCATAGGGCTGAGCATGAAGAAGGCCAAGGTGAAAAAAGAGGTCTAGGAGGAAGAGATGAAGATATTGGTACCGGTTGATGGTTCGGCACATTCCATGGATGCGGTGAAGACGGCGTTGGATTTTGTCAAGATGAAAGGGGCCGAGGTGCAGGTGATCAGCGTGGTCCCGTACATCAGCGGCTTGGAAGCCCATGAGATCTCGCCCTCCCGCAGGGAGCGCCACATGGAAAGCTACACCAAGGTATCCGAGGATGCGGTGAAGCAGGCCTGCGACCTGCTTTTCGCCGAGGGCGTCACGGCCAGCTGCTCCAAAACGGTCCTGGCCTCGGTCTCCGTGCCCGACGCCATCATTGACTATGCCGAGCAGGAGAAGGTTGACCTGATCGTGATGGGCAGCCGGGGGTTGAGCACATCCACCCGCTTCAAGCTGGGAAGCGTGGCGTCCCAGGTCGTGAAATACTGCCCCTGCTCGATCTACCTGGTCAAGGTGACAGACTGATCGGCCAGGAAATCGAGGTACCCTGCTTCTGACAGGCTGAAGCCGCTTCCGGGCGGCTCAGCCTGACTTTTCCCACACCGGGTGGCGATTCCCGGATCGAGGGCTTCATGGAGCCGCCGTTTGCCATCCTCCTGACCGACCGAAATCGGCACGTCCGCGATCTGCTCCGGCGCGAGCTGTCCGCCGAGGGCTACCAGGTGGAGACGGCGCGAGACGGGCGGGAGGTGCTGGGTTTTTTGTACCATGTGGCGGCCATCGACCTGCTGATTCTGGATCCGGACATCCCCTATGTCGCCGAGGTTGGACTCCTCAGAAGGCTTGGGCAGCTCAGGCCCGAGCTTCCCGTGATCATCCACTGTTTCTCGCTGGAGGACGTGGGGTCGCTCGCGTCGCTCCATTCGGCGGCCTTTCTGGAGAAGAACGAAGACACCGATCGGCTCAAATCCAGGGTACGGGAGGTTCTGGAGCGGACCTACCCCGACCGGGTCATGCCGAAATCCCCATAGACTCTCCGGGCCCCCCGCCTTTGAGCCGCCGTCTCCCAAGGATGTCTCACGCCGCGGCTTCCTCTCCACCGGGCCGCGACTTTGAGCGGCTCCGCACAATGAACTTCCGGTTTGGATGCCGACTATGCTATTTTGCCGTGGGTTCCCTGATTCATGCTGCTTCCGGAGAGGCGGAAGAGCGTGGACTGGCTGGATGTAGCGATAGCCTCGAGGGATGCCGGGCCCGGCACCCTCGGTGATCATCATGCGTTTGTTTCGCTGTTGGGAGGGTGAAGGAGTGGATGCATTCAGCGTCCTTCTCGTGGATGATGAGGTGGAATTTCTGGAGACCCTGGTCAAGAGGCTGGCCAAGCGGAAGCTGCAAGTCACCGGTGTCACCAGTGCCGAGGAGGCCATTGGGATTCTCGGGGAGAAGCCCGTTGACATCGTTGTCCTGGATGTGAAGATGCCGGGTATGGACGGGCTGGAGGCCCTGAGGCAGATCAAGTCCACCAGCCCCGATGTCGAAGTAATCATGCTCACCGGGCACGCCAACGTGGAGGCCGCCATTCAGGGAATGGAGCTGGGCGCTTTCGATTATCTCATGAAGCCCATGGACATTGACGAGCTGCTCTACAAGCTGCAGGACGCCTACAAGAAGAAGACTCTGCGGAAGCTCGCGAGGTAGTCTTCCAGGTTCTTCTCGAGCCGGCATGGCGCGGCTGGGCTGCGGGGGATGGGATCATGCCCAGGCTTGGCGACGTATTTCGAAAGATCGCTTTCTGGAAGCGCGGAGAAAATCACCAAACGGTGGACGCCGAGGCGCTTCGTACCGCCTTCAAGGCTCGTTACCACAGTTTCAAACTCCTCCTCAATGCCAACAACAAAGCCCTCGAGATCATGTCCGAAATGGAGACGGCGCTGAGGGGCAGCCGTCCCTTCAGCATGTCCTTCGTTCGAGCCAGCTGCACGGCGGTGGGGGTCAATGTCTTTCTGATCGTCAAGCATCTGAACGAGCTGGCGCCCGAGAAGTATACGACTCTTTTCGAACGTTTTCGGGAGATCCAGGATCAAATAAACGGGGTTCTCGCCAAGCGGGCTCCTCCGCGCGGGGACCGGCTGGTGCTTCCCTTCGATGAGATCGACAAGGACAAGGCCGATCTGGTGGGGAGCAAGATGGCCAACGTGGGGGAGGTCAGGAACCGGCTCAAGCTCAAGGTCCCCAGCGGCTTTGTGGTCACCTCCGCGGGCTACCAGCGCTTCTTCGAAGCCAACGATCTCCAGAATGAGATCGACCGAAGGCTTCAGGCTTCCGAGGCGGGCGAGCTGGATCAGTATTATGCCCTGAGCGCCGACATTCAGCAGCTGATCATGCGATCGAGGGTTCCGGACGACCTTGCCGAAGAGATCATGGAAGCGTATCGGGCGCTGGAAAGGGAGACCGGGGAGGAGGAGGTCCGGGTTTCCATGCGCAGCAGCGCCCTCGGGGAAGATGCGGCCGACACCTCCTTTGCCGGGCAGTATCGATCCGAGCTGAATGTGAGCCCCGATTATCTCATCGAAGCCTACAAGGACATCGTCGCCAGCAAATACAGTCTGCAGGCCGTGGCTTACCGCCGCAGCCGGGGCATCATGGACGAGGACATCTCCATGTGCGTCGGCTGCATGGTCATGGTCGACGCCGTGGCGGGTGGGGTGACCTACTCCAGGAACCCCCTCAACATACGCGACGACTCCATCATCATCAATTCGGTCTGGGGGCTCCCCAAATCGGTGGTGGACGGCAGCGTCGCCCCCGACGCGTTCATCATATCCCGCCGGGAGCCTTTGACAGTCATTGACAAGGACATCAAGACGAAGGATTACAAGTTCGTCTGCTTCCCGGACGAGGGCGTCTGCCGCCTGGACCTCACGGGGGAGGGCCGCGAGCTTCCCTCCATTGACGACGCCCAGGCCGTCGAGCTGGCTCGAATTGCGCTTCAGCTCGAGGACTACTATGGCACGCCCCAGGATATTGAGTGGGCCATTGACAAAAACGGGCAGATTTACATCCTGCAGTGCCGTCCCCTCAAGCAGACGGAAGTGGCCGAGAAAGTCCACGGGGGTGCGGGTCGTGATTTGGGCCGGGAGCATCTTTTGCTGGAGGGAGGAGACACGGCCAGCTCAGGGGTGGCTTTTGGGCCCGTGTACGTCCTGCGCAAGAACAGCGACGCCCTCCAGTTTCCAAGGGGAGCCGTTCTCGTTGCGGCCCAGGCGCTGCCACGCTGGGCTCCTCTGCTGAGTCTTGCGTCGGCGGTGGTCACCGAGCAGGGAAGCGTGGCCGGGCATCTCGCCAACGTGGCCCGCGAGTTCTCGGTTCCGGCCATTTTTGGTGTGGCTGGAGCCACCGCGGCCCTGGAGACCGGCGACGAGGTCACGGTGGACGCTGACGGCCTGAGGGTCTATCGAGGTCGCATGGAGCATCTGCTCGTTGCTGAAGCCCCGAGGAAGAACCTCATGGAGGGCAGCCCCGTCCACGAGGTGCTGAGGGAGGTGATCCAGTACATCGTTCCCCTTTACCTGCTGGACCCCGACTCCACGGAGTTTCGCCCCAGGAACTGCCGTACCATGCATGACATCACCCGGTTCTGCCACGAGAAGTCGGTGCAGGAGATGTTCAGCTTCGGCAAGGAGCACCACTTTTCCGAGAGGGCCAGCAAGCAGCTCGTGTGCGATGTCCCCATGCAGTGGTGGTTCATCAACCTGGACGACGGTTTCAGGGAGGATGTGCCCGGCAAATTCGTGCACCTCGACAACATCGTCTCCATTCCTGTGCTGGCGCTCTGGGAGGGCATCAACGCCGTTCCCTGGGAGGGGCCGCCCCCAGTGGATGCCAGGGGCTTCATGGCGGTGCTGCTGGAAGCCAGTGCGAATCCCGCCCTCGATCCCGCCATGCCTTCGCATTACGCCAACCGCAACTATTTCATGATATCCAGGAATTTCTGCAGCCTGAGCTCGCGGTTCGGCTTCCACTTCTCAACGGTGGAGACCCTGGTGGGTGAGCGGGCCAATGAGAACTACATCAGTTTCCAGTTCAAGGGAGGCGCCGCGGATTATCACCGGCGGCTCCGGCGGGCCCAGTTCGTGGCAAGCCTTCTCGAGGAGTACGGCTTCCGGGTCGAGGTCAAGGAAGACGGGGTCTTTGCGCGGATGGAGGGCTTCGACGAAGAGTTCATGAAAACCCGGCTCAGAATGCTGGGCTATCTCCTGATGCATACGAGGCAACTGGACATGGTCATGGCCAATGACAACGCCTACCATCACCATCGATCGAAGATGATGCAGGACATCGACTCGATCCTCAACCCAAACCTGACCAGTGTCGAGCATGCCGCAGCACATTGACAAGGCCTACATTTCCATTAAGGTCAGCGAGCCCCAGCTGAGGGAGCGCAATCGAGCGCTGGCCCTTTTGCTCGACATGAGCGGTTTTCTGACCACATCGAAATCCATTCAGGAGATCCTGGAGGGCGCCCTTGCCAAGGTGCTGGAGTTTTTCGGGATCGAGGCCGGCAGGATATACCTGGTCGACGAATCGGGCTCCAACCTGGTCCTCGGGGCATGCATCGGGGTGGATTCGGTGGGGCTCGAACAAATCAAGATCGGTGAAGGATTCTCGGGCAAGGCCGCTCGAACCCGGTCTTTCATCGCTCAGCATGTTTCCGATCTCGAAGACAAGGGCAGGTCGGAGCTCCTGCTAAGCAAGGGCTTTGAAATCATCGTCTGCGTCCCGCTCATCGCCATGGACCAGGTCCTCGGGGTCCTGAACCTGGCCACCAACCGGGAGATCGAGTTCGATCCGGCCCAGATCGAGCTGCTCATTGCCATCGGCAACCAGATCGCCGTAGCCGTGAATAACGCAAGGCTTTATGAAGATTTGCAGCAGAAGGTGAAAGAGCTCAAGCGCCAGAAGGAATCCATCGAATTCTTTGCCTATTCCGTCTCCCATGACCTCAAGAGCCCCGCCATCGGCATACATGGCTTGACGAGCCTGCTCCAGAGGACCTATCGGGATCGGCTGGATGAGCGGGGCCAGAGGTACTGTGACCAGATCCTCAAGGCGGCTGAGCAGGTGGCGCGGCTGGTGGATCGCATCAATGCTTACATCATGGCCAAGGAGGCCAGGCTGAGCTTCGAGAGGATTTCCCTCAGGGAGCTGACCGAGGAGATTCGCGGCGAGTTTTCCGAAGTGATGACGCATCGCGGGATTGAGTGGCGCGAGGACGAATCGCTTCCGGACCTGGTGGGGGACCGCCTTTCGCTCCTTCGCATCCTTCGCAACCTGGTGGACAATGCCCTCAAATACGGCGGCGGCAAACTCCGAGAAATCCGAATCGAGCATAGGGAGGAAGCGGACCACCACATCATTTCGGTACATGACGACGGCGTCACACTCAAGGTGGAAGACCCGGCGGCACTCTTTCAGGCCTTTCACCGGGATGAGACTGCCAGGGGCGTCGAAGGCACGGGGCTCGGTCTGGCGACGGTCAGGGAGATCGCCGAACGCCATGGAGGAAAGGTTTGGCTCGAAGATACCGCGGAAAGCGGAACGACCTTCAGTTTCTCCATTTCCAGGCATCTCAAGGCACGTGATTGACGCCCTCTTTTTTGTCTTTTTCTGAATCCATATTCCGTGGGAAGGACGGCAGGATGGGAAAAACGGATGCCATAATGGCTGATGCGAGAGGCTTCATGAAAAGCCGGGTGATTTTGACCGGGGCGGAGCTGGACATCTTCTCCCGCCTCGATGAAAAGGCCTGCACCGCGGAAGACCTGGCGAGGGAGGAAGGGCTCGACCCGCGCGCCACGACACGGCTTCTGGACTGCCTGGTCACTCTCGACCTCCTCAAGAAGGAGGGCGCGTTTTACAGCCCCACCGAGAGCGGCGCGTTTTACTCGTCCCGCCATCCTGAATCGGTGCTCCCAATGGTCATGCATCTCGCCCGGCTTTGGTCCACATGGAGTGATCTGACGGAGCTGGTGAGAGTGGGCGGACATCGTGAGCGGGAGGCAGGGCTCCAGACGGCCGAGTGGGACTGGAAATCCTTTGTGGGTGCCATGCACGTGGTGGGGCGGGAGCTGTCCCTCGCCATCGCCGCCGACTACGACCTGAGCCGGTTCAAGTGCCTGCTGGATATCGGGGGAGCTTCCGGGACCTACACCATCGCGTTCCTCAGGCAAAATCCGGAAATGAGGGCCATCCTCTACGATCTTGAAAACGTGATCGCCATGGCCCGGGAACGCCTGGTCGAGGAAGGCCTTCAGGACCGGGTGAGGCTGATGGCGGGCGACTTTTACCGGGACAACCTTCCAGGTGGGTGTGACCTGGCTTTTCTTTCAGCCATCATTCACCAGAACAGCCCCGAGGAGAACCTGGCCCTTTATCGCAAGGTGTTCGAGGCCCTCGAACCCGGGGGCACGCTTCTGATCCGGGACCACATCATGGAGGAATCCCGGACCAGCCCGCCGGCGGGGGCCATGTTCGCCCTCAACATGCTCGTCAACACCCGTGGCGGGGACACCTACACCTTCAACGAAGTGCGGGAAGGTCTCCTGAACGCGGGATTCGTTGATGTGAAACAGGTCAGGCACGGCATGGAGATGGATTGCCTGGTCGAGGGACGCAAGCCCTCGTGATGTTTCCGAATCCAGGCAGGAATGCATCATCCGGTCTCACTTGAACGTCTCTTCCTCCTCCTCTTCCTCACCGTCTCCTTCAAGCTGGCCCCGGGCCATGGCCATGGCTTCACGGGCCGTATCGACGATGTCCTCGTCGTCGGAGCTCAGATGGGAAGCGATGATATCCAGCGCCTCCCGGGGGCGTATGGCGGCTGCGGCCTCGATGGCGGCCATCAGCCGGTATTTGTCCGTCCCCTTGCTGGTGACGAGGCCGGCGATATGAGGCCATGCCTGGTCCACCTCCCAGTTCCCCGCGGCAATGACCGCTTCGTGATGAATATCCTCGTTCGGACTATCCAGTGCTTCGAGGATCTGTTTCTCGAAACCCGGAAGAAACCCCATGCAGAAGACGGCCGTGAGCTTCCAGCGTTCATCGTCGCTCGAGAATGCCTTCCGGATTGCTTCGGGGTGCCACTCCTGGGGAGCGTGTACCGAAGCTTCGAGGGCTGCCTGGCGGATTGCGCTCGACAGCCTTACATCCTCGTAAGTGTCCCGTAGACCCTGCAAAACGTGCAGGAAGGTTTTTTCGGAGATCACTGCCTCCTCGGGGTCGTCGAACCCCTCGATGTCCGCATATTCAAGACCCGGCCCGAGGGAGTGCAGTGCCCCCACGCGAAGCATCTCCGGCGCTTTGGGGTCCTGTCCGACTGCCAGCAGGGCATCCGCAAGCTCGTCGTTGATGACGGAGACCTCCCCGGCCAGCTCTGCCGCCAGGAATCGCAGGGATTCCTCGACTTCTTCGTTGCGAAAGGTCGAAAGGAGATGATCAGCTGCTTCTTCGGGCCATTCCCAGGGGGGCAGTTCCGCGAGCGTCCTGATATCCATTCCAGACTCCTGTGCGAGAGGTTCCGAGTTTCAAGCTTCGGGTCTTGAGTTGAAGACCGGCATCGGTGCGCGGTCCTGTTGCGGGCATCCGGACCCAGAGGGTTGCCCCGGAGGCGGATCGCACGCGAGGTCAGCTCATTCCGCGGATTTGCCGTCCAAAAGCGCCTGAGAGACCCACCTTCGACGCAAAGGGACCCAGAAACTGGTCTCCAGTTCGGTCAGCACCTCCTCCAGGGACTTCTCGGCGTCGAGAACCAGAAATCGATCCGGATGCCGGCGGGCCAGTTCGAGATAGCCTTGCCGAACCCGGTCATGGAAGGCGTGCTCTTCCCCTTCGATACGGTCGAGATTTTGGGGCTTGAGCTTCCTTCGACCCGCGGCCGTCTCGAGGCTGCAGTCGAGAAGTATGGTGTGATGAGGCACGAGCCCCCGAGTCGCCCAGGTCTGAAGGCTGAGCAGCATGTCGAGGTCCAGACCTCTTCCATAGCCCTGGTAGGCCAGGGTCGCATCACTGAATCGGTCGGCCAGAACCCAGAGTCCCTCCCGCAGCGCCGGCCGAATGACTTCATGGAGCAGCTGAGCACGACTGGCCGAATAGAGCAGAACTTCCGCCTCCTGGCTCATGCCGTGGTACGTCGGGTCCAAAAGCAGCTCCCGGATGGACTCCCCCAGCCGCGTTCCGCCCGGCTCTCGCGTCGTGAGGTGGGAAACGCCCGCGGCATCCAGCCACCGGCTCAGATGTTGGAGCAGAGTGGACTTGCCGCAACCGTCGATACCCTCGAAACTGATGAATTTGCCCAGGTGATTCCCCGGTCTATCCATGGTGAGGCTCACTGGAGGCGTCAATTACGGTAAATGTGAACGGTGCCGGTGGAGTCCGCCATCCTTGAATATCAAACAACCCACTCCACTCAAGGCTCAGCTCAGCCTGGCCAGGTTCTCGTTGTCCGCTTCGGTCTTGGTGTCTTCATTGTACTGCTGGTCCTGGCGCTGGAAATTGACCCTGTTCTTGGCCACGTAAAGGGATTTGAGCTGATCGAAGTCCATTCGAAAGAGCCCTCGGGCTTCATGAAAGCAGCTCCACAGGCGCAGGACGGCCTCCCGGGCCTTGTCCTCCTTGAATCCGCCCCCCCTGGCCCACCACTTCCATTTCACACTGTTCTGAAGCTCGTCGAGGGCCAGGAAGCACCGCACGACGCATTCCGAAAAGCCGCCGCCGGCCGATGGACGGGCGATGGCAACCTCCGAGGGTTGTACATCCACCAGGTGGGAAAGACTCACCAGGAAGTGGAGCATGTCCACGATTTCGACCTTGCCGTTCTGGCTGTCGAACCCGCTCTCCTGGACCTCCCTCACCAGTTCAGCCAGCTCGGCCGAGAGGGCCTTGCGGTAATTCTCGATCCAGAGGGGTTTTTGCTCAGGGCTTGCGAGGATCGCCTCGAAGTCGAGCCCGATATTCTTCAGAGTGTAAATATTCAGGGCTCGCTGCAGGTCAAAAATTTCTTGCATCAATCAATTCCTTGTGTCCTCGATCTTCAGGTCAATGGATTCGAAGTACTTACGGACCTCCCGGGCGATGAAGCGGATCCGCGGGTGGGCATGCCGGGAATCGCGCAGACGGATGAAATGCTCCCAGCCGCTCCAGCGACCGCTGACAAAGATCTCGCTCTTGAGCAGGTTGGGCAGGATGTCCCGGGCAATCTCGGGCTTGAGCCCTCTTTCCACATCCGCCCGGTACCACTCAAAGAGCGCCTCGGCCCGACGCTGCCATTCCGTGACGATGGGACTCTCCCCGGTCAGCGTCTCGCGCCGCGCATCGTGGAAAGGCTGGAGCTCCTCGGGCAGAATGAGAATCATACCCCGGTTTTTGTAATTGACGTAACGCGTGCTTTCCTGGGTAAAGGAGAAGACCCGATGGCGCACCAGTTCGTGCGTGATCCCGCGGTCGCAGACGATTTTGAACACGAAAAGCGGCAGGTCCGACTCGGGATTCCTTCGCAGCAGATCGAGCTGCTCCGCCTCGCCCATGAGCGAAACCTCGAGGGGCCATTCCCCGTCCGACAAAACGGGCTCCTCGAAAAGCGCCGGCAAGAACCGGTGAAGATGTCGCGCCAGAAAAAACCGGCAGGAAACGTTCTGGAGGTCAAGGACTCGCATCGTCTCAATCCAGGATCGAACATTTCCGGCCATGGCGAAACCGTCAGGCGTCGGTCCGGGAGTCTGAAAGATACGGTGGTAGGCGTTGCGGGGGCCCAACGCCTTGACGATGGAAGTGTGGACGGCCGCCAGGTCGAATTCATGGACCGTAGAGGGACCCGATCTCCCGACCTTCAAAACGACGTTGCTGTGCTCGAGGACCGACAGATGCTCATGTTTCTTGAGCATCAGCACAAAGGCCCTGGCGGAGCTCTCGGTGATGCGGTCCTCGGATTTATAGGCGGTTCTCCCTGCGAGCTCGACGAGCCGTAGCAGATCACCTTCCGTGCCGGGCGCCACGCCGTGGGGCGTCACCTCCATGGGAACAAAACGGACTGCGGACATGGGCCTCCATCCTCCAGATGCCGGTGAGGTTCATCACTCCAGGGCCAGCTCGATGAGCCGGTCCAGCAGGGCCGGAAAGCCCATTCCCGCGGCGGCCGCTGCCTGCGGAAAGAGGCTGGTCTCTGTCATTCCTGGAATCGTATTGGTCTCGAGGACGAAGATGTTCTCCCCGGAGACGATCATGTCGGTACGGCTGTATCCCCGGCAGTAGAGGGCCCGATGGGCGCGGACGGCCAGTTCCTGGGCCCTGCAGGTCATGGAATCGGAGATACGGGCCGGGCAAACCTCGCGGGAAGCCCCCGGCGTGTACTTGGCTTCGTAGTCGAAAAACTCGTAGCTATCGCCCGGAATGATCTCGACCAGCGGCAGGGCCTGGAGTTCTTCATTGCCGAGCACGCCCCCGGTGATCTCAGTGCCTTGGATGAACTGCTCGACCAGGCAGCGACGGTCATAATGCCAGGCCCGATCGAGCGCCCGCGGCAGGTCCTCGCGGCTCCGCGCAATGCTGAGCCCTATACTGGAACCTTCATGCTCGGGCTTCACGACGACCGGAAATGGGAGGACGTCCACCACTCGGCGAACCGGGTCCGATTCGGTGCGGTCGACCACCACGTGGGGAGCCACGGGCAGGCCGGCCTGAATGTAGAGCTGCTTGCTCAGGATCTTGTTCATGGCGACGGCGCTCCCCAGCACACCGCTTCCCTGGTATGGGATGGACAGCGAGTCCAGGAGCCCCTGGATGGTTCCATCCTCCCCCAGGCGTCCGTGAAGGATGATGAGAGCAACGTCAATTTTGGACGCATCCTGGGCCAGGCGCACCAAGTCGTCTTTGGGATCGTAGCGGAGTACGTCATAGCGCGACGGGTCCAAAGCCCTGAAGACCTGCTCGCCGCTCTTGAGAGAAACCTCACGCTCAGCCGATCTGCCCCCGGCAAGCAAAGCCACGGTCAGCTTCTTTTCCATTGTCGCCATTGCCCCCCTCTCCTTTTCCGCAATCGAGAGAAACCTGGATGGCCATCAACTCTTCTCCGGTCGGACTGATGGGAAGATGCTCGAAAATGCGCTCTTCAAGACTGAAATAGAGCTCCATCCTCTTTTCGAGGAAGGCGGCATGCTCCCGGGACCGGGCATAACGTTCGATGAGATCGAGGAAACGGTCCCGGATGGAGACGATTTCAGAATGCTTGACCCGCTTGTCCGCGTAGTTCACCAGAACCGATTCGCTGACGGGCCCCATGGCGCGCCCGTAATCCATGGTGACATGCTCCCTGACGATCTGGGCCACCGTCGGATAGCCCCAATCCCGCAGCATGACGGCCCCAAGCTCCTCGTGTTTTTCACCGGTGGCGATGGACCGCGGTTTGGCTATGTCATGGAGGAGTCCGCCCGCTTCCAGAAGCTGAAGATCCAGGCGGGTCGAATGATCGTTCAGAAGTGCACCCAGGAAGACCGAGACCTCGGCCACCAGTATGCTGTGAAACCGGATGTGCATGGGCATCCGCACGCGCTCCATGAGGGAAAAACAGTCTGTTCGAGAGGGGATATCCATTCCTCAGCCTCAATCAAAGGAACCGATCGGCAGCTTCCAGTGTCAGACCTCTATACCATAAACAGTTATTGCGTTCGATTCCAGAATCTTCTCCAGCCTCGAGCGCAATGGACGGCTCATTGCCGGCTGCGCCGGTCGTCATCAACCTTTTTCCATCGGCGGCCAACCGCCATGAACTCGGGGCCGTCGCATTCCTGGAGGCAACCCCAGGAGATTGTGTCGTATATTCTATTGAATTTATTATGTTTTATGTGTTGGTGCGGGTTAATACCCATATGAAGGTAGGGTAGAGATCCTAAGCCAAATGGCCACCAGTAGCCATTGTGAATACGGATACGAAAGTTTAGATAGATCCATAAGAAGAGCAAGGAGTCTGGAGCTGAGAATGCTCGGCGGTTTTCACGATGATAACGAACGAGTGTAGCTGGATATTCGAACCACCTCACGGAAGAGGAGAATTCGATATGAACAAGGCGAGAAATTATCTCTTTTTGGCAATGGTGATGACTGTTTCCGTTCTGACGATGCCGCTGCATTCTCAGGCTCAGACGGTCCCCCCAAAGTATGGAGCGGTGAGTGCGGAGACGTCTCCCCACGGTTTCCCGCTCTGGTACGAGGATGCGAGCGGTCTTAAGGTTGAATTGTGCGTGGATGCCAACAATCCCTTCTGCGGTCCCGTGACCCCCGTGGAGGCGACGTTTCCGGAAGCCGGGTTCGGCGAGGAGGGATTTTACTGGAGCGCCGAAGCCGCGGCCTCGGGCCCGGCGGGAGATGCCCTTCTCATTCTGGCGCTGGAGGCTGCCTTCGGCGGTGACGGCGCGGCCAGGAACGGAAACCAGATCGTGTTCGGGCGGCTCCGCTTGCGCATTGATCTGCCGGCGCCCGGTCAATACACCATCCTGCATCCCTATGGTCAGAACACATTCACCGCGCCAGCCGCGGGAAGACGCGAGATCAACTACACCCTGGACGAAGGAGCCATGGATCCCCTCCTGGGCCGGCCGGTAGACCCCAATGCGCCGGAAAGCGCGGGCAATCCTGAGGATTCGGATCTGATTGTGCGCAATTTCGAGGGAGTGCTTTCGAGTCCCATCATGCAGCGGTTGCTCGTTTGGGACACCTTCAACACGGATCCGACTTCCCTGGATCCTGTGTTGAATGGGCAGTACGTGGGGGATGGAGGAACGCCGCACGCAGTGGTGGGCAGCCCGCTGGGACGCAATTCATTCACGGTCTTGAACCCGGACGGGAGTGTGCTCTACCAGACGAACCTCTTCACGGTCGTCGGAAAAGTGTACAGCGGCGTGCCTGCCGAGCCTCAACTCCACGACTATCCCGATCCGCCCCAGAAAAACCTGGAGGCGGTAGGTCCGGTTTACCGGGTACCTCTCGCGCCGGGGCAGAGCAACAACACCGGGTATCCCATCGGCTTTCCCGAGTACTACGAGGATACATCGGGACTCCAACTGACCATCTGTCCCGCCAGTGACATCATGTGCATATCGGATCCCATCGATCCGACCAACCCCGAGTCCCTGCGCCTGGGCGTGGGTGACGAGGCTTTCTACTGGTCGGCCGACGCCCGCATCAGGCAGGGCAACTTCAGGGCCAACATGGTTCTGGGCCTTGAGGCCGCCTTCGCAGGCGACGGTTCCGTGAAGGACGGCAACCAGATGGTGTTCGCGCGCGTCCGCATCAGGATCGATGTCCTTTCGGCCGGCACCTATACGGTAACGCACCCCTACGGCACCCACACCTTCGTGGTGACGCAGGAGGAATTCAATGAGACCGGCGGCAAGCGGGCCATCAACTACACCGAGGACATTGGCGGGTTCAACCCATTCCAGCTGGATCCCGCTTTTGCGCTGGTGGAGCCCTTCCTCATGTTCGACAGGGCGCTCCACGGGAAAATCGGTCCGAAC
>Ga0073932_1005075_pt1 | contig 14695 bp, 5 predicted proteins | sample DewCreD2012metaG_FD_76967 | JGI IMG/M metagenome (GOLD analysis project Ga0073932, IMG submission 76967) | Hot spring sediment bacterial and archeal communities from British Columbia, Canada, to study Microbial Dark Matter (Phase II) - Dewar... ... | reverse complement strand
GGGGTTTCCCGCAGCGCCGTCGCAGTTGCAGGATCGTCCCGCGCACCATCCCCGTCCCCTGCTGTTTCGTCCTTCTTCCCGTCTGGCCTCGCATCGTGGTCCTCCTGTCTGTTAGCGTACCAGTTTACAGACTATGCCGATAACCACCCGCAGGGTCAATCGGGAAATCTTACGAAACGGGACTGCGGAAGCTCAGATCAGATGGGTCTGGAAAGTGCGAAAGTCCACAAGGGGACAGTTCGATCTTTTTTCAACTCGGGGCTTGACAGGTTTCTACAGGAGGCACGAACGACATGAAGACGATCCTACGCTCTCGGGTGGCTTGGTTCGCGGCTTTTGCGGTCGCCGTCATGGCTGCGACGGTTCTGCTGGCCGCCGTGTTCACGGAGGAAACCACGGTCGAGGACATCTTCGACCGGGGGCTTTACGAGTTTTACCTGTCGCTTCGCGCCGACTCGGAGGCGGAAATCGTAGCGGACTACGAATGGCACCAAGTCATGTTCATGCCGCTGTTGTTGCCGGACGCCACGCACACGCTTACGCAAAACGGCGGGGTGCTGCCGGTCATGGACTGGGCTGGGTTCTCGAAGGAGTTTGTCGCCGGTCTGGTTCCGGTCGAACGGGACGGCGTCACGTACTGGCCGGTCCGGGTGATGGAAGATGCCGGCACGACACCGCGCCGTCGTCTCATCCTCAACGCGAAGGACGAGATCATCGCCGAACTGTCCGTCCCGAAGGACTACGACTCCGCCTGGTGGGTGCAGGACCACTACCCGGACCTATACGAAGCGCGCTCCACCGCTGCGGCTGCCGACTACCGGAGCTATCTGGAGGCGCTCTTCGACGGCAGCCGCTTCGTCATGGAGTACGACCTCATCGACCACGACAACCTGCTCAAGCTGGTGTTGAAGCAGTCCGTGGATGCCGCCCTCCGAGCCGAGGAAGAAGAGGAAGGCGGTGGCATGATGATGATGGGCTGGGGAGGCGGGAGCGTGACGAACATCCAATTCGTGGAAATCGCCCTTGCCGACACCAACGGCACCTTGAACGTCACGCTGGCCTATCCCGACGACTTTACCAACCGCATCAGCCTGATTGCCTGCACAAATCTTCTCGATCCCGACTGGTCGCTCTTGCTGACAACCAATCCGCCCACTTCGACCAACGCCTTCACCTACGTGGACACGGACGCCACCAACTACGCGGTCCGTTTCTACCATGCTTACAACGCCGACTACGACGGCGACGGGGACGGCGTGTCGGACGGCGAAGAGAAGTTCCTCGACGGCACCGACCCCGAAGACCCGGACGACCCGCCGAATGTCAAAGGCGCGGTGAGTTACGCGGGCGGGCAGGCCGGGACGATCTACGTTGTCGCCGTGACAACGGCAGGAAGCTGGTCTACCAACAAGGCCGCCGCCCTCGCCGAACCCGGCAGTTACATCATTCCGAAACTGGCTTCCGGCACGTACTATCTCAAGGCATGGCGCGACTCTGACGACGATGGCACCGCCGACACGGACACGGAAGCCTGGGCGGTCTATCCGACCAACCTGACCGTCAACGGCCAGGTCACGAACATCAATCTGACGCTGGCGGACCCAGACACGGACGCCGACGGGCTGCCGGATTGGTGGGAGAACACACACCTTCAAGGGTTGGCGTACGCAGCAGTTAGCGACCAAGATGCTGATGGTCTGAGCAACCTTGGCGAATATCTTTCCGGGTCCGACCCGGAAGATCCCGACACGGACGACGACGGGATGGGCGACCTCGCCGAAGTTGCCAACGGCCGCGACCCGGCGGTTGCGGATTCCTATCGCAGCCTGACCTACACGGAGGGCTTCGAGTCGCTGACCGTCGGCCAGATCGCCAGCCAGAACGGCTGGACGGCCGCCCCGGCCGACAGGGCCGTGGTACAGACCAACGACGTGCGCGGCGGCAGTAAAGCGCTGGAGTTGCTGTCCTCGACCCAGACGCCCACCGTCAGCCAATTCTTCGGCGCTCGCGGCCAGAACACGGTGTGGCTGGACTACTGGGCCAAGCTCGACCCCCGCGCCGTCACGCATTTTACGAACTACGCCGACATCGCGGCGGCTCCGGCGTACGAGCCCTCCGTGTTTTCGGTCAATCGTCGCGGCGAGGTCTGGGCCTATAACGGCACCACCGCGACCTGGAGCACCGACACGCGGTTCCGAATCACCGACCACCGATACCACCGCTTCACGGTGAAGGAGGACCTCAGCGCCAAGACCTGGGACCTGCACATTGACGGAATCAAGGCCTTCTCCGCCGTGCCGTTCCGCAAGTATCTGCCGGACCTCTGGCCGCGGCTGGCGTCGAGTGCTGTTCTGGAGATATCGAACACAAACCTGGGGGGCACGGATGTGGACTGCTCCGGGGCTGCGATCATGCCCGAGAGTGGCGAACTGCTGGTCATCGAAAACGGTACGCCGCGCATTCACGTATACGACCAGGACGGCGCATACCGTCGTACGATCACGTTGACCAATTTCGAGGACACCGAGGGTATTTGCCACGTGGACGGCAGTACCTACGCGGTGGTTGAGGAGCGAAAGAACGAGATCACGCTCATTACGCTTACTACCAACACGAGTTCCGTGGCGAAATCGTCGGGCCAGTCCTTCGACGTGAACATCGGCGACAACACCGACAACAAGGGACTGGAAGGCATCACATACGATCCGGTGCGCAACGTCTTCTACGCCGTAAAGGAGAAAGACCCCAAAAAGGTGTACAGGATTGAACTGGCCGACGGGATCGGCTACGCGACGGAGTTGTTCGCCGCCCCGGCCGGCGCGAACGACCTGTCGGATGTGTATTACGATCCCGTCCAGGAACACCTTTACATCCTGAGTCACGAAAGCTTCAAAATCATCCAAACGACGCTGAGCGGGACGGTGGTTTCCGAGAAGGCGGTTTCTGGCAGTCAGCCCGAAGGGATCACCATCGCGCCGGACCGCAAGACGCTGTTCGTGATCAGCGAGCCGGACGACATGTATCGTTATGGCTTGCAGCTGGCATCCGGCGACTACAAGGACATCACGGAGTTCTCGCGGTTCACCGTGGCGGGACCGAGGGGCGGAGGGACGGTCATTGACGACCTGAGTGTCGGGACCAGCCAGCCGTCGGGGCTGTATGGGACGCTGCAAACGGCGGACACCCGCGTAGCGGACGGCGGCGGCACCGATCCCGATGACGCGGAGGAGAAGCTGTCGGACGGCACGATGACCTTGGGTGGCGGGGATTTGGACCTTGGCTACGACGCCAGCAGTACGCAGATCGTCGGCGCAAGGTTCCAGGCGCTGGGCATCGCCAAGAACTCGGCCATTCATCGGGCGTATGTCCAGTTCACGGAGGACAACGGCGGCAACGACAAGAACAAAGCATGCCAGATCAAAATCGAGGCTCAGAACGCGGACAGTGCCGGAACGTTCACCACCACGGTGCGCGACATTACCAACCGCCCGCGTACAGCGCATCAAGTCAACTGGTATCCGGCGGGCTGGCGGCAGACCGGGGAGAGTAATCACCGGCAACGGACGGCGGACATTTCGATACTGGTCCGGGTCGTGACCACGCGCGCCAACTGGGCGAGCGGCAACAACATGGCGTTCATCTTCACCGACGCCACCGATGCCACGCTCGACCGAAACCGCCGCGAAGCGGAAGCCCGCGACGACGGGGCAGGCGCGACGAAAGCGCCCGTTCTGCACGTCGAGTGGGCAGCCCCACTGCCTTGAACAGGACTTCAATTACGAGGAGGTTATGCACATGAAGACGATGTTCACATTCGCGGTTGCGGTCATGGCTGCGGCGCAGGTTTTCGCTCAGGTCAAGTACACGGAAGCCTTCTACATGCCGGAGTTCTCGGCGTGCATTTCCCGCACGGCGGACGGGGAGGCCTTCTGGACGTGCGGTGACGAACGTCAACTGACCACCCCCAAGGACTTGCTTTGGAAGGTGTGCTTTTCCGACGGGGTCATTCTGGCGAGCAACGTCATGAACGTCGGCACCTCTCCGGACGAGGGCATGAACGACATGGAAGCCATGGCCGCCGATCAGCACGGGGGGTTCTTTGTCCTGACATCGCAATCGCTGACATCGGGGCTGGAAGACAAGGCCAACCGTAAGCGGCTGGCGCATTTCCATAGCAACGGGCAACTCGATCAGTACAAGGACAACCTGCGCGGTTCCATGGAAAGCCAGTTCACATTCCTGACCAACTATTGGGCCATGGCCCCGAAGCTGGGCGGCGTGGACGTGGAAGGCATTGCCTACGAACCGTCGGCCAACCGACTGTGGTTCGGACTGCGCGGCCCGCTGGTCGGGTCGAATCCCGCCGTTCCCGGCGACCGTGCAGTACTGCTGAAGATGAACAACGTCCTGAGCGGGACCAACTTCAACTACGCTTCGTACACATGGGATGCCACGCCGGTCTACCTCGATCTCGGCGGCGAAGGCGTCCGCGACCTGTTCTATGACACGGCCACGACCAACCTTTTCATTCTCACCGGCAAGCTGGAGGCCAACCAGTCATTAACCGACGGCCAGGGCAACACCTACACGAACCGCCAGGCATGCCACCTGCTGGCGTACAAGCCGGCTACCGGTGCGCTGACCTACTGCATGCGCTTTCCGCAGGTTCCGACCACGCCCACCCCGAACGGCGATACCTGCGAAGCGGAGGGCATCTGCGCCATCACGCTCGACAGCGTCAAGAAACTCCTCGTGACGTACGACTCGAAGACCAATGGTGTCTACCAGGCGTTCGACTTCCCCGATCCGACGACGTTTGCGACCCCCGACACGCGGGAAGGTTTTGTCGGCCAGTAATCCGGCGAGCATTCCGGCACCGGCCCTGCTACAATAGGGGCGGCGGGAGAAAACCTGCCGCCCCTGTTTGGCGTTATGAGAAAGCGAAGAGCATATCTGCTGTTGTGTGCAGCGGTTGTGGCCGTTGCCGGGGCTGGATTGTGGCTATTGTGGCGCAGCGGGAGTAGTGTGCGCTTGCCCCCAACCCCAGCACCGGAACAGCATCGGACGGCACAGCGGCCGTCTCTCCAAAAGACGGAAACGATTTCTGGAGTGCCCGCCTCTGTGCGGGCCGTTTCATCCCCCGCTTCCGCGACCTCCGCGTCTCCGCGTGAGACGCCCCCTCCAGAAACCTATTCCCTCACTCGCCACCCCGACGCGATCCTCGACCGCGATCCGGACTTCGGCACTCCGCACTTCGTGCGTCGCCGCTCCGGGTTCCTCAGCCCGCCAGCGCCGGGAGCCACACCCGAGCAGATCGTTTCCACGTTCATCCGGGCCAACGCCCGCAAGTTCACGCTGGCCCCATCGGACCTGAATCCGCCCAATGCTCGCGTGCATCAGGACTACACCACAAAGCACAACGGCGCACGCCATATGCGCTGGCAGCAGCAGAAGGATGGACTCGACATCTACGGTGCAACCTTCGCGTTGAACCTGAGCGAAGACAACCGCCTTATCAACGTCTCCAGCCGCGCCCTTCACATCCCCGAGGTCCGCTTCCATGCGACCGTCAAGGTAACGGAGGAAGAAGCGATTCTCGTCGCAGCAGAACATCTGACCGCGGATCTGAGTAGCGCGGGCTTCTCCGAAGCCCCGCGCCGGCCCTCGGCTTCGGAGAAGCCGGGGCTACTGAATACCGCCCCCATCTGGTACCCCCTCGACATGATCTCCGTGGTCAGAGCTTGGGACGTGCTGGCCGAGGCATCCAACGGCACAACCCATCGTCTCATCGTTCGCGCCGATACCGGTAAAGTGGTTGAGGATGTCAACCTGACCTGGGGGCTTGAGCCAATCACGCTGCGCGTTTATACCAACGATAGTCCCACGCCATTTTCGCCCGGCATGAACGAGCCTACCAACTACACGCCGCCGGAAATGACCCAGAGCATTTTGACGGTGACGGCGCTGGACACCAACGCCTCGCCGCATGGCTGGGTGCCGGACGGAAGCAACGAGTTAATGGGCAACAATGTCGACGCCTACGAGGATTACGACGGCGATGATAACCCGGACACACTGCACCGAGAAACCGGCATACCCTATCGCGTGTTTTCCTGGGATGGACTTGTGTCGAAGAGTGCGCGACAGGCATTCTACCTGGGTAACGCGTTCCACGACCGGCTATACGGCTTCGGCTTCGATGAGGCGGCGGGCAACTTCCAGGAAAGCAACTTTGGTCGCGGCGGTCGCGATGCCGATCGCATGCGCATCGAAACCTGGAACGACGCCTACGGCTGGCCGTTCTATGGCGAACGGAACCAGGCCAATATCACGGTGCTCAACGACGGCAATCCGCCCCGTATGCAGCTCTACCTCTTCAACTACAGCGGAGCCGACCGTGACAGCGCGTTGGACGCGGAAGTCGTCTTTCACGAAGCCGCGCATGGGGTCTCGGCGCGGCTGATCGGCGACGGTTACGGGCTTTCGACCGTGCAGTCGCGGGGCATGGGCGAAGGGTGGAGCGACTTCATGGCAATGAGTCTCTTGAGTGAACCCGGCGACGATCCGCACGGCGTCTATGCCTTCGGCGCCTACGTCAACGCCCATTCGGGCTGGTCGAATAACTACTACTACGGCATCCGGCGTTTTCCGTACTGCACCGATACCGGCAAAGCCCCCCAGACCTTTGCGGATACCGACCCCAACCAGCTTTCGTTCCCGCCGTCAGTCCCCATGAACCCCTTCGTGACCACGCTGGAAGCCGACCAGGTGCACCGCGTCGGGGAAACCTGGTGTCTGGCGCTGTGGGAAGGCCGGGCGAACCTGATCGAGGAGTACGGCTTTGCAGGCAACGACATGATGCTGCAACTCGTTGTGGACGGTATGAAGCTGACCCCGGTCGATCCCACCTTCACGCAGGCGCGCGACGCCATTCTTCAAGCCGACCTCGTGGACTACGGCGGCACGAATCAGCTTGCGCTCTGGCGCGGCTTCGCCAAACGCGGGCTGGGTTACTCGGCCACCGTCCCGGAGTCGCACTCGACGGTGGGCATTCGGGAGGCGTTCGATCTGCCGTTCGATGTCGATGCACAGGTGGCTGAGGTCGGCGGCGACGGGGACGGCTACGTCGAACCCGGCGAGCACGGCGAGTTGACCATCGTTTTGAGCAGTCACGAGATGGATATGACGAACGTGACGGCTTCTCTCGCCGTGCTGAGCAGCAACGTTACGCTGACCGTCAGCAACACCGTACTCGGAAGGGTGGCATCCGGCGTCTCGGCGACCGCCGCGCCGCCTTTTGCGTTCACGGTCGATCCATCCTTTCCCGGCTTCACCGACGCGGTGTTCACGCTGCGGGTGCAGAGTGACAAGGGATGGTTCGAGGAACCGTTCTTCGTTCGCATCGGCAACCCTCACGACTTTCTCCCCGAGATCCTGCATGTCGCGGTCACGAACGTGACGGAGACGAATGCGTGGGTAGCGTGGACGACCGGCATTCCGGCGGACGGGCTTGTCGAATACGGCGCCACGACCAACTACGGCCTGAGTACGCCCCTCGATCCCGTGATGCGAACGAACCACTTGGCCGGACTCTCCGGCTTGACCAAAGGCACGGAATATCACTACCGGATCGTGTCGGAAGGAACGAATGGACTGGTCGCCGTCTCCGGCGACCATACTTTCCGCACGCGTGCGCGTATCTATGTCAACGTCAACAGCACGGCCGCGCAGGAACTCGGCACCATCGAAGCGCCATTCAAGACTTTGCAGGCGGCTGCGGAGGAGGCGAAGACAACCGGCGACGAAGTCCTTGTCGCATGGGGTACGTACACTGGCACGAGTTCGGAAGGCGTTCTCGATCTGGTCGGCAGCGGCTGGAACCTGACCATCCTCGGGGGCTACTCGTCCGACTTCGCCGTCTGCGATCCTGATGTGTATGTGACCGTGATCGATGGAGAGAAGCAGCGGCGGGGCATCTGGTTGGATAACGGTGCAGCCCTTTCAATCAGTGGCGTTACTGTCACACGCGGGGCGCACCAACACGGCGGGGGAATCGGTGTCCGTAAATCGAATTTCAGCGCAGAGAACTCGATCTTCATTGCCAATGAGTCGACCAATGGTATCAACAGATATGGCGGAGGCGTTTATGCCACATTGGGGGCATCTGTTTCCGTTCGTAACTGTGTCATTAAAGGCAACGTTGCAGGACTACGCGGAGGTGGGATCTGTGCGGTCTCGACAGACACATCCTTGACCGTGGAGTCCTGCGATATCATGAACAACGCAGCGCTCACGGGAGGCGGCATCTATGCCCAGGGTGGTGCATATGCTACGATTATATCATGTCTGTTGACTGGCAATCGGGCTGAGAACAGAGGCGGTGGAGTTGATGCATCGCCGTTCTCTGAGGTGGCTCTCGACTGCTCCACAATCGCACAGAATACCGTGTCTGAAGCTACTATCCCGGAGAGCCACGGCGGAGGTGGCGTCTCCGTTGCTGGATCATCCAGCACAGCAACGTTGGCAATGAACAACTGCGTTGTCTTCAGCAATGTCTCGCCTCAGTATGGCGACGACCTGCGCTGTGGCGAGCAATCCGAAGTCCACGTCAACTACAGCGACATCGGCGATATCTACGGCACATTCACCAGCAGCAATCACCTGATCCGCACCGACCCGCTTTTCGCCAATCCCGCCGCCGGTGACTTCCATATCCTCTACGGCTCGCCCTGTATCGACACGGGCCAACCCGGCTACGGCGGCGGCACCGACATGGACGGCGAGCCCCGCCCCTTCGGCGCGGCCATCGACATGGGAGCGGATGAGTTTACCGACACCGACACCGACCACATGGCCGACTACTGGGAACTGGCCCGCTTCGGCGTCCTGACCAACAGCGATGGCACCGCCGATGGTGACAACGACACCCTCGACGACTTTGGCGAGTACATGAATCAGACCGACCCCCATGACGCCGACACCGACAATGACCTTGCCCAGGACGGTTGGGAAGTCGCCAACGGTTTCAACCCCCTTGACCGCGACCAGGATGGCGACGGCATGTGGGACGGCTGGGAAGTCTTGCACAACCTGAACGCCTTTACCAACGATGCCGCGCTGGACCCGGACGGCGACACGGCGAGCAATCTGGGCGAATTCACTGCCGACACCGATCCGTGGGACAGCAACTCCGTGCTTCGCTTCCTTGCCATCGGCGAACAATGGGGCGGCACGCGCCTCGACTGGAAAGGCGGACGCGCCGCCGTGCAATTCCTGGAGACCAGCACCGACCTGCTCGATCCGGTCGCTTGGACGCCCATTTACGCCCTGCCGCCGCCCACGCCCTTGACCAACGCGGTGATCCATCTCGGCATCACCAATCGCAACCTGTTTTACCGCATCCGCGCTGAACGATGAGCGTGCCGTCTTTGAGGTTACCCCGTTTTCACGATGAACAGGCAGGCCGCACATCAATCGAGAAGCTACGAGGGTCCGTGTCCCTGCATGAGCGGACTGTCCTATGCCGCCTGCTGCCGGACAGTCCATGTTGACATTCGCACGGCGGCGGCACCGGAGCAGGTGGTTCGTGCACGGTTCAGCGCACAGGTGCTCGGGGATATGGCCTTCTTTCGGCAGAGCATCATCCGCAAGCACCGCAACCTTCCGCACGTGGATGCCTTTGCGGAAACCATCGCCCGTCAGAGATACGAGAGAATCGCCATTACCAACGCAAGAAGGGTCGGGTGGTTCAACCGCAAGGCGACCGTGGTCTGTCGCATCTATGACGCGGGACGCCGGCATGTCTCGGCCCATACCGAACGCATTCATCTCAAGCGCGAAGAGCGCGCCTGGCGCGTAGTCACAATCGACCTTGTCACAGCGCAATCCAGCCCCGGCGCGGCCCGCAATGCTCCCTGCCCGTGCGGGAGCGGCAAGAAATACAAGCGCTGTTGCGGCAATCATGAAAGCGCTTTACCGGGGGCGACGACCGACCGTGCTGCATAATAAGCGCGTATTCGGGCAAGCCGTTTGCTACAATGAGACGGTGGAAATGATCCTGCTTTCGTTGCGAGATGAAGAAACAAGCCACATATCTGATGCTGTGCGCCACGGTGCTGGGCGGTGTCGCGCTCTGTCTGTGGCTTGCCCACCGTGACGCGATCCACGCGCCGGTTGCGGGCGGCTCTCCGCCTGAGGCGGATCGCCCTCCATCCACAAATGAAAGCGCAACCGTGGAGGGCGAGACTCCGGCGAGCCGTCTTCCTTCCTCCCCGTCCGTGCCATCCGCGAAACCTGTCCGCCATGCTTCGCCTAGCGATGCAGGCGGGGCTGTGGTTGCCCCTTCTTCTTTCAGGCTATCCCTTTACCCCGACGCCATCCTCGATCGCGACCCGGACCTCGGCACGCCGCACTTCGTGCGTCGCCGCTCCGGGTTCCTCAGCCCGCCCGCGCCGGGCGCGACTCCCGAACAGATCGTCGCGGCCTTCGTCAAGGCCAACGCCCGAACATTTACGCTACACCCGACTGACCTTCAGCCCTCCAACGCCCGCGTGCATCAGGACTACGAAACGAAGCACAACGGCATGCGGCACGTCCGTTGGCAGCAACAGAAGGACGGTCTGGACATCTACGGCGCAACCTTCTCTCTTAACCTGACGCGCAACGGCGAAATCGTTACCGTCTCCAGCCGTGCCTTGCACATCCCGGAAGTCCGTTTCCACCGCCCTGAGAAGGTGAGTGCGGCAGAAGCCACGCGCCTTGCGAAATTGCAGTTGGAGGGCAAGACTCCCGGCGAGCCGTCTCGGAGTCCGAACTCTGACTTCCGCCCTCCGAAACCTGTCTGGTATCCCCTCGACATGATTTCCGCCGTTCTCTCCTGGGATCTGATTGCCGACATCCCCGGTGGCACCACGCACCGCTTCATTATCCGGGCGGACACCGGCGAGGTAGTCGAAGACATGAACCTGACCTGGGGGCTAGAGCCGATCACACTCCGCGTGTACACCAACGACAGCCCGTCGCCATTTTCGCCGGGCATGAACGAGCCCACCAACTACTCGCCGCCGACGGTGACGCAGGCGCTTGTCACCGGTACTGCCTTCGACACAAACGCCTCGCCGCAAGGCTGGGTGCCGGACAGCAGCAACGAACTGGTCGGCAACAATGCCGAGGTCTACTCCGATGTCAATGACGCGAACGAACGGACCGCGCCTTGGGAACCAGGCTTGCCATACCGCCAGTGGGTCCACGACACGCCGGGAACGCAGGCGATCTATCAGCCATTCTACTGGGCAAACGTGTTCCATGACCGCCTGTATGCACTGGGTTTTGACGAGGCGGCGGGAAATTTCCAGGAGCAGAATTTCGACCGTGGGGGCCACGAGGCCGACCGCATGCGCATCGAGGTTTGGAACGGCAGTTCCGTCGGAAAGTATAATCAAGCCAATATCACAGTTCAGAGCGATGGGACCCATCCGCGGATGCAGCTCTATCTTTGGGATCGTTCGGGAGCGAATCGCGACAGCGCACTTGATGCGGAGACGGTTTTTCACGAGGCGGCGCACGGCGTCTCGACACGCCTGATCGGCGACGGCGAAGGTCTCTTCTCGGTGCAGGCGCGCGGCATGGGCGAAGGATGGAGCGATTTCATAGCCCTGAGCCTCTTGAGCGAGCCGGGAGACGACCTACATGGCGTCTACGCATACGGAGGCTATCTTGCGGCCTGTTCCGGATGGACCAACAACTACTATTTCGGCATCCGGCGTTTTCCCTATACCACGCACACGAACAAGGCTCCGCAGACTTTTCTCGACACCGATCCGAATCAGACGGCATTTCCGTCGGATGTCCCACGAAACCCGATGTGGGCTACGAGCGGGTTCGGTCATGAGGAGCACAACATCGGCGAAGTGTGGTGTCTGGCATTGTGGGAGTGTCGAGCAAACCTGATCGAGCGGTGGGGCTTCGCGGGCAACGAGACAATGCTGCAACTGGTTGTGGACGGCATGAAACTCTTGCCCGTGAATCCCACGTTCACTCAGGCGCGCGACACAATCCTTCTTGCCGACTCCGTGAACAACGGGGGCGCGAACCAAATCGCGCTGTGGCGCGGGTTCGCCAGCCGAGGACTGGGCTGGTCCGCGCGACTCCCTTGGTCGCCGTCTACGGTCGGCATCGTCGAAGCATTCGATCTGCCGTTCGCCGTCGGCGTTGATGTCGCCGAAGTCGATGGTGACGGCGATGGATACGTCGAACCCGGGGAGGGCGGAGCGTTGACCGTTGTGCTGACCACTCACGAGATGGATCTCTCGAATATCACCGTGACCCTTTCGGCGACGAGCAGCAACGTCACTGTCACGGCAAGCAACGCCGCTATGCCGGACGTGTCCGGCGGCGGCTCGACGACATCCGCCCCGCCGTTTGGCTTCACGGTGGACGCTGGTTTTCCCGCTCTCACGGACGCGCAATTCCTGTTGCGGATCGAATGCGACAAGGGCGCGTTCGAGCAGTCCATAGGGGAACGAATCGGCAACCCTTCCGACTACCCGCCTGGCATTTTTAACGTCGCCGTCACCAACGTGACCGAGACCAACGCTTGGGTGATCTGGACGACTGGCATTCCGGCGGACGGGCGCGTCGAGTACGGAACGACGACGAACTATGGCATGAGCACCGCGTTGGACCCAACCATGCGGACGAGCCACATGGCGGAACTTCCCGGACTGGTCAAGGGTGCGGAGTATCATTTTCGCATTGTTTCGCAAGGCAGCAACGTCCTTCAGGCCGTTTCCGGCGATTTCGTCTTTCGCACCCGCGCGTACGTGTACGTAAACGCCAACAGCACAGCCACGCAGGATGTCGGCACGATTGAATCGCCGTTCAAGACGCTCCAAACCGCCGCCGAGGCCGCCAAAACCGCTGGCGACAGGATTCTCTTGGTGGCAGCTGGCGTGTATACCGACCGAAGCGACGACCTGGGAGTGTTGGTGCTTAACGGGTGGGACTGGGACTTGACCGTGCGGGGCGGGTACTCGCCGGACTTCCAGACGTGCGATCCGATCCGTTACGAAACGATTATCGATGGCGAACAACAGCGACGGGGCATTTTCCTCAGAAACGATGCGACGTTGTCCATCAGTGGCGTGACCATCACGCGCGGAGCCGCCGAACGTGGAGGTGGCGTTAACATAGGGGAAGCAACGTTCGCCGCCTTCGACTGCGTCATTGCTGGCAATGGGGCCACGAATGGTATCCCACAGTTTCAAGCTGGGGGAGGAGGGAGTTTCAGTCTCAGCCAGGTAACGCTAATGAACTGCTTGATCGCCCAAAACACGGCAGGCGAAGAGGGCGGCGGTCTTTATGTGCGTTCGTCAACCGTGGAAATCCGGAACTGCCGATTAATAGGCAATTTGGCTGGTCGCGCAGGCGGTGGGCTTATGCAAGGCCAGTACAGTGACGTGGTGCTCAGGGAGTCTACGGTGGCCTCGAATATCATCACGCCTTCCCCTCCTTCCAACTTTGGGGGGGGGATATGCGTGCAGGCAGAAGGTGTTTATGGCCCTCCTACGCTCAACGTGATGAACTGCATTGTCTATGCGAACACGGCCCCCCACGGCAACGACCTGGGCTGTGGTGAGCTATCCGAAGTCCACCTCAACTACAGCACTATCGGCGACATTTACGGAACACCGGCCAGCAGCAATCACCTGATCCGCACTGACCCGCTCTTCGCCAATCCCGCCGCCGGAGACTTCCACCTGCTCTACGGCTCGCCCTGCATCGACACGGGCGATCCGGCCTACAACGACCACTCCTTCGACATCGACGGCGAGCCCCGTCCCTTCGGCGCGGCCATCGACATGGGGGCGGACGAGTTCACCGACGCGGACGGCGACCACATGGCCGACTACTGGGAGTTGGCCCGATTCGGGACGCTCGCGGCCAGCGACGGCACAGCGGACGGCGACGCGGACGGCCTTGACGATTTCGGCGAGTACATGCATCAGACCGACCCGCATGATCGGGACACCGACCGCGACCTCGCAGCCGACGGCTGGGAAGTCGCAAACGGTTTCAACCCCCTCAACCGCGACCAGGACGGCGACGGCATGTGGGACGGCTGGGAAGTCATCCACAACCTCAACGCCTTCACGAACGACGCCGCATTCGACCCCGACCACGACACGGCCAACAACCTGGCCGAGTTCACGGCCGACACCGACCCGTGGGACAGCAACTCCGTGCTGCGCTTCCTCGCCATCGACGAACAATGGGGCGGTACGCGGATCGACTGGAAAGGCGGACGCGAAGCCGTCCAGTTCCTCGAAACTTCCACCGATCTGCTCGATCCGGTTACATGGACGCCGATCTACGCTTTGCCGCCCCCTACGCCCATCACCAATGCCGTCATCCATTTCGGCGTCACCAATCGCGCTTTCTTCTACCGTATCCGCGCCGATCGTTGACACTTCGACCCGTTTCTTGCCCCCGCTTTCCCCCGCGCTCGCTACGCATCGCGCTCCGCACCGCCCGCGGTCACACCGTTCCGCGGGCTCCCGACGCTACGCCCTGTCCCATCTTCTACAGTTTCCCGGAGCGCAGGCGCGAGTTTTCTAGGAAACTTGCTTCTCGGCGCGCCGAAATTGCGATTTGTAGTGCAATAAGTTTGGGTGATTGCATTTTACTGTTGCGTGAT
>Ga0073932_1005073_pt1 | contig 14703 bp, 10 predicted proteins | sample DewCreD2012metaG_FD_76967 | JGI IMG/M metagenome (GOLD analysis project Ga0073932, IMG submission 76967) | Hot spring sediment bacterial and archeal communities from British Columbia, Canada, to study Microbial Dark Matter (Phase II) - Dewar... ... | reverse complement strand
CTTGGCCACCCCTTTGTGCCGACGCTCAACACCTCGTGACCTTCGCCCACGTGCTCGCCGCCCCCATGCCCCCAAACCCTCTCAGGTAGCCGCCCGCTTTGGGGCGGTTACCTGAGCAGTTACCTTTTTACAGCGCTTTTTTCCGCACCATCATAATGACGTTTCTGAGGGCGCTCCGGAATTCGCCCCGGCGGACGCCGCGAAAGCGGACGGCCAAAAAACACCGCCAGGTCCCGTGCCTCGCTGCCGCACCCTGGCCGAACATTCCGCCAGCCAGCTCTCGTGGGCCGCCACCACCCTGGGCATGACGCTCCACTCCCTGGTGGGCGGCGTGGCGCTCGCTTCAGCCGTGGCCGCCGAATCTCCGGGCGTCCACGGAATGGTTGGGATGGGCACCGCCCTGGTCATTATTCTCCACAAGCCATTCGACGCCATGGCGGTTTCAACGCTGATGGCCGCCAGCGGGTGCTCGCGATTTGCCCGGCACTTGCTTAATGGCCTGTTTGCGCTGGTTACCCCTTTGGGCGCCGTGCTGTTTTTTGCCGGCGCCAGTCATCTGGCGAACCAGAACCCGGCTTTCCTCGGAGCGGCTTTGGCCTTTTGCGCGGGCACTTTTCTCTGCCTTTCCTGCTCCGATCTGCTGCCGGAACTGCAATTTCATTCCCACGATCGCACCTTGCTTTCCCTGGCCCTGCTCGCGGGCATCGGCGTGGCGGCGGCCCTCGGGTTCTTTGAGCACTCGGGGCCCGGCCATCATTCACATTCACCGCCCGCGCTCATGAAAACGAAGGCGGGTTTGCTTTTCAAGGAATGGAAGCCGACGGCGCCTGCCAAATGGGACGCAGTTGGTGGGCTTCGAGGCGGTGAACCCTGGTGGCGCCGGCCTTGACCGTCAGCGACTGCTCCTCCGGCTTGGGGATGAAAGGGAGCGGCACGTAAGTCAGGCCGTCGCTGGCGAACACTTCCAGCGCGGTGCGGTCCACAAAAACAGCCAGGCGCTGCCGGCCCGCCAGGGGCGGCGCGGGCGCCCGGTGGCCATTGACCACCAGCTCCTGTTTCGCCGCGTCGTAGGCGATGGCGGCGCCGCGAAGGACCATTTCGAAATCGCCCGCCGCAAATTCAACCCGCACTTCCAGCAACTCGCCGCGGCAGTTGGCCGCCGCCTCGCCGCGATGGGTGGCGACGCGCAGCGCCTTCAGTTCCTCGACCGGCTGCCAGGCCAGGCGCGGGCCGTCCGGGGTCTGGCGCAGCGTCAGTTCCAGCGGCAGGGACATGGCCTGGTTGAACGGCATGCCGGGAGTGGGCGCTTGGAGCCAGCCCATTTGCACCACGCGGCCCTTGGGCTCGTGGGCGAAGGTCTGGGCCGCGTAGAAGCCGCGGCCAAGGTGGCCTTTGAGTTTGGGCGTCTCCGGCGTGAACGCTTTGCCGTCGAAGCGCCCGACCATGTATTCGCTGCTGGCGGCGGTCAGCACCCAGAGCCGGCGCTCGCCGCAGGGCAATTCAAAGAGGTCCGGGCATTCGTAAAAGCCGCTGATCCGGCTCTGCCAAGTCCAGGTTTTCAAGTCCGGCGCGGTATAAAAAGCGATGTGCCGTCCTTTTTGGAACTCGTCATAAACCGCCATGACCCACTGTCGGGTGGGCGGATGCCAAAGCAAACGAGGATCGCGTCCGTCGTGCTTGATGACCGGGTTGCCCGCAAATTCCTGGAAGGTGCGTCCGCGGTCATGGGAATAAACGAGGCACTCGCCGCGTCCGGTGCTGGTGTAGGCGGCGACGATCAGCTCGTGCGGGCCGCGCCGCCAGCCGCTGGTGTTCTCGCGGTCCACCACCGCGCTGCCGCTGAAGGCCCAGTCGCCGAATTGAAGCGGGTAAAGGGCGATGGGCAGCTCCTCCCAGTGGACGAGGTCGCGGCTGACGGCGTGGCCCCAGTGCATATTGCCCCAATGCCAGCCATAGGGGTTGTGCTGAAAATAAAGGTGATACTCGCCCTCGGCATAAACCATCCCGTTGGGGTCGTTGTTCCAGCCGCGGCGCGGCGAGAAATGCAACTGGGGCCGCAGCGGTTCCCGGTAAATTTGATCCGCCGCCCATAAAGTCTCCGCCTGCGCCACCAAATCGAGCGCCTTCGAGTCCGCCGCCAATTGGTCCGCGCGAATGACCGCCTTTTGGCCCCGCCACGCGCTGACATCCAGGTGAGCATACCAATCCGGGGTGTCGCTCAATTCCGTCTCGAACTCGCGCGCCACCACCTGGTCAAGCAAAAGGGAAACCCGCTGCTTTTTTCCTTTTCGCTCGCCGCTTTTGACGGGGAAATGCAGGTAGCGGGCGGCGATGACCAGTTCCCTTTCGCGCATGGCCAGGCGCGGCGCCGGGGCCGGCTGGTCGCTCAAGACAATATGGTCCACATTGATGTGCCCCCAGCCGCCGGTGGCGCGGTCCACGATCTGGAGGCGGGCGGTTTTGCCCAGCAAATCGCCCACGTCCCACGAAGTCGGCGTCAATTCCTCGCTGCCGCCCGGCTTGGTGTTGGCGCCGGTCGCGGTGCGCGCAATTTGGCCGTCCACCAGCAGATTCATGCAGGTCTGACCGGCCCAGCCGCCGCCACCGATCAGGAAGTTGAGGTAACGCCGTTCGATCTTGAAAGCCGCGGAAGTCAGCGTGCCGGTGCTTTTGTCGCCTTGGTGGAAGGAGTTGACCAAGCCGCGCCCGAGGTAACCGCTGACCTCCATCTGGCGCGGCAGGGTGCCCGGCGCCGGTCCCAGGCCAAAAGCGTCGCCGACTACCTGCCAGGCGCCGTAATCCTGCCCCTCGAAGTCGGCCAGGAGAAGGTCTTCCGCCGCTGGCGTTGCCAGAGGGGCGAGCAAGCCAACCGCCAGGGCCCATGCCATTCGCCGGCAAATTCGCTTCATGCGCGCAGGTTGCGGGTCCGCCCCTGATTGGTCAAGACAATGCCTGTCGTTGGGGAGCGGAAAAGCGGAATTGAACAGTTTGGGATTGCCAAGAAAACGTCGCCAAGCCATGTTTGACGCCATGAAAACTTATCTTCGCCCTGGTTTGGTGCTGGCTTCGATCCTGATCGCGGGTTCCACCGCTTTCGCGGCCAGCGGCACTTGGAGCACGGATTCCGATGGCAACTGGAGCGACCCCGGCAAATGGTCGGGCGGCACGGTGGCGGACGGGGCGGGTTTTTCCGCCGATTTCAGCACCGTCAACATCACCGGCAATCGGACGGTAACCCTGGACACCGCCGGAAGGATCATTGGCGCGCTGAGATTTGCCGACGCCACCACCGCCTCGCACGACTGGCTGCTGACCGGCAATCCGCTGACCCTCCAAGTGGCGTCCGGGACCCCGGGGGTTTTTGTGGTCAACCGCACCGCCGTCATCGGGCTGCCGCTGCAAGGCACCCAGGGTTTGATCAAGAGCAACGCCGGCACACTGATGCTGACCGGCAACAACACTTACAGCGGGCTGACGACCATCGCCACCGACGGCGGCATGTTGATCCTGAGCAACACCGCCGGCGTGGCGGTTCAAGGAGACATCCAACTGGGCAACGCCGCCACCGGCAATGACGCCTTCTTGCAACTGGGCGCTTCGGAGCAGATTGCCGACTCGGCGGTCATTACTTTCACTCCCGCCGGCACCCGCTTTGGGCGGTTCAAGCTGATGGGCAATACGGAAACCGTGGCGGGCATCTCGGACTCCACCACCCGCGGCATCATTGAGAACACGGAACTGGAAACGACCTTCGGTTCCACAGTGGGACTATTGGTGGTTAGTAATACGGCGGATTATTCCTTCAATGGCTATTTCCGGGACGCCCGCAGCGGCGGCAGCGGCAAAGTGGCTCTGACCAAGGATGGCCCCGGTTCGCTGACGCTCGCCGGGGGCAACATCACCTATTCACAACCGACCTTGGTCAAGCAGGGCGCCCTTATTTTGACCAATACGACCACCTTTACCAATTTCCCCACCATATTGGGCGGTCGCTTGCAGTTGGTCGGCCGGACGGTAGGGCAATACCTGGGCATTACCAATAATGCTCCCAATGGCTTGGCCTTTGAAGCCACTAATGATTTCGTGGTCATCGGCTTGAGCGGGACCGGAACCGTGCTTTTGGAGAAGCTTGATGGTGGTGGAATTAATTTGAATGTCGGCAATCTGAACAGCAACAGCCTTTTCAGCGGCAGCCTGACCGGCCAAGGCAGCCTGACCAAAATCGGCAGCGGCACCTTCACCCTGTCTGGCACCAATACCTATGCCGGGACCACCGTGCTCAACGGCGGTTATCTGGCGGTGCAAAACGACCAGGCTCTGTCCGGCACTTCAGGCATCTTTGCCACCAATGCCGCGCTGCGGCTGGAAGGCGGCGTGACGATTGCCAACAAACCCATCACCATCGTCGGCCAAGGCCCCGGCTCGGACACCTCCGGCATCTTGCAGGCTCAGACGGGCGCCAATGTATGGACCGGCCCCATTATTTTGGGCCAAAACCTGGCCCGCATCGGAGCGCAACCGGACGCCACTTTGACGGTCAGTGGCGGGATTGAATCCGGCGCCAATCCATTCAGCCTGGCCATCCGGTGCAGCAACCTGGGGGGCACCATTCTTCTGAACAGCGAATGCACGCATTTGGGCCAAACCCACCTGGTGGTCGGCACACTCAAGCTCGGCGGCGACGACCGCCTGCCGTTCAGCAGCATCCTGACCAATGGCAACACCGCCAACCAAGGTTCCGCCGTTTTTGACCTCAACGGTTATAACCAGGAACTGGCGGGGTTGACCGCCCTCGGAACAACCATGCCGGTCAGCGTGACCAACAGCGCAGAAACGGCCTCAGCTTTAAGCCTCAATGTCGCCGATGTTTTTTCGTTCCGCGGCCCCATTCAAGGGAACCTGGCGTTCTACAAGTTTGGGGTCGGCACCCAGACGCTGGCGGCCGTCAATACTTATCTCGGAGACACCACCATTTCAGCCGGCACACTCAAACTCGGCAGCCACCAGGCGCTTCCTGATGGAGCGGGCAAAGGAAACGTCATCGTGAACGGCACCCTGGACCTCGCCGGCTTCAGCGACACAATCAACGGCCTGAGCGGCGCCGGCACGGTGAATAACAGCGGCGCCGGCGCGGTCAGCCTGACGGTGGGCGGCGCCGACGCCACCAGCACCTTCAGCGGGCTGATCCAAAACTCCGGCGGCGCGCTTTCCCTCGTCAAAACGGGGGCGGGCGTCCTGACGTTGGGCGGGCCGAACACTTACACCGGCCCCACGACTATCGCCGCCGGCACCCTGGCGTTGACGGCGGGCGGCTCGATTAACCAAAGCCCCGCCATTGCCATCACCCCTGGCGCCGTGCTGAATGTCGCCGCGGCGGACAGTTTTGCCATTCAGCCCGCGCAAATCCTGACCGCCGGGCGCGCCACCGGTTTCGCGCCCGACATCGTCGGCAATCTTACCAACCAAGGCGCCATCAATGTGGCCGGCATCGGCGTGGCGGGCACGCTCACCATCAACGGTGGATTGACCCTGGCGGGCGGACAGTTGTCGTTTGAACTCAGCGATACGACCACCGCCGGCGGCGGCACCAACGATCTTATTTCCATCAATGGGGTTTTGGACCTTTCCACGCCCACGGTCGTCAATGTCACCTTTATCAATGGCTCTCCGGCGGTCGGGGTTTACACGCTGATCGGCGGGGGCACGGCGGTCGCCGGCAATCCCGCCAACCTGAGCCTGAATTGGCCCTCAGAAAGCACGCGCCTGACCGCTTACCTGGATGCGACCACGGCGCCCGGCAGTGTTTTGTTGCATGTCGAGGGGAGCGGGGCGGCATTGACTTGGACCGGCGCCAACAGCAGCGTGTGGGACTTGGGCCTGAGCACCAACTGGGACAACGCCGGCCTGGCCGATCGCTTTCTCAATTTCGACAATGTCCAGTTCACGGACGCCTCGACCAACGGCACGGTGAATTTGACCGGCTCGCTTATTCCCGCTTCGGTGGTGGTGAGCAACCAGGACCTGGCTTACACCTTTGGAGGCAGCGGCAAAATCAGCGGCGGCGCGTCGCTGGCGAAAACGGGCGGCGGCCTGCTGGTCATCAATAATTCCAATGATTTCGCCGGCCAAACCTTGGTGAACGGGGGAACCTTGCGGCTGGGGAATGTGGCGGCGCTGGGTTCCGCGGTGGGCGCGACGTTCGTCACCAACGGCGGCACGCTGGACCTTGGAAGCCAACTGTTGACGGACGAGCCGGTGGTGATTGCCGGCGCGGGCGTGGGCGGCCAGGGCGCGCTGATCAACAGCGACCCGAGTTTCACCGCCAACTACGGGCTTAAACACTTGGCGCTGGCGGCGGACGCCACCATCGGCGGGCAGGGGCGATTTGACCTCAAGAACAACCCGGTGGTGGAAGGCAACGGGCACGCGCTGACCAAGGTGGGAACCAACGCGGTGAACATCAATGGCGCGGGCGAAACCGGCTTGGGCGCCATTCATGTCCAGGAGGGCATGTTGCAAGTGGAGGGGAACAGTCTGTTGGGGAATCCAGCCGAAACTTTGACCGTTGCGGCCGGGGCCAAGTTTGGTTTTTACAACAGCACCGTGACCAATAACAAAGCGGTGGCCATTGACGGCGGCAGTTTGTGGGTGCGCAACGCCAATGGGGCCCTAGGTGGCGCGATGACCCTGACCGACACCGCCACCTTCCAGGTGGATGGCGCAAACCTGATCCTGGCCGGCCCCATCGGCGGCCCAGGCGGATTCGTCAAACAAGGCGCCGGCAACCTTTATCTGCAAGGCGCGGGGAGCAGTTGGGCGGGCGGCGCGTTGCTCAGCGCGGGAAATGTCTTCGTGGGCGCCTCGGAAGCCTTGGTGGGGCCGGTTACCAACCAAGTGACGCTAACCTTCACGCCCGCGACCAATACCGTCATCGCCTGCCCGGCCAGCATTGCCGGCCCGGGCAGCCTGGTTCAGCCGAACACCGCGCTGGGCACGACGGTGTTCACCGGCTCCAATGTGGTGGAGGGAAGCGTCACCGTCAGCGGCGGGACCTTGGCGGTGGGTCCCCAAGGCTCCCTGGCCGGCAACGTCACCGTCAACAGCGCCGCTTTGCGAGTGGACGACGGAGGCTGGCTCCGGGCGGGCAGCCTGACGATTGGCCAAAATGTCATCAACAGTTCCGCCGCGGTTTTGCCCGGGGGGAATATCTCGATTGGCGAGGGGCCGACCAATAACCTGGCCATCGGCATCCGCTCGATTAACACCTCGATCCAGCCGCGCGGCGCGTTGGACGCCTCGGGCGCGAGCCAATTGGTGATCAATGTCGGCAGCCTGCTCGTGGGCGTCAGCACCGAAAACAGCACGCAGCCGCCGCCCGCCGGCACTCTGCGGTTGGCGACTAATAACCTTATTGTGGCGACGAACATCTTGATCGGCGACATTGCCGGCGGCGGCGGTTACAATGATAACGCCTTCAATGAGGTCCGCCTGGGCGCCGGCAGCAATATCATCCATACCCCGGTGTTGACCGTGGGCGGCAAGAAAATGTCCGCTCGCATGATCCTCGAAGCTGGCGGCACACTGACCCTTGACAATGATGCCCTGCCGGCTGACTTGGTCGTTGGCGCCAGCGCGATCCTGACCGGCGCCAAATCCACCAATGTCATGGATCTTTCCGCCGGCGCGTTCGTGGCCAGCCTGAACAACGTGGTGATCGGCCAGAAAAGCAAGGGACCGGACGCGAACAGCGGCTCGGGTTTCATGTATTCCTCCGTGCTCATCGGCACCAACGCGGCCAGCCAGGTTTCCGCCAACTCGCTGCTGATTGGCAGCCTGCTGGATGCCGGCACCGGCGTGGCCAACGGCAGCCTGACCGTGGGCGGCGGAACCTTTGCGGTGAACGGCAATGTCACCCTGGCGGAGAAACCCGGCGCGGCCACCGCCGTCGGCACGCTGACCTTGCAGGGCGGCGTCTTTAGCGTCGCCGGAGACGTCCTGGATGCCGGCGGCAGCAGCGCGCTGGTTTTGGACGGCGGCACTTTGGACCTGCAACCGGCGGGCGACCCCGCCGCTGGAACCATTGGCACTCTGGCCAATCCGGTGGACAACCTCGCCTTGCGCGGCGGGATTTTGCGCAACGTCGCCGAAATCAATGGCGGCGGCGCCTTGGCGAAGACCGGCGCGGGGACGCTGGTCATTGAAGGCGCCAATGGATTCACTGGCGCGCTGACTGTGCAGGAAGGCGCGCTGCTGGTCAACGGCGAGATCGCCGGTGGCGGCGTCAATGTTCAGGGTGGTCTCCTCGGCGGCGTTGGGATCATCAACGGGCCGGTGACCGTTCAGGCGACGGGCGAGATCAAGCCCGGCGCCAGTATTGGCGTCTTGACCATCAGCAACACGCTCACCCTGGCCGGCCAGACTACCATGGAAATCAACCCCACCAACACGCCGGCTTGCGACCTGGTGCGCGGCGTGACCGCCTTGAACTTGGGCGGCGTTTTGACCGTGGTGAACACCGGCGGGCCGTTGTTAGGCGGCGAGGTTTTCAAACTCTTTGACGCCGGGAGCTATGCGGGCGCTTTTGCCGCCTTTAACCTGCCGGCCTTGACGGGGAACCTCTCCTGGGACACCTCGCGCCTGGGAGTGGACGGGACTTTGGTGGTGCTGACCAATCTGCCGCCGGTGGCGGTGGATGACAACTTGGGCGCGGTCGCCGGCATCGCCGTGCAAATTTCATCCGGCAAACTGCTGACCAACGATTCTGATCCCGACGGCAATCCGCTGGTCATCGTCAGTGTGGGGACTGCGGCGCACGGCTTGGCCGAACTCTCGCCGGACGGACAGGTGGTGACTTACGGCGCCTTTGCCGGCTATTCCGGGCCCGACAGTTTCACGTACACCATCAGCGACGGCGCGGGCGGCCAGGCGACCGCCACGGTGCATGTGTCGGTGACCGCCGGTGGCGAAGGCTTCAACCGCGTCGGCATCGAAACGCTGGCGGGCGGCAGCGTGAAATTAAGCTACCAGGGAATTCCTTATCGCCATTACGCGCTGGATTGGGCCCACAGCTTGTCCGCGCCGATCAACTGGCTGCCTTTGTTCACCAACCAGGCCGGCCTCAATGGCGCGTTCGGCTACACCAACGCCCCCTCCGGCGGCAACGACTTTTATCGCACGCGCGAAGTTCCCTAAAATGAAAGCCGTCTATATCGAAAAAACCGGACCGGCGGAGAATCTTGTTTATGGCGAGCTGCCGAAGCCGTCCGTCTCCGGCGCCAAAGTGCTGGTGCGGGTGAGGGCGGTAGCGGTCAATCCCATAGACACCTACATTCGCGCGGGTCTGGTGCCGATGCCCATCCCGCTGCCGTATGTAGTGGGCTGCGACCTGGCAGGGGTGGTGGAAGCGGTGGGGCCGGAGGCCAGCCGGTTTCAGCCCGGCGACCGGGTTTGGGGCAGCAACCAGGGATTGCTGGGCCGGCAAGGGACCTTTGCCGAGTATGCGCTGGTGGAGGAGGATTACCTGTATCCCACGCCCCCGGCAGTCACGGATGAATCGGCGGCGGCGATGGCGCTGGTGGGCATCACCGCGCACTTGGGACTGGTCCGTGACGCCCGGTTGCAGCCCGGAGAACTCCTGTTTGTGAACGGCGGCTCCGGCGGGGTCGGGTCGGCGGTGGTGCAAATCGCAAAGATATTGGGGGCGCGGGTGATCACCACGGCCGGCACCGAAGCCAAGGCGGCTGCCTGTCGGCAGTTGGGAGCGGACTTGGTCATTAACCACCAGACCCAAAACGTGGAGACCGAGATTAAAAAGTTCACTCCCCAGGGCGTGCAGGTTTGGTGGGAGACTTTGCGCGAGCCGAATTTCGACCAAGCGGTGGCCTGCCTGGCGCCGCGCGGGCGCATGGTGCTGATGGCCGGGCGCGAGGCCCGCCCGCCTTTTCCGGTCGGGCCGTTTTATGTGAAGTGCTGCTCGCTTCACGGCTTTGTCATGTTCCTGGCGCCGCCGGATGAGCAGCGCGACGCGGCGGATGACCTGAACCGCTGGCTGGCGGACGGCCGGCTGAAACCGCGCATTGACCGGGTATTGCCGTTGTCGGAAACCGCCCAGGCGCACCGCCTGCAGGAGGAAAGCACCATTCGCAAAACCGGCGCCCTGGCGGGTAAAATTGTGCTGAAACCGGAATAGGTGAATTTGATTGCTGCCCTTTTTACCTAAATTCCGCAGTTGGAGGGGCACGCTCCGTCGTGCCCCACTTGTCCAGAAGGGCTTTCAAAAACTTGGGCTCACCTTTTGGGTGACCGGTGCCGTGAAATTGGGCGAACTCGTCGCCGCCGATCCCAAAGTCACGGCTCCGCTGGCCAATTGACAGACGGTCAGCGAGTTCAGCATCAGTCCCAGCGGCACGACCGTCAAAGACGGCCAGAAAGTGAAAGCGGACGGCAAGCCCTGGCGGGGCCCGCGCGAAATCCGCAACCTGCGCTGGGAAGGAGGCAAATATTCAAGCCAAAACACCGCCGAAGCCGCGCTGCGTCCCGAGGAGTTCCAAAAAAACTTTGACGGCGCCATCCGGAAGGCTGGCGCCCAGGACCAGCCGGAAGACGCCTGTGTTTTCCCCAGGCAAGCCGCCAGTAGCGCACGCCCACCGGTTGCGGCGGCGCCTGGCGCGAGCTGCGCCGCTTCCTGGGGTGATTGTCTTGCTTGACTCCAGGCGTCATCTGCTGGCCCGCTGAGATGCGTGCCTGACCAAGCCCTTTTCGTCTTTGTCTAACGCGGGCCAGGTTTGCAGGCCGGCTGCGGCGGCAAGGGGGCGCTGGCGCGAATTGCGGTCGAAAGAGAGAAACCACGTTGCGCCCATTGCCACGGCGGCGGCAACGAGCACGAGGTCGTGACTGCCGGGTTTCAGTGTGCGGGAGAACCGCCTGGCGAGACTCTCGGCTTGCTGGAAGGCTTCAGCCCAGTCCACCGCCTCAGTTCTGAGCCGCAATCCCTCCGCCAGATCCTCCTCGAACTTTCGCGCGGCGCCGGTTTCGGGCTTGCGCAGGAGGACGTTCAAGACCTCAAGACGGCACAATTCGGAAAGTGTGACCAGCTTTTGATCATCAGCCAGATATTCCCTGATTCTCGCGAGTTCGCCTTGGCTGGTCAGGGGATCGTAAAGCCGGACGATGAAACTGGAATCGGCACAGAATCTCATGCCGACTCCTCCAAGGCAGCTTCACGCGCGCGTTGACGATTCCGGTCCTCCTCCAACTCTCCCACAAAGCCGCCAGCCTTGTCTTTCTGCTTTGCCAGCCAGTCGAAGTGCGCCCGCCAATCCGGTTTCCGCTCCGGCTCCGGCGGCGTGCGCGTCAGGTAGCCGACCGCTCTGCCATTCCGGCGCAGTTCGAAACTCTCACCGCGCTCCACGGCATCCAGCACGGCGGCTGTCTTCCGGTTCAAATCACGCATCGTTAGCGTTTTCATGTCAGACAATATACGCCTGACAACTTTGCTCCGCAAGTCAGAATCCTGCTGGTGGCGGACCAAGCCATCGCCCAATATCACGGGACTCCGTTCCAGAAATCGCCGCGCATGGCCTTCCGCAAGCTCACCGGCCAACTGGCAGCGGCGGCACGTCCATCCCTGCCACCTCGCCTGCATTGACAACCATTGGCACCTGTTTGCCCACGACATGGACCGGGGCGCCATGTGCACCTTCGTCCTGACGCGCCTGGCCAAGCCGAAGCCCTTCGCCCCGGACAAATCAACCCTCAACCCTCAACCAACGACCCTCAACCCTCAACTGCCCCAGCGACCGCACCCGTGCCGGCGTCGCTGGCCGCTTCACCTATGAACCGCCGCCGGGCGTGGCATGGTCAGCTTAAAACACCCCGATAAGCATGGCTTTTTTATCGCAACTTTTCATTGTTTCGGGCAGCATACCCCGACTTTGCGTCATGATCGCCGCCACAATAACGCTAACGGTTGCCCAGCAGGTGTCTCCGGTGAGACACTGCAGCTACCTGCCGCCCATCGAACAATCGCCCTCAGGCGGGGCCATGCTGCTTGGTGAGGACCATGCCACCGGCAGCAAATAATCCACCTGCCCCATGTCCACTCAACGCTACCCCGTCACGCCACACCCCATCGAGACGCTGCTCACTTGGGTCAAGTCGGGCGAGACCGCCATACCGGAGTTTCAGCGGCCTTTCGTCTGGGATGCAACCAAGGTGCGCAACCTCCTGGACTTCCTCTACCGCGGTTACGCCATCCACCGGATGCTGGGAGATTGAACCGCCGTGCCCAGTCAACACCGACCAGTCGTCTATGTCATCGCCGGGCCGAACGGCGCCGGCAAGACCACCTTTGCCCGCGAGTTCCTGCCTGCGGCGGACGTCGTCGAGTTCCTAAATCCCGATTTGCTTGCCGTCGGCCTTTCACCCCTGCGCCCGGCGGCGCTTCCGGCCCAGTCTGCAGAACTTTTTCTCGTTGTATCTTCCCCTGGCGGATGAGGCGTTGTTGTTCAACGCCGCCGGACATCCCCCCGAACTCCTCGCCCGCTGGCGAGGCGGCGCTCTTACTGTCATCATCTCCGCACTTTATGAACACATCCAAAACCAAGCCCAAGCCGGCCGCAGCAGCCAAAGTCACTGAGTCCCGCTTTGCCGCCACGGCACGCAAAGCCATTCGCAAGGCCCAACGCACGGCGGCGCGCGAAAACGCGCGCTTCGGCCTCCCGTTGATTGTTCAAGGGTCCCGCTGAGCCGCCTGGGATCCACAGGACATGCAACTGAAGGACTACCAGACCGACGTTCTGGGGTTGACCCGGTTTTTAATGCTGCTCCAAATCTTTGGTGGTTTTCCTTCTCGGCACTATTGTTTAGACTTTCCGCTATGAAAAACCTGCTGGCGATGGGACTGGTCTTGTTGGGGGGCGCGCCGCCCGCGTGGTTGGGGGCGGCGGCGCCGATGAATGTTTTGGTCATTCACACCGACGAGCATAATTTCCGCACGCTGGGCTGCTACCGCGCGCTGTTGCCGCCGGAGCAGGCATTTGTCTGGGGTCCCGGGGTGGCGGTGGAAACCCCAAACCTGGATTGGCTGGCGCAAAACGGCGCGCTTAGCGAGCGGTTCTATGCGGCCTCGCCGGTCTGCACCCCGTCGCGCGCCTCTTTTGTGTCCGGACGTTACCCGCAGAACACCGGCGCCCTGCAGAACGATCTGCCGTTGCGCGACGACGTGGTGACTTTCGCCGAGGTTTTGCGCCGGCGCGGCTACGCCACTGGTTACGCCGGCAAATGGCACCTGGACGGCCCCGCCAAACCCGGCTGGGCGCCGGCGCGCAAGTTCGGATTCGAGGATAACCGCTACATGTTCAACCGCGGCCATTGGAAGATGCTGGATGACACCCCCCAAGGCCCGCGCGTCAAGGCGACCAACGCCAAAGGCCAGCCCACTTATGGCGTCGAAGGGGCTGACGCCAAGTCGTTCACCACCGATTTCCTGGCGGACAAGACCATTGATTTCCTCAAGACCCGGCGGGACCAGCCCTTTTGCTACATGGTCTGCTTTCCCGATCCCCACGGCCCCAACACGGTGCGCGCGCCTTACGACACGATGTTTGACCATCTAAAGTTCCAAACCCCGCGCACGGCGCGCGAAAAAGGCGAGGCGCTGCCCGCTTGGGGCGCCACGCAGGCCGGCGACATCAACCAGAAGCAGATGTCGCATTACTTCGGCATGGTAAAATGCATTGATGACAACGTGGGGCGCATCCTGGCCGCGCTGCGGGAAACCGGCTTAATCGAGCGCACCATCGTGGTGTTTTCCGCCGACCACGGCGACATGTGCGGCGAACATGGGCGCCACAACAAAGGCATTCCGCTCGAGGCCTCGGCGAAGGTGCCTTTCCTGATATACGCGCCCGGCCTGGTAAAACCCGGAACCGTGATCCGGCCGGTGCTGACCACGGTGGATTTCAAACCGACGCTGTTGAGTCTCCTGGGGGTGCCGTCCGCGGGCGGCGATGAGGGGCGCGATGCCTCGGTCCTGTTCCGCACCGGCCAGGCGCCCGCCGGCTGGCGGGATGTCGGATTCTCGCGCATTGGGGAAGGTGGCGGCTGGGTAGGGGCGTTTACCAGCCGCTACAAACTGGTGGTCAGTCCCGCCACCGAACCCGGCTTCTTTGATCTGGAAAAGGACCCAGATGAATTGAAGAACTTGTTTTTGGCTCCGGCTTGCCGCGAGCCCGTGCGGGAATTGGCGCGGGAACTGGTCAAATACTGCCAGACGGCCAAGGAGCCGCATTACGCCGCGCCCAGTGTCCGCGCGGACTTGGCTTGGGCGGCCGAGGGCCAAGGACGGTATGAACCGCCAAAACGCGCGACCGCCAAAGGCAAGGCCGGCAGAAAAACTCAGGACCCGGAGGAATAGGCTAATACCGCATGGCCTTCGGGATGTAATACACAATTTGGGTTCTTCGACGTTTCCAGTGGGTAAAGGCGGGACAAGGAGTATCGGTCAGCCCGCTGTTTGACAACGGAAACCCTTCGTATTCGTTGGCGCCTTTTCCCCTCACCCTTGGTCCCTCTCCCCCAGGGAGAGACTTCCCCGAAAACTGGTTTCGCGCCTTGCCACCCCTGAACCGCGTAGGAGCCGACGTAAGGAGGCTCTGACTTCATGGTGATCACGCCCGGGGTCCAATTTGAGCCTCCTTACGT
>Ga0073932_1005071_pt1 | contig 14709 bp, 13 predicted proteins | sample DewCreD2012metaG_FD_76967 | JGI IMG/M metagenome (GOLD analysis project Ga0073932, IMG submission 76967) | Hot spring sediment bacterial and archeal communities from British Columbia, Canada, to study Microbial Dark Matter (Phase II) - Dewar... ... | reverse complement strand
GTAATCCATGGCGGAAAGGCCGGTTGTAGCTGGATAGCCGATCCACGTCACCTGAATAGGGGCTGGCTTCCGAGCGAACAGCAACATCCGGTTATTGCCAGTGTGTCCTGCGAGATCTACGAGTATATCTATCCGATCATCTCGGATGAGTGTTGCAGCTTCATCGTCAGTTTTACCAAGGATGTTCACCCAATGATCGGCGAATCCCTGTAGGCGTTTTGTTGTGTCATCTTGTGCCACGACATCCGCATAGCAGAACACTTCAATGTTTACATGGTTATGTGCGGAGAGGACAGGTTCAATAAAAAAAGATACTGAGTGCCTCTTAAAATCAGGAGACACATAGCCGATTCTCAGCTTGCGGTCAGGATCAGGTTCATTTGGGAAGGATGCATGATCAGCCCGGACAGGCTTCTCAAGCTGCTCGGCATATGCAATGTGTTCAGCGATAATCGATTCCGGGCTCCGCCTTTCATCGTAGTGCATGGTGAGCAGACAGTTGCTGAATACCACACTATAGTCTGGCTGGATCCGTAATGCCTGTCTGAAATAATGTTCTGCCTCTTGAAGATTGCCGGCATCTTTCAGTAAATTTCCTAAATTGTTGTACGCGTCCGCGAAATGAGAATCAATTTCTATCGCTTTCCGATAATAGGACTTTGCCTCGCTCAGATGCCCTTTCGCGTGATATGCCATCCCCAGATTGTTATATGCCGCAACATAATTTGGTTCGATCAAGATTGCTTTCTGAGCGTAATCAATTGCATCATCAAGATACCCCTCTTCCTTGAGAAGTAACCCAAGATTATTGTAGGCCTCTGCATAATGGGGATTGAGCACGATTGCCTTCTCATAACATGATTTAGCATCATCACGTCGCCCCGCGTTTTTGTACGCATTGGCCAAATTATTATATGCATCGGCGAACAATGGATTGATTTCTACAGCCTTCTGATAGCAAACAATGGATTCCTCTGTATTCCCCTGCTGTTGTAATGCAAGGCCCAGGTTGTTGTATGCTCCGTAATGATCGGGCACAAGCTCTATAACTTTCCGATAGGTTTCAATGGCTTCATCAATTTTTCCCTCATCCTGAAGAATGATGCCGAGATTCATATATGCTTGAGCCAGATTCGGATTGAATTCTATTGCTTTTTGAAAACATGAAATCGCCTCGCAAGGTTGTTTTACTGCCTGATAGACGTTTCCCAGATTATTTAAAGCGGCAGCAAAATGCGGATCATTATCAAGCGCCTTTTGAATAAAGGTAATCGCACGATCGAAGTCTGAGCGCTCAAAATGAATCATGCCGAGCAGGTGCAGAGCGTCTACATGGCGCGGATTTTTTTTTAATATTCTCCGACATATCTCTTCTGCCCGCGAATAATTACGCCGCTCAAAGGCGTCAAAAGCCGAATGAAGGGCTATATCCGTATTCATGGGTCTCTTATCCATGAGAACACATGATATATTATAAACTGAAGCATATAAAAGCCGGGTATTGTCTTGTTTATGAAGCTCGGTGCGAGGTCGGATAACATGACCGCTCCTGAACATATACATAAAGGTATTGCCTGCTATAACCAGGGGAGGCGCGATGAGGCCATAGAGCATTTCCGGCAGGCTGTATATCTGAAGCCAGATGATCCTCTTGCGCACTATCACCTTGGCCTGTCTCTGCAGGGGAAGAAACAACTCGATGAAGCGGTAGCTTCTTATCAGAGAGCTATCCACATAAACCCGAATTATGTTGATGCATACCTTCACTGCGGGGATGTGTACCGGGTCGTCGGACAACTCGATACTGCCGTTTCCTTCTTTCAACAGGCATTACGGATCAGTCCGGATTGCGCTGATGCATACAATATTCTTGGTCTTACAATACAGGAACAGGGCAGGATAGAGGAGGCGGAGTACTGTTTTCGCCATGCGATGCAATTAACTCCGGATTCATCGGTCAGCCACAGCAATTTGCTCTTCCTTCTCAATTATCATGCAGGATATGATGCAGAACATATATTCAGAGAGCATCTGAAATTTGCAGAGCGGTTTGAGAAACGTTTCATTTCTGCCATTGTTCATCATAGGAATGACAAATCCCCACTGCGCAGACTCAGAATAGGCTACGTTTCGCCTGATTTCAGAAGACACTCGGTTTCTTTTTTCATTGAATCGGTTTTGGCTTCACATGACAGGGAGGAGGTTCAGGTTTACTGTTATTCAGATGTTCTCACTCCGGATCATCTTACACATCGCATGCAGAAGTATGCGGATCACTGGCGCAGCATCGTCGGAATGCCCGATGAGCAGGTCGCTGCACTTATATCGGGCGACGAAATAGATATCCTCGTTGACCTTGCCGGACACACCGGCAATAACCGGATGTTGCTGTTTGCCCGAAAACCTGCTCCTATTCAGGTGACCTGGATCGGATATCCAGCGACAACCGGCCTTTCTTCCATGGACTATAAGATCGTTGACAACTATACCGATCCGGCGGGGACATCGGGGCGGTATTATACTGAAAAGCTCGTTCGGATGCCGCACTGCTTCCTCTGCTATCTTCCGGAAAGAGAAAGTCCGGCCCTCAGCGATCTACCTTCACATTCATCACGCCGCATTACCTTTGGTTCCTTCAATAATTTCAAAAAAATGTCACATGAGGTATTTCACCTATGGGCAGATATTCTCAAGGCGATACCGGAGTCGCGCCTGGTATTGAAATCAAATAGTTTTTCTGATCATACTACCTGCCAATCCGCGATCACAAAATTCGCGAGGGAAGGTATTGATTACCGGAGGATTGAATTGCTTCCTTGGGTCCCAAGCCAGATACATCATCTCGAAGTCTACAATTTTATTGATATTGCCCTTGATACATTTCCCTATAACGGGACGACAACGACCTGCGAGGCACTGTGGATGGGTGTGCCGGTTATCACGTTTGCCGGCGCTTCACATGTCTCGAGAGTTGGAGCCAGTCTGCTGAAGAATGCCGGGGTGCCGGAATTGGTCACGAGCAGCAGGGATGAATACGTAGAGCATGCTGTAGGCCTTGCACACCATCGTGATCGTTTAGACAGATACCGGCGAACCCTTAGGACTATGTTGAAGGATTCACCTCTCACTGATGCAGCAAGATTTACTAGCCACCTCGAACGTGTCTACCGTGAGCTATGGCAAGAGTGGTGTGGATCAGTTCAGGTGAACCCCGAGCGAGAGTCAGATAAACGCTCTTATTTAGGATAGCCTAAGGAAGCCGGTCACTTTGATATACTCAAGTAGTCGTGAAACCGATTCATCTGGGCTCAGCAAACAGGTATCGAGGGTAATATCAGAATGGGACGGTTCCTCAAACGGTGAAGAAACCCCTGTATAATTCTTAATAAGGCCTGCCCGAGCTTTTTCATATAGTCCTTTCGGATCCCGGCGCATACACTCTTCGAGATCGCATTTCACATAGACCTCAAGATACTTCATGCCCCTGAATTGATTTCTTAGATACGCACGCTGTTCACGGAACGGGGTAATGAATGCAGCAAGGGTTACAATTCCGGCGTCGACAAAAAGCTTCGCAACCTCGACAATCCTTCGGATATTCTCCTTACGGTCATCATTACTGAATCCCAGGTTTGCATTGAGACCATGCCTGATATTATCGCCGTCAAATACGTAGGCCCGCACCTTTTCCTCAAACAGCTTCTTCTCAAGCCTGTGTGCGATGGTTGATTTGCCCGACGCCGACAAACCGGTAAACCAGATGACACCGCTATCATGCATGTTCAGCCGGTTCCGGTCCTGCTTTACAACATAGCCTTTATGCCAGATGGTATTATTGCCAACGGCCATGCCGTTAAAAAGCCCTGTCTGCGAGGAGGATATTATAATTCCCGACCTCAAGCTCTTGAACAACGATATCATCGAACTCAGCCCGAGTAACGATGCGAGCGGGTTTATAGCCAATCCTCAGCCCCGTATAAGGGCATCCCTCTGGCAGCAAAAAGTCTCGATTGATCATCTCTTCTCTGCTAAAACAGATCGCTGAGTCACAAGAGAACCTCTGTTCATACACGGTGCACTGGTTATCGGCAGAAAGATATTTGCAGGTTATGAAAGGATGTACCACATAACTACCGTCAGACAAGCCAACTTTTACGTGACAACACAATCCGCATCGCCTACAGAGTGCTTCGATGTCGTCTTCCTGCTTTCGCAGACAGGCTTCTTTTTTTCTCTGCGTCAATGTCTTTCTCTTTTTCGGCATGTTGTCATTATAATATTACCTATCAGTGAATTGAATAAAGTGTTATTTGCACATAATCTGAACAATGTGGATTCCTGTCCGCACAAGAATGCCGGAAAAGGATCTGCACTTGACTCGTCATCCAGCTTTGAATAAATGATTGACTTCTTACTATGAATGGTAAAAAATATAATCATACTATTATCTATCAAAATGATATGGTAAACAAACCGTTTATGAGGTATCTTTTCGTCCTTCTCATCTTGTCATGCTCAATGGTATCCGTAGATGCTCAGGGAGCTGAATGGCTTTTCTACGATGACGGCGAAGCGTTGCATCCCGGATCGAGTCTTCGATATCAGGGCGTCAGATTCTCGCTACCGGACGATAGCATTAGGGCACCTCTCCTCCAGGTTGCTTTTTTTTATGCCACGGGCAATGCATTTTGTCCTGTAAAAATCCATATAACCGATCATACTCACTCCGTACACCTTGCCGACCGCATTCCATATGATGCAGTGAATGGCTGGAATTATCTTGATTTATCATTGATGGGTATTTCGGTTCCCCATAATTATTACGTCATTGTGGAGAATAAGAAGTGTGGTTTTCTCATGTTGGATGATCACGATGTCAGTGATCGGTCTTTCAAGGGAAACTATTTGAAAAGCATGACGACGCGTTTGTCGCATGATCTTCTCATAAGATCGGAGATAGGCGATATCTGGGACATGCCCGTGCGTTTTAGGTGGAACGTTTCCGGGAGTGAGCTAATAATTCTCAAACAAAGTGGATCGCCACCCCAAAAAATCATGAGGGAAATTGGAGAAAACTGGACGTTATATGCGGAAAATTCATTTGTCAGCCATGGGAAACTGTATGGTACCTGGAAGCAAAAAAAACAAAAGTTTCAGGTTTCCCTTGACTTCGAAGAGGTCCGCGCACATCTCATGGGGAGTCTTGCTGCCGATTTTGGGCGAGAGGTGGCTGATGTGATCGTTACTAAGATTCTCTTTTCCGGGAAGATCGCTGATGATGGCACGATAAAGGGAAGTCTGAAAATATTCGCCAAAATATCGTTCTTCGATTCGACCAATTTAGCAAAAGTGACGGTGGAAAAGCAGTTCATAGGCATACCGGCATCTTCAGAGGAATCAGTGGAGACATCAGGGCATTCGTGGTAAGTACCATGAGACGTCGCTTATTCCATTTCCTCATATTGCTGTTCCTGTCGAATATTGCACTTGCCTTCTTCATGATTTATCCAGTCTGGCCGGGTGAAATGGAGTATTATGGCTTGGATCAGGATGCCAATTTCCTTTATTATGACAAAAACGTATCGTATGAATCCGGTGACGTCGTGCAGGTGTGGCAGACAAAGGTTTTTCATAGCGATAATCTCTTCAGGATTCGGCAAACGCTCGGTGAGAAGTATTACAAGCTCATAGAAAAATTGACCCTGTTTGAAATTCATTGTCCTGCAAAATCATTCCAGGAGCGCGCTTTCGCTTATTACGACAACAATAACAGATATATTGACGGCAGATATCACGAATTCGTTCGTGACTGGAAAAAGATTTTGCCGAATACGGACATGGCCCGTTTATACTGGATTTGCTGTAAAAGTGGTCAGAAGCAATAAAGATCTCTCCCCCCGGCAGGCTGCGGCCATCCAAAAATTTCATTCCGGCGTTGCGTACCAGAATGAGGGAAATTCAGCCAAAGCAATTATCTCTTTAAAGGAGGCTATTAAATTGAGCCCGGAGATGCCGGCTCCCTACTATGTTTTAGGTTCCCTTTTGCAACAACAGGGACAACTTGATGACGCTATAGCCTGCTACAAAAAAATACTCACCATAAGTCCCAACCATGCCGATACCCATAACATTCTTGGGAGTGCCTACCAGGCAAAGGGTGATCTTGAAGAAGCCATTTCGTATTACAAGAAGGCGGTACTCAGTGACGGGAACTCTTTCATGGCTTACAATAATCTTGGGACTGCCTTGAGATTGCGAGGAGACCTTGATGAGGCAATTGAAAGTTATACGAAAGCCCTTCAGATTAAACCAGACTTCACCGCCGCGATGAACAACCTGGGTACGGCTTTACGGGATCATGGCAAGCTCGATGAAGCGATAATGTGGTATCGGCAGGCAATAGCGCTGAACCCTGATTTTGCTGATGCGCACTGGAACCTTTCATTTGCCCTGCTGCTGGCTGGTCAATATGCAGAGGGATGGCAGGAATACGAATGGATATGGAAACTGAAAAAAACGGACTGCAGGCTTCCTCACCCAATATGGGACGGGCGCACTATTCAAGGGCAGCGAATTTTGCTGTATGCCGAGCAGGGATTCGGTGATGTCATTCAGTTTGTAAGATATGCGCCAATGGTTGCTGGCAAGGGGGCTGAGGTTATCATAGGATGTCAGAAAGAACTGAAATCCCTGATGAAGAGCGTCGCCGGAGTGAGTTCTGTAGTGGCTTTTGGCGAATCAGTAAGGCAGTTTGACGTTCAGTGCCCTCTCCCGAGCCTCCCGAGATTATTCAACACAACACTGGACTGCGTTCCCCACCGGGTGCCTTATATGCATGCTGATGTTGACACGGTGGAATCATGGCGCGATAGACTGTCTCTCGATAATTCAAAACTGAATGTCGGTCTGGCGTGGGCGGGCAGCCCCGGACACCTCAACGATAGGAATCGTTCTTGTCCCTTGCACTTGTTTTTACCTCTGGCGGGAATGGATGGTATTCGGCTCGTGAGCCTGCAAAAGGAAATCTATGAGAAATGGACGGCCGGTACTCTGGCAGACTTCGGGCTGATTGATCATACAAGATACATAGAGGATTTTTCTGATACTGCGGCGATCATTATGAACCTTGATCTCGTCATCACCGTAGATACTGCAGTGGCTCATCTGGCAGGTGCACTCGGAAAGCCTGTCTGGACATTATTACCCTTTGCCCCCGACTGGCGCTGGATGCTGAATCGAGAAGACAGCCCCTGGTATCCCTCCATGAAGCTTTTCCGACAACCCTTTCCTGGAGATTGGGCATCAGTGATTGCAAACGTGCGTGATGAACTCAGGAAAATAATTTCAGTCAAAGCTTCTTAGAATGGATGCCGGTGAGTACTTTTCTCAGGGGCTGACGTACGAACAGAAGATGCTGTTTGACGAGGCAGTATCATGCTACCGGGAAGCAATCCTCCTCGAACCGAATCATCCCTTTGCACATGCGAGACTTGGCTTTGCTCTCTATAATAGACGGCACTTAAACGAGGCTGAGGCATCCTTAAAGCATTCAATACACCTGAATCCTCATTATGATGAAGCTTACTGTTGCCTCGGAATGATCTGCCGGGAGCAAGGATTGTATGAAGATGCGATTACATACTTACAGAAAGCGCTGGAGATCAATCCCGAATCACCCTGGCTCCTCACGAACTTCGGAGTTACCTTGCAATTCAGCGGAAAACGCAAGGAAGGGCAGATGTATCTCCACCGGGCCTTCGACAAGAACCCGAATATTCAGAATCCGCCGATTCCCCTGAAACAACTCCTCACAAATATTCGAAATCATGGCTTTGCAATGACGCTTGAACAAGAACAGGTACCCAAAAAAATATTGATTGTTGTCTCGGCATTCAACAGAAAGAAAATAACGGCAATATCTCTGAGACAAATTCAACGCTTTATGAATCCGGGATGTCGTCTACATGTGTATAATGACCACTCCACGGAATATGACAGCCGCTTTCTCTCCGCCTATGCCGACGAGGTAATACAACTACCTGAGAAGATGGGTATCGATAAGTTGCGATGGTTCCAGCTCCGGGAATTTCTCAAGACTGATTGTGATTATCTTTATTTGACGGACAATGACGTGTTTCATGATCCCGATTACCTGAATATGATTGATCAGTTATATGAAAGGGGAAGGCGGCAGATGCCAGTGTCGCTTTTCCACAATGTTTTTATGCTGCAGCCACGGCTGATCTTATATTATGAAGAGGGTATTATGATTAAAACCTCGGCACCTGGGGCTTCGATGTTCCTTGACAGGAAGATGGTGGAAACCATAGTATCTGTATCAAAGAGCATCGGTGATACGCTCGATTATCTGCCATGGGATAATAGAGTTGTTGCCTGTTTACGACTGCCATGGATTACTCCGGAATGTTCTTATCTGGAACACTTTGGTGCGGGCGGATTGAATAGTGATAATTATGAACGGGAGCGGGCGATTAATCCAACTGAGTATTTGCGGGAACGAAGAGAACGCATCCTTCGATACCTCCGACAAGATGACGCGATTGGACCCGAGTTATAGGTACCCAAAAATAAGATAAAGAGGAGTTCATGCATGGATGCTTCAAACAGGTATGTGATGATGTGTCAGAAAGCTGGAGAAATCCAACAGTTATGGCAGCCAAATCAGTGTGATTTTATTATCCATTATGATGACCTTGAGGAAGGGGTGAGTTTTTGTAGGCCTGCAGAGTCTCTTGTGCAGGTTGTCAACATGTACTATACCAAGGATGATGGTGATTATTACGTGCAGGAATGTGAGGAACTGAAGGAACAGGCTCTCTGGCTGCCACGGCAGAACCAATTACAGAGCATTATGGAACCAAACAATGAAAGAGTGCACTCACTAATTAGAAAAGTCGTCGACGAGCATTACCATGACTTTTCGAAAAATTCAATGGCTGCTGCACATGAACTATTCTATTCCATGGAACAGCTCTGGCTGGCCTACATCATGAAAGAAAAGTTTCATAAGGTATGGAATGAACAGGAATGGGTAACGAGTTAGAGAATGAATTCGAGTTTATCAATGATTTGTCCTATATGAGGCGTTTTAGTTCCTCGACGACTCCTTTCATAACCGAATCCCAGTCTCCGGGCGCAGGCTGACGGAATAATCTCATCGTCGGATACCAGGGGCTGTCTTCACGGTTCAGCATCCAACGCCAGTCAGGCACATATGGCAGCAAAGTCCACACAGGTTTTCCCATTGCGCCAGCAAGGTGAGCAGTTGCATTATCAACAGAGATGATCAAGTCAAGAGCAACAATTTGTGCAGCAAAATCATCGAGGTTTTCGAGAGGGTCCGAATCCTCCCAGTCGTGGATTGTTGTTCCCGTATTATCCTTAACCTCATCAATCTCGGCAGAAACATGACCATATTGGAGGTTGAAAAATGAAATATTTGGAAGTCTAAAAAGTTCATACCATTCTTTTAACAACATGCTGCGCACGTGACTCATGTATTTATGCTCGCCGCCACGCCAGGAAATACCTACTTTCAAATTCTCGCCGAAAGGATGCAAACGCTCCTGCCAGGCACATACTCGGCTCAAATCCGAAAGCAGAAATTGTTTTCCGTGAGGAAATGTGCCAAGGTCAGACCGAAAATATTTGGGAAGGCTTCCGATCGCGACCTTAAGTTGCACTGCTGACAGGTCAGGCAGGTACTGGCTATCGCGTTCAAAGAAGCTCGCTTTTGAAAATGAACGTGAAAAGAGCGGTATGAGTCGTCTGTCGCATTCGATAATACAGGAAGCAGCCCGTTCGATAATATTGGGAAGACATGAAGCAAACATAATTTCGTCACCGACTCCTTGCTCTGCGCAGACAAGCATTGTTTTGCCATCTACGGGAGACCCATCCCATGGAGGGCAAGGGAACTGATGATATCGAGACTCAAACTTTTCCGTATTTAATCGCCATTCATATTCTGCCCAGCCTTCCTCTAAGTTCCCTGACAAAAGGAGAACTGAAGCTAAGTTAAAATGGGCCTCCGCCAAATTTGAATTTATGTGGATAGCTTTTCGATATGAATGTTCTGCTTCATCAAATTGTGCCTTTTCCCGCAAAGCCATCCCCAGATTATTATGTGCCTCAGCAAACCCATCATCCAATTCTATCGCTTTCTGATAATGTCTGATTGCAGTTTCCATATCCCCCTTTTCTTTGAAAGCAACTCCAAGACTATTGTGCGCAGATGCATACTCGGGCTTGATTGCCAAGGCCTGGTGGAAATATGAAATGGCGTTATCAACTTCCCCTTTGATTCGCAGAATATTTCCGAGATTAACCATTGCCTCCATATGGTCTGCTTTCAACTGCAAAACTTTGTGATAATTCGACATCGCCTCATCGTGGTGGCCCATAATCTGGTACAGTATCCCCAGTTTAAAATATGCATCCAGGAATTCGGGGTTAGCTTCGGTAGCATCGTGATAGTGCTGGACGGCTTCTTCAATAAAACCCTGCTCGTGCATTGCAGAGCCAAGAACGTAGTATGCATTGGCACTGGGCCCGGGTTTTAATAAAGCGATCAGTTCTATGTCAAAGAAGAGATCCTTTCCTGCCAGGTGGTGGTTCGCATCAAGGATAACACTTGATTCCGTGACCTCAACGACCCGTATGACCTTTTCTTCATCATCCTGTTTAATTCTAATTTCCATACCCACCTCGGGTGGCACGTCATTGGAGAACTGGTCCCGACGGAGGACCTGCCGCAACTCACTTTTATAAGGACCGTATGCCTCATCAGCGGTAACAACAACTGATTTTCTATCGCCCGGCTCCATGCCAATGAAAGCTCTTTCGAAGCTTTTCATATATCCGCTTTTTCCTATCGTGATTTCAAGAGGCGGCTTTCCTTGTGAGCTGTCAAGTATTGAACCGTCATCGAGCCTGCATGTAAAGTGAACTGTTATGATATCACCATATTTTGCTTTTGCTGTCATTCGGGCTTGTATCCTTTCAAAGTAATTATTATTTCGATCTATCGAAAAATCCCCGAACTGTTGACTCAAATTCACTGCGGGGTGGCGGCCGATCAGGTGCCTCTTTGGGTCGAAGTGATGCTTTTATTTCAGCAGGCGCCTGTTGCGCTGTCTTGTGTTGTTGCTCTCTGCCCGCCGCTTGAGCAGTAGCAGTTTGTTGGCCGATAGATGCTGACACTGCTCTCTGCTTGGGTTTGTGAGGATCAATGAGCTGCACTGTCATCTTCTCTTCCCCTCTCGTCATGACAATCTTGTCGGTCTCCACCTCTTTGAGCGTAAAACCGCTAAACATGTCACCTTTTTTTATAGCCATCTGCCTTTTTCCTCTTCCCGGAGTTGAGCGTGGTGCTTTCAGATCTTCAAGATATGCAATATGCAAGTCATCAGAGACCATTGTTCCATAGAGGACGAAGTCCGGTTTCGGAAGTTCAGGTTCAACTTTTTTTTCAGGAGGGATTCTTCTCTCGGGGTGAAAGATATTGTCCTCAGCAATATTCAAATAATCGGTTGGCGAGGGTGGATCAAAGTGAGATTGATCTGCCGCTTCGATAGCGGCTCCTTTTTTCTGCAAGGGGGGAGTATATGTCATATCACTGTAAAGAAAAGGGATCAAGAAATAATTCGCCATCAGAATGACTGCTGACAATAACAATGTATTCAGAATGGTAACGTGCTTACAAATATATTGTATTTGGCTCATTTATGTATTCCGGCAGAAAAAGCCCGCTGTCAGGTATTGCTCACTTAAAACTCTGCTTATCTGATGGGAAAATTCCATTCTCAACTTCTGCCCTGTACGCTTTAATTGCCTGCAACGCCTGATCTTTCAGATTCACATACTGTTTTGCAAATTTGGGCAAGAACCGCTCGAACAATCCAATCACATCGTGGAGGACGAGAACCTGTCCGTCACAGTATGGGCCGGCTCCGATCCCAATGGTCTGAATCGAGAGTTTTTCCGTGATCCTTTTTGCGAGGTCCATCGGGATTGCTTCAAGCAGAAGGGAGAATGCACCGGCATCCTCGGCGACAAGCGCTTCATCCAGCAATCTTCTTGCAGATTCTTCAGTCTTCCCCTGAACTTTATATCCTCCCATCCGATGAATTGACTGAGGTGTCAGGCCGATGTGCGCCATGACGGGGATATCCGATTTTGTCATAGCCCGAATGTGATCGGCTACCTCTGCACCGCCTTCAATTTTCACTGCAGATGCTCCGGCCTCTTTGAGGAACCTGCCGGCATTTCTGATGGCTTCTTTAACGCTTGCCTGATAAGACAGGAAGGGGAGGTCGCCGATCACCATAGTACTCTGGACTGCGCGCGAAACTATTTTTGTATGGTAGATCATCTCATCCATTGTCACCGGCAGAGTATTCTCAAGACCTTGTACCACCATGCCTACCGAATCTCCGACGATGATTCCGTCGATCCCCGCTTCATCGACAATCTTCGCGAAAGGATAATCGTAGGCAGTAATCATGGAAATCTTCTTCTTTTCCGCCTTCTTCTTCAGGAGATCAGGTATGGTTATCTTAGACATATGTATATATGCTCCTTTGGAATAGCTGCGAGAGCTTTGCGCACTCAGCCGAAAGCTCCTTATGGGAATGCGTCGCGATAGATGTATAGCCTTTCTCGTACAGATAGGCTTTTAAAGCTTTTTCGCTGCTTTGCGGGGCTTGAAAGCAGCTCCACTCATAATTGCCGTCTTCAAAACTATCTCGTGCCGCCTTGAAGTCAGCTTCGGCCTGTTTCATCCATTTCCGCGTTTTGCTCCTCATACCATCTGTCGCACATTCTGTTTAATTCGTACTATGGAGTGCATAAGTAAGACTCCATTCCCCCTCACCTTTGACCTCTCCGTCCAGGGGGAGTGGCCTTTATAATCCTCTGCCTTGAGGGGAGGGTGTTAATATATATAATCTTACTTATGGCTGTCTGAGGAATTATTATACTCATTTAGGCGTATTGTATTAAAAATATTTTATTATAATTATTATAGTGTAAGGAGGATAGGGAATGGAAATGGATGAGACTGCTATACCGGTCGACAAGGCAATGATTATAACGAGCATTGAGTATATGATACTCAATTTGTACAACAATCCTGACAGCATGTTTCCGGCTATTTGTCAGTTGATAGATGAGCATCAAATAACAGGGATGAAAGATACGATGACTTATTTTTATGAGATGCTTTTATTCAGAGGATATGAAGATCATGCTCAGAAATTTGCAGAAAAGTATTCTATTCCACCTTTGAACAATTAATGGAGAGTATAAACATGAATCAATCATTCAAAGATGAAGATACTGGATCAAGAGAAGAGCTGCAGAAACTCATAGAGAATATCGAGAATAATGTTGATCTTTATGAAAGTGTCGAGAAATTTGTCAAAGTCGTCGAAAAAAATAACTTGCATCAACAGGAAACCTGTGCGTCATTGCTGCTTTCATTCTGTGATGTGCTTCGGGAGAAAGGATACCCCGTGGTGTCTGAGACCTTTGCAGAAAAATGGCACATCAAATAGGGCCCCTCAAATTCTGCAAAGAGCAGTAAGTATACCAACGAAAAATAGTGAAGAGAATGACCTCTGGCAGAGTCCGTGCACCGTTCACCGATTGAACACTCTTGCTCCCTACTGTTATAAAGTTGTTTGCATGTATCGCATACCACCCAGAGGTTTCGGTGATCCATGGATGTGAATAATATTCTCCACACAGCGTCCATGTTTCACCGGACGGGAAATTATGAGGATGCCGAGCTCCTGTATAGGCGTATCCTGGAGTATTATCCTGACAACATACACGTGCTCAATTATCTCGGTAATGTGTTGCAGGATCAACAAAAATACGATCAAGCTCTTGGGTGTTATCAAAGAGCGATGCAACTGAATCCCGCTTTTGCAGGTTCTTATTACCATCTCGGAGCATTGTTTGAAACGGTGGATAAGTGTGAACGAGCGATAGAGTACTATGAGAAGGCAATACAGCTCGATTCTCATTTTGCAGGTTCTTTTAATAACCTGGGTAATGTTTATCGAAAGTTAGGCCGTCTGGATGAAGCAATACCGTATTTTCAAAAGACAATCGAGATCCAGCCTCAGTTTTGGGGATCTTACTATAATTTGGGAGAAGTGTATCAGGCACAAGTTCGGGATGAAGAGGCGATTGACACCTATCTAAAAGCTCTGCAATTGAATCCTCACCATGTCCCTTCGATGAATAATCTCGCTGTTCTTATGATGGCAAGGAAGCAGTTTGATGAGGCTTTGCGCTATTGTGAGGAAGCGATCCATGTAAACCCTGAGTATGGGGAACCTCATTTGACTAAGGCAATGATACAGTTATTGTTGGGTCAGTTTGAGGAGGGCTGGAAGGAATACGAGTGGCGATGGAAGACGCGTGATGCTGAAGCGTGGCAGCGGAAATGTGATAAACCTCTCTGGAACGGCATGCCGACACAAAATAAGACCTTGCTCATTTGGGCGGAACAGGGAATCGGTGATGAAATTATGTTCGCTTCTTGCATCCCCGATGTTATGAGCCTCATTGGATCATGCGTTATTGAATGCGATAAGAGGCTTGTTCCTCTGTTTTCACGCTCATTCCCACAGGCGGAAATACTCGAGAGGAGAAGAGGTGATGATCCGGTCGGAATGG
>Ga0073932_1005064_pt1 | contig 14729 bp, 10 predicted proteins | sample DewCreD2012metaG_FD_76967 | JGI IMG/M metagenome (GOLD analysis project Ga0073932, IMG submission 76967) | Hot spring sediment bacterial and archeal communities from British Columbia, Canada, to study Microbial Dark Matter (Phase II) - Dewar... ... | reverse complement strand
TGGGCCGGAGCTTCAAAGTCCGCATGGACGTCATCCGCGGGGAAACGGTGCGCGCCTGGTGGTTCAATCCCCGCGACGGCACCGCGCGCCGCATTGGCGAGTTCCCCAACACCGGCCAACGGCAGTTCGACCCGCCCGACGGGGGTGAATACCTCGATTGGGTACTGGTACTTGATGACGCGAGCCGGGAATATCCAGCCCCAGGAACCTCCGCATCCAACGGCCCGTGAAAGCTGCCTTGCTTGCGATTCCGCTCCTCCTGGGTGCGGCGTGGTTTGGCTCTCTGGCGGTCGCTGCAACGCCGAAGTTTCCCCTGCGGATCAGCGAAAACCGGCGCCATCTCGTGGACCAGGAAGGCGCGCCCTTCCTTTACCACGCCGACACGCCGTGGATGATCTTCCTCAAGCTCACCGAGGCCGAGGCCAGGGACTACATCGCGCGGCGCAAGGAGCAGGGGTTCAACGCGCTCCAGGTGCAACTCACCGGCTTCCTCGGCATGACCAATCGCGCGGGGGAACTGCCCTTCGCCGGCACACCGCCGCAGCAGGACTTCGCGCAGCCCAACGAAATGTTCTTCGCGCATGTGGACCGCGTGGTGCGGGAGGCGCAACGACAGGGGATGCTGCTCGCCATCGCGCCGCTCTGGTCGGGCTGCTGCGGCGAAGGTTGGGCGGGCCGCGACAAGCAGCAGCGATCCCTGCCGCTCGACGTGAACGGCCCGGAGCAAGCGCGCGAGCTGGGCCGCTGGCTGGGCCGGCGCTACGGCGCGTTCGACCACATCCTGTGGATTCTCGGCGGCGACAACGACCCGCATGGCGCCCGCGCTGCAATCCGCGCCCTCGGCCTCGGCCTCAAAGAGACCGCGCCGCGCCAGCTCATCACCTATCACGCCGCCTCGACCCATTCGAGCACCGACGTCTGGCCCGCCGATGAACCGTGGCTCGACGTGGTGATGGTCTATTCCTACTTCCGCGGCTTCAACAAGGCCTGGAACAAGAACCAGCCGGACATCTACGAGGTGAGCCACGCCGAGTTCGCGAAGATTCCCGTGCGTCCGTTCTTTCTCGGCGAATCCACTTATGAGGGGGAGCACGGCGCGTGGGGCAGCGCGTTGCAGGCGCGCAAGCAGGCTTGGTGGTGCGTGCTGGGCGGTGGCTTCGGCCACGCCTACGGCTCGCCGAACTGGAACATGCCGGCCAACTGGCGCGAGGTGCTCGAACTCCCCGGCGCGAACAGCCTGAAACACCTCCGTGCGCTGCTCGAATCCAGGCCGTGGTGGACACTCGTGCCCGACATCAACAACGTCGTGGCCGTGGAAGGTCGCGGCCCCTTCGCGACGAACGATTACACCGTGACCGCCCTGGCGCATGACGGCTCGTTCGCGCTGAGTTATCTTCCAAGCCAGCGCGCCTTGACCGTTGACCTCAGCAAAATCACCGGCTCCAAAGTCGTTGCGTCATGGTTCGACCCCCGTACCGGTCACACAACGCGCATCGGGGAAATCACTGAAAAGAAACGCCAAACCTTCGAGCCGCCAGCCGATGGTGACTGGGTGCTGGTGCTGGACGATGCCGCACGCAACTACCCAACGCCCGGGCACAAACCATGAAAACACGTCTGATCCTCCTGAGCTTGGTGCTATGCCTGGCTGCACCGCCACCGGCTGCGGCGGTGGTGCCGGCCTTCCGAGTCCAGAATGGCGCCGTGCACCTGGACGGCGTCGGACCGGACAACCCAATCATCTACGACAACGACTGGTGGTTAGACGTGTTCGATAACAACTACCTCTGGGCGCAGGCATCCCTGGGCCGAGTGAACCTGCGCGGCAACATCGTCAGCCGCGACATGTGGGACTGGCAGAAGGGCTACCTGTATTCCTTTGACCAATGTTGGGAAGACGCACAGAAAGCCCTCAAGCTGGCACGTGACTCCGGCCTTAAGAACATCCCCAACCTGACCCGCGGCTCCGACCGCGCGCTGGTCCGCCCCGACAGTGGGCGCATCCAATACACCGTGCCGCACCCCAGCGACGGCAGCCGTCTCATCGTCGCCGAAGCGAAGAAGGCCTCACCGGAGAAACCGCTGCTCATCATCGCCGGGGGGCCGCAGACCACCGTGGCCAATGCGCTGCTCACCAACCCCGAGATCGCGCCAAACCTTGTGGTGTTCAATCTGACCGTGACCGGCGGCTACAACGGCAAGGACGGCTGGTCGGCCTATATCGTGGCCAAGCTCACCCGCTCGGTGGACTGGGGCGGCGGCCAGTTTTGGGACAAGAACTCGGTGTTCACGGCCAGCGACTTCGAGTCGCTGCCGCGCAATCCTTTCTGCGATGACATGCGGCGGCTGATCCGATCCGGGTTGGGCCAGGCCAACCAACTGGGCGACGGTGCGCCGCTGGTGTGGCTTTTGCAGCCCCGATGCTGGACGGGGGCCGAGGTTCGCCGGGCAGCGTTTCAGGGCACAACCATGCGCTACACGCCGGTGCCGCCCGGCCAAACCGGCGACGTGCTGGTGATTCCGAAGGCTGCCACCGACCTGAAGGCCAGCCGCGAGGAGTTCTTTCGAGTGCTGAGAAACCCGGCCGTGTTTCAAGGCAAGACCCCCAGTGAGGCGAGCTCTTGGCGGCGGGTGGATCTGACGCTCTGGCACGATCCGCAGCGTGTGCTGGTCAACCCACACAAGGGCTGGTACCACCACTACCCAGACAACCACATCAACAAATACCAAATCGCGCGCGACGCCGACCTGCTCGAATTCCCGGGCATGGACCATCTCTACATCCGGCTGGCCTGGGCCTATCTGGAACCGCGCCAGGGCCAGTTCGATTGGGCAGTCATTGACCGGATTATCCAGAAGTGGAACCGACACGGCCTAGGCATTGCCTTTCGCATCAGTTGCAAGGAGACCAGTACCGACCGGCCCGAGCAGCAATTCGCCACGCCGCGGTGGGTCATGGAAGCCGGTGCGCAGGGCGGTTTTTATCGGATGGGACAACCCACCGGGCCGGATGGACCGTGGGAGCCTGTGTACGATGACCCGGTTTTCTTGGCAGCGCTGGACCGTTTTCTGAAAGCCTTCGCCGAGCGGTACGACCACCAACCTTGGCTGCGCTATGTGGACATCGGTAGCATTGGTGATTGGGGCGAGGGCCACACCTGGGCCGGCAGCCGCAAACCCGTCAGCTTCGCCGCGCGCAAACAGCACCTGGACCTGCACCTGAAGCACTTCAAACGCGCGCAGTTGGTCGTATCGGATGATTTCGTTTATGCCTTGAACGATCCGGCCGAGCGGCAGGCGCTGCATCGTTACGTGCTGACCAACCGGATCAGTTACCGCGACGACAGCATCCTAGTGAACGGGTATCTGGCCAGCACCAGCGATCGGTTCACGGTCCGCAGCCCGGAGTTCTTCGAGGACGCGTATCGGCACACACCCACGGTGTTGGAGTTGGAACACTACGGCACGGTGAAGCGGCTGGGCAACTGGGAAGGCCGGCCAGATTCGCTGGTAGCAAAATATGGAAAGGGCAAGAAAGGCCCGGACTATTTCCGCGGCGCGCTCGAACTGCTGCGCGCGACCTACATCGGTTATCACGGCTACGCGCACGAATGGCTAGCCGACAACCCTGAATTCACTCGAGAAATGCTCAACCGCTGTGGTTACTGGCTTTTTCCGGTTTCGGTCGAGTGGCCGGAGCCGGTCAGGGCGGGCCAAAACCTGCCGCTGGTGCTGCGGCTAGAGAATCGAGGTGTCGCCCCGCCGTATCGGCCCTATGAGCTGCGCGTGAAACTCACCGGCAGCGGCACGAAATGGATCGGCGTCCTGGCCCATGCCGACAAAACCTGGTTGCCGGCCGCGCCCATTGTCCTCTGTCGGGAACTCGCCTTGCCCGCCCACCTGCCGCCCGGTGAATATCAGTTGGCCATCGGCCTGTTTGACCGGACTCCAGCCGGGGAACGGCCTGTGGAGTTTGCCCTCAAGGCTGACCTGCGCGATCCGGCTGGCTATTATCGAGTCGCTACCATGAGCCTGAGCCAGCCGCGATGAGCCACATGCAGACGTGTGCATTATCATTCCCGCTGGGATGACATGAGTCTGCGTCGGTCGTGCCGTTAGGCGCGAGCTGTGGTGGGAGCGCCCATATGGTGCCTCGACGGTGAGGCAGATCACAGGCACCCCCATGATCCTACAAGTCAAAGACGCCAGCTCGTTGGCCCCTGAGCCTGTTGACGGGCCAAAGTAAAAATGCATCCATGAAAATAACACCCGTCATCTTCGCTATCCTGGTTCTGCTCGCGCCAAAGCAATTTGCCGCCCGGGCTGCGGAATGCCCGCAATGGGGGCGCATCGAGGTTGCGTTCACCAACGCGAACACCTATGCCGATCCCTATCGCGATGTGACACTGGACGCCACCTTCACCCGGCCCGACGGCCGCAGGGTGCAGTTCTGGGGTTTCTACGATGGCGGGCAGGTCTGGCGAGTCCGGTTCATGCCCGACCTGCCTGGTACCTGGCGCTACGAGGCTGTGTTCTCCGACGGCACCGCGGCAGGCGGCGGCCAGTTCACTTGCGTCAAAGGTAGCCTCCCTGGCCCCATCGCCGTGCATCAGGCCAATCCCATCTGGTTCGGCCGCCGGGATGGCGATGCGGTCCTCATCCGCGGTTTTCATGTCGGCGACCGTTTCTTCGCCGCCAACTGGAGCGAGGCCGCACGCACCGCCTTTCTGGACTGGGCGCAGGCACAGGGCTATAACCTGTTGTCGGTTGCCAGCCATTACCTCAACCGGGATGTCAGCGGTCGTGGGCGCGGGTGGGAGACACCCAAGCTTTGGCCGCTGAATGCTGCCGAGTTCAGGCGCCTTGAAGCGATGCTGGAGGAGCTGGTGCGGCGAAATATACTGGTGTATCCGTTTGCCGGTTTTTTCGGGCGCGATTCGAACTTCCCGCGCGATCCAGCCGACCAGTTGCTCTACATCCGTTACACTTATGCGCGGCTGGGTGCCTATCCCGATCTGCTGCTGAATGTCGCCGGCCCCGAACCGCTGCTACGAGAGTCACCATACCTTACGCGCGAGGAGGTCAACCGGCTGGGTGCTGCCATTCAGGCGGTCAACCTATTGCAGAAGCCTCTGTCGGTGCACAACCAGACCGGTCCGGATGAATTCCGTGACGAACCCTGGCTGAGTTACGGCACGCTCCAAGGCCCCAAGACGGTCAACCGCCTTGCGCTGCGCAATGGCCTGCTTGCCAGCCATCACGCGGAAAAGCCGCTGCTGGCCCAGGAAACGCTCTGGTCCGGCAACACCTACCACATCCGGGGCATGAAGCGTGATTACTCGGATGACGACTTGCGCAAGATCACCTTTGTCATCCACTTCTCCGCCGCCGCCCTGGTGTTTGCCGACAACGACGGCGACTCCTCCAGCGGCTTCACCGGCTCGCTCAATCCGCAGGACGCCCGCACCAATCGTCACGAGGCTGTAAAACGTGCTTGGGACCTGTGTGCCAGGCTGCCCTTTGGCCACTTGCAGCCGCGACCGGACCTGGTTCAGGGGACCTACGCCCACTGTCTGGCCCTGCCAGGTTGGGAATACCTTGTGTATCTGGACAGCAGCCAACCGGTGTCTGTCACAGTTCAAGGGGGGCCCCATCGCGTCACCTGGCACGACACCCGCCCACCGTATGCCCGGCACGATGGCGGCCTGACCTCCGACGCCAGTAATCTCACCCCGCCTCCAGGAGGCGACGATTGGATTTTGCAGCTCACCCTCCAGCGCGGGCAAGTCATCCGCGAGCGCGACGGTCGCGTGGCCTTTGAGGCCGAGGACGGCGAGGGTGACTGGCGCATAATTCCCGCGTCCAACGGGCTCGGGGTACAGAACCCCGGCAAGGGCGGGATGCGCTACGTCATCGAATTCACTCAGGCCGGCAATTACTATTTGTTTCTGTTCGCCAAGCAGGGGCCGGCGGGCGGCGGCGAGGAGAACGACGCCGCCTTGACCTTGAATGGCGAGCGGCTTTTCGGCAGCGACCACAAGACCCGCCCGGAAGGCATGCGCGTCCACGGCGACTGGCAATGGACCTTTTTACCCAAAGGCCCCGGCGGTCATACGCCTGACGCCATCCGCAACAACCCGGTGTACTTCAGGGTGCCCGAGCCGGGCCGTTATGTTTTCGAGATCAAACATCGCAGCGTAAATTTCATGGTGGACAAGGTGCTCATGAAACTCAACGACCCTGCACCGCCGAAAGGAAAATGACGCCATCATTGCGATTGAATCTCGCGCCTTACCCCGCTTTCATGATCACTAGCGTGAAACAAATCTAGCAAACATTTTTCCCGGTGCTGATGGCAGCGAACGTTTCGCTCCTGTGCGCGGCACCTTTGGCACCGTTGCGGGTTAGCGACAACCATCGCTTCCTGGTGACCACCGAAGGCAAACCCTTTTTCTGGCTGGCGGACACCGCCTGGCAGCTCATCCATGACCTTGATGAAGCGGAGATGCGCCGCTACTTCGCCGACCCGGCGGGACAAGGGCTTCACGGTCATTCAGACCGTGGTGCTGGCGGAGCTGCGTTTTGAACAGCCCAACGCTTTCGGCCATTTCCCCATCGAGCCAAGACGCCCGGACCGGCCCATCGTCAAGGACGGTCCAAACAATGACTACTGGGACGATGTGGAACGGGTATTGCGTCTGGCAGCCGAACACGGCCTGTACGTTGGGCTGCTGCCGACTTGGGGCAGGTGGGTCACGTCTGACTGGCAGAATGGCTTTGTGGACGGTTTTTCACCGTGGAGAATGCCGAGGCCTACGGGCGTTTCATCGGCGGGCGCTACAAGGACCATGCCAACATTATTTGGATTCTGGGCGGGGACAAAGCCGCGCCGACCGACGAAGCCAAGGCCATTTGGCGGTCAATGGCGCGGGGCATCGCCATCGGGGTCAGCGGCGCCGAGGACTATTCCAAGGTGCTCATGACCTATCACACCAGCGGCCCCGGCAGCACCGCGTGGTTCTTGAACAAGGAACCGTGGCTGGACTTCCACGCGCTCCAGTCCGGGCACGGGCGGTGGGCGCTGAACTGGATGATGGTGGAGCACGCCTACAGCATAAAACCCACCATGCCGGTGATTGGCCTGGAGAGCAGTTATCCCGGCGTCCGCCACGGACGGCCGCCCTCCACGGCCACTGATGATGATGCGCGGCGGGCCGCCTACTGGGCGGTGTTCGCCGGCGCGGCGGGACACACCTACGGCCACCACAGCATCTGGCAGATGTACTCGCCCAAGACCGCAGGCGTGGCCGGCCCAAAGCCATATTGGTATGACGCGCTGGATGCGCCCAGCGCCCGCCAGATGGGTTATCTGCGCCGGCTCATCGAGGCGCGGCCATTTCTCACCCAGAGACCCGACCTTTCGCTGCTGGCTTTCGAGCAAACCAAACCGTGGGAAATGTGCCTGGCGTTGCGCGGGGAGGGTTATGCGCTGGCGTACACCCCCACCGGCCGGACGCTCGAAATTCAACTGGGGAAAATCCCCGGCGCCCAGGTGAAAGCGTCTTGGTTCAATCCGCGCACCGGCGAAGCTTCCGCCATCGGCGAGTTTGAGAACCGGGGCCGGCGCAGCTTCGATCCCCCGGGCGAAGAAACCGCCGGAAACGACTGGGTGCTGGTGCTCGATGGCACCATCACCAAACCCTGACCCCGAAACCACCCGCCTCCAACACCTGCAATCCCCATGATCCGCCGCCTCCTGTTGGCCGGTTTCAGCCTGGCCCTGTTCCAGTTGCTCCATGCCGCTCCCGCCGCGCCGCCCCTCCGGCAACTGCGCGCCACAGTGAACACCAACGCGGTGGACATCTATGACTTCGTGGAGGTCACGCTCCAGCCCGACCCGCCCGTCAGCGGCAATCCATTCACTGACGCCGTTGTGGAAGGCGAGTTTGGACCGGCCAAGGGCGGCACGCCGGTGAAAGCGAATGGTTTCTGTGATTCCCAGGACGGCAGCGTTTACCGCATCCGCTTCATGCCGTCCCAGCCGGGAGAGTACCGCTACAAAGTGACACTCCGCCACGGCGAACAAGTCCTCGCGCACGAAGGCGCTTTCAGCGCCAGGCGCGCTCATCGTCCCGGCTTGTTGCGTGTGGACCCCAAGCATCCGTTTCACTTCATTTGGGAAGGGACCGGCGACCACTACTTTTGGAACGGCACGACGACATATTACTTGATGGGCTGGCAGAGCGATGAAACGATCCGGCGGATTATAGACCGGCTCAGCGGGCTGAAGGTCAACCGCATTCGGGTGCTGCTTTATGGCCGCAACGAAGACCGCCCTGGGGCCAGCCGGTTCGCAGCACCGGGGAATTCAAGCTCTATCTCAATCCCTGGGTTGCCCAACGCCTGGATAATGTGAAGGACCCGGGCTTTGATCTGCGCCGGTTCAACGTGGCTTACTGGCAACGCTTTGAGCGCATGCTGGCCTACGCCCGGCAGAAAGGCATGGTGGTTTCGGTCATCCCCTTTATTGCCGCACAGGTTCTGGTGACGCCCTACGCCGCTTACAGCGAGGAGGAGAAGCTGTATTATCGTTACATGGTCGCGCGCCTGGCGCCGTATTCCAACGTCACTTGGGACCTCGGCAACGAACACGACCTGCATTGGAAAGCGCCGGATTGGGCCGATTACATGGGGCCGCTGGTCAAGCAGTGGGACCCCTACGACCATTTGACCTCGGTGCACAACCGCATCTACCGGTCCCCGGGCAATCCATGGAACGACATGCAGCTCATCCAACGCTGGGACCCGGGCGCGCAGAAGGACTTCTTCCTTGAACAGCGCAAGCAGCAGGCCGCCTCCGGCCGCATCATCCCCCTCATCAATGAAGAATACGGTTATGAGGACCTTTGGGAGAAGAAGCCGGGCGACCGCAACGCCGATTCGCGCCGCCGCTGCGCCTGGGAAATCTGCATGGCCGGCGCCTACCAGACCACCGGCGAAACCGCCAATCGCGGCACCGGCTTCCCCCTGACACCGGCAGCGGCTGGGTGAACGGCCGCGGCGATGATACCATGACCCTGCTGCGCGGCAACGCGCACCTCGTGGACTTCTTCACCTCGTTCGACTGGTGGCGCACCCAGCCGCGAAACGACCTGGTGCAAGCTCCGGCCATGTGCCTGGCGGAGACCGGAGAGGTCTATGCCGTCTATCTGCCGCAACCGCGCCGGGTGAAGGTCACCCTCGACGGCCCCTTGAGTTATCGCGCCCGTTGGTTCAATCCCCGCACCGGGCAGTGGACCAGGCTGGCGGATGCCGCCGGGCCGGTGTGGGAGTCGCCGGAGCCGCCCGGCGAGGGCGACTGGGCGTTGTTGCTGACCACCTACGATTGGACCACCCGCGAATGGAAAAGCTACTTCAACCACGACGGACTCCAATACAACAACAACCAGTGGGCGGGCGAGAAAGGCTCCCTGCGCGTTCGATTCGGGCCGCCCACGGCCAGTTGGTGGACCACGCACAACGGCAACCGGCCCGACTTCCCCGTCTCCGCGCCGTGGGTGGGCGTGGGCAGTGACTGGGGCAACCTCTCCTCCAACTCGCCCTTGCCCATCAAGCTCAGCGAACTGGAAGTGCTCAAGGCCTCGTTGTCCGCGACCGTTCCACGGGGCAAGCCCAACCAGATGTTCAAGGTGTATTGGCAGCTCTATTTCTCGGACAAGCCGGACGGCAAGTTCAACCGCGGCGAATTCGCGCCGACGGTCTATGGCGTCAACATTCCCTCCAACCACTGGGGCACGGTGCTCGGCAGCACGGTGGTGGATGGCCGGCAATGGCGCTTTGCCGACCAGGGATTCAGTTCGGGCATGGGTCGCTTCATCATTCCGATGCTCGAACCCCAATTAGCACCCGATGCCAACGGGGTGGTGGAAATCCGCGACGTGGACATCAAGGCGCTGATTGATTGGTGTATCGCCGAGGGCTTCTACCGCGCCGAGGACTACTGCATGGTCATCCTCGCGGGCTGGGAAGTCTGGGTGCAGGACGACAACCTGCGCATGAACGACATGGCCTTCACCATCAAACAAAAGGGCAAACCTGCTGTGACTATTCCCGCCTGGACAACGCTGATGACCAAACAACCCTGACCCTGATCAAAGCATGCACAACCAAGCCCGCATTCTGACATGTCTCGGTCTTCTGGCTGCCTGTTTGACTGCGTCCCTGGCGGCCGCACAGAAGCCCCGTTACGCCGTGGTCACCGACATGACGCACGACGACGGCAACTCGCTGATCCGCCTGCTCTACTACGGCAACGAGATTGACCTGCAGGCCATCGTGGTGGCACCGCAGGAGCCGGACTTCAAATGGAACTCCGACGGCCCGTGGAAGAAAGCCCAGTCCATTCTGGACGGCTATGCCAAGGTCTATGATTTGCTCAAACGGCACGACCCGGCGTATCCCACGCCAGATTATTTGCGCAGCATCACCCAAAGAGGCCACGGGGCGCTGCCCATCATCTGGTTGAGCGAAGGTCAGAAGGTGGATGGCTGGCTCGGAGCGGGACACCCCGTCTTTGGCCACGCTGTGGGCCTAGACCACAACCGGGCAGGCGCAGGCGCATGGCCGTGCTCAGGTTGCTGTGCAGGCCGCTTTCCACCACGTTGCCGGGCTCGTGACTGGGACCGCTGGTCATGGACGGAGCCGCCGTGTCGCCCCAGTGCATGATCGATCGTCCCTGTCGGCGGGCCTGTACGTAACTGGCGCAAGTTCGGTCCCTTTCCCGGCTCGGTTTGAAAGTGCACGTTCGAAAAGTAAACCGGAATGCCTTCCCCCCAATTCCCGTGCGAGTAGCTTTCCGAGATGTGAAAGTGAAGGTGCGGGCCGGTCGAGCGCCTGCTGTTTTCCGTCAATCCCAACTGGTCGCCCTGTTTCACCACGTCCCCAGGCTGGTAGGATACCCCGGCCTTGTTGGTGACCGAGCCCTGGATCATGTGAGCATAGAAGCTGACCACTCCGCCAGCGAGCCGAAACAAGCCGCCACAGACCCCAGCGATGCCGTGACCTCGGCCCGCAGGCGAAACCCCGGCCTGGCCCAGACATAACCGGACGAAAATCAACCCTCTGAACAGCCCTTTATAAAAAACCCCATTTTCAACGGCCTGCTAAAATATTTTCACATGAGGCGGGATCACTAGTGTGTTGCCGCGTTTCCAGCCTGGTGCAATTAGCTGTACCCGTACTAATGCATTTGGATCATTAGGGGAATAAACTCGTACTTGTAATTCACTAGCTCGCTCACTGTCATCTCAAATTTATCACCCACTTCACCGAACGGAGCAAGACCAAACCGTTCTTCCAACCATTGAATCAGTGCATCGGGCAACAACCGCAAAGCTTCAAGACGAAGGGAGAGCGACCCGGCTGGGGTATTGGCAAGTTCATTTCGTAAGTCAAGGAGGTCGCGGAGGAACTGCTTCTCGCACAAATCGCAGATGAGCGAGTCGGTGTACTTCTGGACAGCCACCTCACCCAGCGTATTGGCGACTGCCAAGAGATCCTCCGACCGCGCCGTCGCCACCCGGTAGGCTTGCCGTAACCGTTTCAAGCAAGCATCTATCCGGCGCACGTCACTGGCAACCACCTTCCGTGGCATCGCAGTCTTCGCCGTGCGGCGGCGCTGTTTTCTCGCCCGCGTTCTTTGACGAAACGCAGGCTTTCGCCCTGTAGTTTTCTTCTTCGCCATTTCAGGTTTCCCCGATCACCTCGTTGAAAGTCATGATACCACTATCCGGACCAGCAATGCGGTGGCGATGATCACCGCCCAGCCATTCGCTCTCGGCAGCCGCTTCTGCTCTTGCTTGCGCTTCATTCGCCCCTTCATAATCGCCCAGCTTGCGGCAGAGATTGGCAATCTCCCGCCAGACTATATGGGATTGTTGCTCCTGCATCACCTCCTGTCGCGCCAGGCGCAGTGCTTCTCCGTATTCGCGCCGGGCGGCCTGTTCTTTGCCCTGACTGCGGTATAAATCACCCAGACGGTGGTACAAGTAACGTAACCGGGGATTGATGCCAAGTGCTTCCCGCATTTTGGCCTCGCCTTCCTGATCGTAACCGCAATCGGCCAGCACATGACCGTAATTGCCCACGAGAACAGCATCGGTGGGGGTGAGTTCAGCGGCTTCTTGGTGCCAATACAGCTCCGCATCTTCGTCACCGCGCTCTCCAGCAATAAGGCCCAAGAGGTTGGCCCGTGAGGCGTTGACGCCGTAGTGTCGGTTCAGGTCAAGGGGGAGTAGTTCAGCTTCGTCAAGCTGTCCCGCCAAGCGAAGAAGATTCGCTTCCGTGACCTCCACTTCCGGATTAAGCCGACCATGGCGGAGCAGTTCCTCGCGCATCCATCGGCGGTGCTCCAACAGCCTGCGCATGGCTGGCAAGGGCAGCTCTGCCGTCCACGGATCGTTCATGGATTTCGCCGCACTGAATGAGCCATCGCCCACGCTATACCACCAGTGCAGCGTCTTGTTGCGATCCACATGCAGTTTGATCATAACTTTTGCGCCACGGGGAGTTGAGGGCGGCAACTCAACTTGAACGGCCTCGGTGATGCGCCGGTTATGTTGGCCAGTATAGAAAGGCACGATCATGCGGTGCAGGTTGGATTGCGGTACGTAAAATGTCACCGGCACTTCATACACCCCATCGCCATCGGGGAACGGTAGGCGCTGGCCGCTGTTCAGCAGCTTCCCCGGCTTGTCATCCAGCGTGAGAATACCGATGTCCTCCGCAATGATGGGCGCGACGATGTCGGTAGCGCGTTCATGCCGCCAGTAGGCCGTCAACGCCGCTCCCTTTGCGACCGAGGTGTCCAAATCGGGAGTTTCCATGACTTGAGTATTGTGAAATGAGCTGGCCTTTTCGCCAAACGTCTCGATGAGCAACTCGCGGACAAGCGGGTTCCGGCAACTTCCACCATGCAAAACGAGCGCGTGCAGTTCTTTGGGCACAATGCCTCCCCGTTTGAGCACCTCCAATATTGGCACGATGAGCGAGCTGTTGCGCAAAACCGGATTCGCCAGATCCTCGTCGGTCAGCGGCATGATGAACGGCCACATCACCTCTTGAAAACCGTCAGCGGTGATCTTGTAATGCCGTGGAATCTTGATTTCCTCAAAAGTCGCCTAGAGTGCCTCGACGTGCTCAAGTTTGCGTGATGACCGTCGTCCATCATTTGATGCTTCCTTGATCTTGCGGCAAATGCCTTCTTTCAGGCGGCGCGCTACGGTAGGCGTCAGCGTGTCCTCGATCCGTTTCCGCAGGTCTGGCTGAAGGTCGTCCCTTTTGGTTCCGTGGCTTTCAATTTGCGGCCAAATGATTTTACTCATCACTGCCCGGTCAACGTCATCGCCTCCCAGGCGCCGTTACTGCGAGATGGCAAGATTTTCGACATGTAATCCAGTAACCTTGTTGGTCGGATCAAACCGCGCTCGCACCAGCGACAAGTCGAGCGTGCCACCGCCGTAGTCAAACACCAGAACGTTCTTGGGCTGTTTTGTGTCCAAGACCCCCGCCGCTCGGCCATCATTGAGCCAATCCAACAACGCAGCCACCGGCTCATCCACCAGTTGGACAAAATTTGTGTCCAGTCCCGCCAGCCGTGCAGCTTCCAGCGTGTGTTCCCGTCCTAATGTATTCAACGATGCCGGCACTGAAATCACCACCTGGGCCTTCTTCGGGTTGTACCCTGGTAACGCTTCCTTCGCCTCGTTCAACAGCCGCTTCAAGATTTCGGCAGCTACTTTTTCAGGGGTCTGAAACTCGGGCGAACAGGCATGGGGATAAACTCGAAAACTCCCCAGATCAGACTTCACCGAGCGGAAGAATGTTTCGCCGTGTCGCAAGAGTTCGGCCTTTCCTGTCCGACCAAAGAACTTTTGGTTAAACTCCCAACCCAGAAGCGGTTTTCGGCTGCGACGATCAAGCGAGCCGGCAAGAATAGACGGCAACCGTTCCGCCTTTGCCCCGCCCTCCTCGTCCATCGCAACTCTGACGACGTGTACGGGAATCTTCTGTGCGCCCGCATCACGCGGATCGCCGCCCAAAACGTACGCGATGCTAGAATTGCTCGTGCCAAAGTCAATCCCCAGATAAACTTTGCGCATACTCAGTTTTCCTTCTTACCGAGTCCCGACACTCTCTCGATTGCCTCTGCCGGTATGTCGTAGTACCGGGCCGCCACGACGGGTTTGGCGGCGTGTTCAAGATGTTTGGCCGGGTTTTGGATCATTAGCGGTACCGGGTCGGGATTGCCCAATGGCTCCCAGACAACGTACAGCCAGTAGGAGTCGCCGAGTTGCTGGGCCTTGTTCCACTCGTTGGTGGTGAGGCGGATCGTCTGACCGCGCTTGCGGCCCTTCACTTCGATACGGCGAATGCCGCTGACGGGGTCGCGATAGCCGGTCTGGGGGTCCGCCGGACCAAGGCTGCGAATGTCGAAGCCCATTCTGGGATGGCCATCACGCTCGGTCTCCCAGCCGCGCGCGTTCTCGTAAGCGACGACGATGTTCTCGGCGGCGATTTCGCTTTTGCGGGTGATTTCAGGGTCGAGATCCTCAAGCAAATCCGCGATGGCGTCCTTCGGGGCTTCCGTGGTCGGAACGACCAGCGCAGTACCGATGTGGCGGACAGGGCCGTGCCGAGCAATGGACAGACGGTCCAAGCCGGCCATGCGC
>Ga0073932_1005057_pt1 | contig 14742 bp, 7 predicted proteins | sample DewCreD2012metaG_FD_76967 | JGI IMG/M metagenome (GOLD analysis project Ga0073932, IMG submission 76967) | Hot spring sediment bacterial and archeal communities from British Columbia, Canada, to study Microbial Dark Matter (Phase II) - Dewar... ... | reverse complement strand
CTGTGCTTTTGTGCAGGTTGGGTTGAGCCATGGCGAAACCCAACCTGGCTCGCGGAAGGTGTTGGGTTTCACTTCGTTCAACCCAACCTTGCTACGACTTGCCTCCACTTATTGAGAAGTTACCCACCATGACAAGTTAACCGGACAGCAGTGTTCTCAAATGAAGGCGATCCACTTGAACCGATGCAAATCCATGTGCGACGTGGTGAGGCTACGGCAAAGTTCTGGATGACGCCTCGGATCAGTCTTGCGGAATCGTACGGATTGACTTCTGCTGAGCTCCGAGAGCTCACGGAGGTGGCTGAAAGGAACAGGGAGCTTATTGAAAGGTATTGGAATGAACACTTTAGCGTTTGAGCCTCGTGCCAAGAAGGTGACGTTCGATACGGACAACATGTGGGTGGAGCTCACTGACGGTCGTCAGCTTGGTGTTCCACTGGCCTATTTCCCCCGACTCCTCAATGCAGCCCAAGCTCAAAGGGATGACTACGTTATCAGTGGGGGAGGTACTGGCCTTCATTGGGACGAATTGGACGAGGACATATCCGTCAAAGGTCTCTTGTTGGGCATCGGCGACAGAAGCCAACCTGCAAGGAAGGCATCGTGAGCCCTTTCGACACTTCCCCGATCAACCAAGGATCAAAGCAGACGGGGCAATCCGTGGGCCCCTGGAAGTCAGCTATTCTCTTTCACGCTCCATGCTAATTCGGCGCCGCTGCTTAATCTTGCCGTTCGGCATGGTTGATGGCCATCCTGAGGCAGGAAGCCAGATGCCTTCGATACCCTGACCAAATCGTCATTAAGGAAATGCTTTCATGAGAGGTAAACTCGTAGACGAGGTGACGGCGGCGCGTATTCGCCGAGCCGCCCGCGAGGGACGAGTGGAGCTCGCACCGCGGAACAGGATCTTTGCTCATCAGCAGGAGGTCGACCAAATCTTACGCGACATCGGCTTTCCGGAAGCCCTCGTCACTGACGAGAGCTGCTTGTCGGATTTTCCACTCGAGGAGGCCGACACCAGACGTCTGAGCCGCCAGTATGGCTTCGAGGTCGGGAGGTGCGACCGTATCGCGTTCATTGCCGAGCGACTGGCGGCTCTTAGAGCCCTTTTGGGAATTGCTCATCCTGCTGTCGCGGGTGGGGATGGGCCAGCGCCGGCCGGGACGCAACCCGGCCCTACCGTTAAATAACCTTGTCGGTAGGCCCGGCCCGTTACCCGACCGTGATATAACCTTGCTGGTGCGGCCGTCCGTTCTCTTGCCGGTAGGGCCGGGTTGCGTCCCGGCCGATCCGGCTCCTCCGTGCCGGCCTGCCATTCCCAAACAGGCTCTCAGGCCCATGAGCGGAAGGATTCAGTCCGCTGAGCCCAATCGTCGGACGAAAGGAGAATCTCATGGTGGACGAAAGGAAATCCGGCGTCGGGGGCGACCCCTACGATCTGAACCGCTTCCTGAACGCCCAGGAAGACGACTATGAACGGGCACTCTCCGAGGTGAGGAGCGGCCGGAAGCGGTCCCACTGGATGTGGTACATCTTCCCCCAGTTCGACGGGCTGGGGTTCAGCCCGACCTCCAGGCGGTACGCGATCAAAAGCGTCGAGGAGGCCAGGGCGTACCTGCACCACCCCGTTCTCGGACATCGGCTGACGGAGTGCTTCGAGGCAGCCCTCGGTGTCGAGGGGAAGTCCGCTTACGACATCTTCGGCTCCCCGGACGATATGAAGCTCAAATCCTGCGCGACCCTCTTCGCGCACGTCTCCCCTTCCGGGTCCGTTTTTGAACGGCTGCTCGACAAGTATTTTCAGGGCGAGCGCGATCCCGAGACCCTCCGTCTCCTGGGCGTCTCGCGCGAGAGCAGGCCGTAGTTCGGCGGGCGGCTCAGGAGAGCACTGGAATCCCGGCACACCTGATTCCTTCCACTGGAGCCGCGGGCTCTCGCCGCGACGATGACCGAGGCCCGTTAAATGGCACAAAATCGTTACGTCCAATGATGGCATGCCATGTGAGTCCTGAAGCCGTCTTGGCCCAAATCCATCCGACCATGTGTGGGAAAATCCTACTAATGGGCCTTGGCATCCGAACAGATTTGTAACAAGCCGGGCGATTCGGAGGACCCCATTCACGTCTGGCCCTTGGGACATCAGACCCCACCCTGGCCGGCATGAAGGGATTCCCACGTCATTTCGACGGTCGTGCACCATGGGCACATTCCTTGTATAAGCGATATTCTCATCAATCCTTACGAACGACGTGGACAAGGAGGATGCACCATGCCTACAAAACTTACCGTCGTCGGCGGCAGAGATGAGGCGCACCGGGTATACCTGGTTCCCACCACCGAGGAGAGGGCAGCTCACTTCAGGAACGTTATGGGGGCCGTCTGTACGGATGCATTGAAGGTCTGGGATGATATCTGGAAGGAGCTGCAGGGAACCGTCACGGACTCCTGCATGATACTTCCAAACGCCGAGAAGGGCTTCAAGCCGAGTTGCGGATGGCCGGAATTTCTGGAAAGGATCTGGCTGCTGAGGCACTACGTCGACTATGCCAAAAGGTTTTCCGAAACCAGACCATGACGGGTACATTGAGGTCGTTTGGAGCCGGCGACCTTCCCGATATTTCCTCAGGAATTCGAAAACAGGGGACTAGCTGATCCTCCAGGAAGGAGCTTTCCTCAAAACCCGCCGCTCGACCAGCTGAAAGATGGCGCCGTCTTTATGGCTCCGTGTGCTGATCACTTCCTCATGCCTTCCCTGGGGCACCCTGAACGATGAAAAGGCTCCCGTAGGGGCTGTTTTGCGATTCCAAACTCCAAACCCGAAACCCGAGACTTTTTAGAGCACGCCTGTCTTGACAGACGCGAAGGCTGGCTTTTAATCTGCCCTTGCGTGGCACAGGGTGGAAGCCGAATTGAGTCTGGGAGAGGGGAGTCATGGCAGACCTACGGGGAGCTGAGCTCGGCGCATTGATTGAGGAGCTCCTGGAGACGGTATTGAATGGAACGACTCCCACCAGACCTGATGGAAACCTGATCTTGCGTCTGGCCAGGGAAGTGTGGAACTTCCAATGCAGAAATACCCGTGTTGTGGCTTTCGGGGGCGGAACAGGGCTTTCGACCGTCATGGGCGGCAATTCACAGCTCGAGGATTGGCCCGAGGATCCTTTCGTCGGATTGAAGCAGGAGTTTTCCTCCATCGATGTCGTCGTATGCACAACAGATGACGGCGGCTCAACGGGTTTATTGTTACAGCAGCTCCCCATCATCGCAATCGGTGATCTGCGCAAACTGCTTCTTTCCATGATCCTGCGGGAGAACCTTCGATGGACCTACGGTCTCGACGATCAAGCGGCCATGCGGCTTGTTCGGGTCATACACTGCATTTTCAACCACCGCTTTTCCCTCGATGCGAATGATTGGAAATGCGTTTCAAATCCAATGCTGCTCGTGCCCCACGATCTGCACGAGGACTGCCCCGAGGAGCTATGCAGGCTGGTTTGCCATCTTGGCCGATATGTCTCTCCAGGCGGAGAAGGTCCGGAAATAAGGCCCGCGGGCCATTGCCTCGGGAACCTGCTTCTTGTCGCGGCCATCTTCATGGAGTCCAATGCCGGTGCGAATCATCCACCCAAGCCGAGTGCAATCAACAAGGGACTCGACCGGATCGCTCGCGCGATTGGAGCGACGCCACGCCGCCTGCATCCCGCAACCACGATCCCCGGCCAGCTCGTTTTGAGATACGGCAATGGGGTTGCCGTTCGGGGGCAGCATAAGTCATCCGGCTGTCGACGCAATCTTCCCATCGATCGTGTGTCGGTGGAATACTGCCTGCGTCCCACCGTGAGTGAGCGCCTGTGCAAGGCCATCAAGGAGGCTGACGTCATTGTTTTCGCGCCTGGCAGCCTTTACACCAGTCTCATGCCCATCCTGCAGTTGCAGCCCATCGTCGATGCCATCAGGGAAAACAGGAAGGCCTTGAAGATCCTTGGCGCCAACTTCTGGATTCAGGAAGGAGAAACCGATATATCGCTGCGGAGCAGGAATCGCGGATTTTACGTGTCCGAGCTTGTAGAGGCTTACGAGCAGAATGTCCCCGGGGGGGCCGAGGGTTTGTTCGATGTGCTGTTGAGCGCCGACCTCCAGCATGTTCCCGGCAGTGTCCTATGCAACTATGCCCTGGAGGGCAAGATCCCCATCTATTTGGACCGCCATCGAGTGGAACAGCTGGGAGTCATGCCGCTGGAGGCAACCATCTATTCCACTCGACGGTTGAAACTCGCCCAGGTCATCCATCATGATCCTCAAAGGTTTGCTTTGGCCATTCGATCCCTTGTGCTCGCGCATCAACGGTTCAACCTCAAGTCCGAAAAGGTCTTTTCTCCGAGGCCCTTTCCGCCTTCATCTGATTTTTCCCTCTGCTTCACACCTCCCCCATGTGCTTACCGGCAGGCCGCCAAGGAAGTCCTTTCCGGAAAGCGATTCTCCCCTGGATGGCTGTTTCACACCATGCTGGATCTGATCTGGGAAAACCGCGATATCCGGGTTGATCACCTGAACTGCTTTCGCGGGGCGGAGATCATCGCGGCCGCCGCCTGGGACAGGAGCGAGGAGTGGGATAACGTCCTGGGTTATTATGACCCGGACGAGGAGATGCTGAGGGTCCACGAGCAGTTGAGTGGCGATCCCGAGCGCCTCCGTGAGAACCTTCTGATTGCCCTCGGCGAGTCATTGCTGGGGAGATATCTCGAACACCGCAGATGGATTGCCCCCTTTGCCGACGGCGACTGGGGGGCCAGATGCTACGAAATCACGCTTCGCCCCGAGGAGAAGCGCCGATGCTTGCTCAATGATTCCGAGCTGCACACGTATCTGACTCTCTCACGCATGGTCCGAAGTCCTCATGACCCGAGAATATACCGCATCACTCTCAACGACCACGAGGGATTTCTTCCCCCGGGTCTTCTTTTTGGTCTGTTATACGCCTGGTATCTCAACAACTCCTATGGCTCGATCATGGAGTACGAGATGTCTCTGCTCCGCTGGCCGCAGCACAGGTTGATTCCCCATCAGATTGAGGAGCGCAGGCGCAAGAAGGAGCTCATTGCATTCTTCCGCAAGGTGGTGTTCAAGCACGCGAGCTGATGTGATGGCTTCATGTGATGCGTCGATTCTCCTGGAGGACGAGGCCAGCGGCGCACATCGATCTCCGGTGCTCATCCCCTTTTCGATGAGACAAAAGCGATACCGGTTTCCCGGGGAATCAACCCTCCAGCCTTATCCCCGCCCCGCTTCCAAGTCTCACCAGTGTGGAATTGCGGCATGGTCGAAATTGCTCCTTGTTTTGCTTGAGCACAACCGTTAAATAGCTGGCCGCACGGCCAACCACGGAAACGAACGGGAGTAGTCCCTGAAGCCCATCCGCGCCGCCCTGAACGATGAAAAGGGGGCTTCAGCCGGGAACCAGGAACTTTTCAGAGCAGGACACGATGGACGCGAGTGTTGCCGCGGTCTTCATATTCGTATACCTCGGGATGATCCTGGGCAAGATCCCGGGCATGGCTCTCGATCGCACCGGCATCGCCCTGCTGGGCGCGATATTCCTGCTGGCCCTGGGGAAGGTCCAGCCGGACGAGGCCTGGCGCTCAATAGATGTCCCCACCATAGCGCTCCTTCTTGGACTCATGGTGCTGTCGGCGCAGTTCAGGCTCGGAGGCTTCTACGCCCATCTGACGCGCAGGCTCGGGGCCATGCATGTCTCTCCATCCCTGTTTCTGGGCCTCCTCATCGTCTGCGCGGGATTCCTTTCGGCGCTCCTGGCCAACGACATCGTGTGCCTGGCCATGACCCCCGTTCTCGCGGAAAGCTGCGCAAGGCGACGCCTGGATCCGGTGCCGTTTCTGCTGGCCCTCGCGTGCGCCGCCAATGTAGGCTCCGCCGCGACCTTGATCGGCAACCCTCAGAATATGCTCATCGGCCAGACCCTCACCCTCTCGTTCGTCGGTTACCTGCTCGATGCCGGGGTGCCCGTGCTCCTCGGGCTCGTGACCGTGTGGCTCGTCATCAACCGGCACTCGAGGGGAAACTGGACGAGGGAGACATCGGTGCCCGCCATCGAGGCGCCTCCGTTCAACGCCTGGCAGACGGGCAAGGGCGCCCTGGTGTTGACCTTGCTCGTCGGGTTCTTTCTTTTCACGAGGCTTCCGCGCGAGATTTTGGCCCTGGCCGCCGCCGGCTGGCTGCTCTCCAGTCGGCGGATGTCCTCGAGCAGGATCCTGGGCCTGGTGGACTGGCATCTGCTGGTGCTCTTCTGCGGTCTTTTCGTCGTGAACCACGTTCTGGCCGCTTCCGGCAGCCTGGACAGGATCATGGTGGTCGTTCGCTCCGCCGGCATCAACATCAGCGAGCCGGCCTGGCTTTTCGGAATCACCGTGGTCCTTTCGAACCTGGTCTCCAATGTGCCGGCGACCATGCTGTTGCTTCCCGCCGCGACCCACCCCATGGCAGGCTCCATCCTCGCCCTGGCCAGCACCCTGGCCGGAAACCTCATTGTCGTGGGAAGCATCGCCAACATCATTGTCATCGAACAGGCCAAGACCCTCGGGATCCGGATCACCTGGAAAGATCACGCGCGCGTGGGAATCCCGGTCACGTTGATCTCCCTCACCTTCGCCGCCGCATGGCTCTGGATCAAAACCTTCCTCTGGCCGGTCCGGTAGACGCGAGAAACCTTTCAGAACCGTTCCTCACGGCCCTTCGGGCCGCCCGAAACCATGAAAGGGCCCGCGACCGCGCTGATTCTCGACTGGAAGCCAGGAGTTCGAGACTCCTGGCAGCAGGCCGCCTTGCCCACCTCGATTCAGGATTCCTTGTTCGGAGATTCCGTGCATGGGGACCGATCGCCGGGCGCCATCCATGGCTGGAATTGCATGAGGAGCCTTCGGGCGATGAATTCGAGAGCCAGACTATGATCCCGACAATTTTGAGGGCTCCCCGGCCGGACGGCCGCGCCGCCCGGGCGGGAGATTCGTGTCCCGTCTTTCCGAGCATGATGCAGCGCACGACCGTGGTCCTCCTTTTTCGCCGCGGCCTCGTGGTATCTCTCTCAACCTCTTGTGCCGACGGCGCGGCCCTCATCAAATGGAGTCAGGTTGATTGGGAACCCGAATACGCTTGCGTGGAGCACGCCTCCTGGGATCGACCGAGATGTCTCCGGGGAAGCCCAGATGGCGGCGATTCATTGGAGGGGGATATGGTTTCGTTTCTATCTCGGCAGCGGCAACACCTCACCAGCGGGATAACACTCCCGTGAATCCCATTCAAATAAAGCTCATGCAACTGAAGAGCCTGACCAACGGTCGTGATCGCCGATGTGGTTAGATTCCATTGCACCCGGCGGAAATGTGGCTATTTTCTCCTCTGATGGCGACTCATTCAATGACCAGGCAGAGAGAGACCCCATGGAAGCAGCGGCGGATCAGGAAATAGTCCAATGTTTGAATTGCGGAACGCGCAATCGGATACCTTCGGGCCGGCAGGCAATTGGCGGAAAATGCGGCAGATGCCATGCACCGCTGCCGAAAGCCGGCGAGCAGGGTCAAAGCGCCAATTTTGTCCTGCGCTGCAGCGAATGCGGGACGAAGAACCGGGTGACCCCTGAGAAGCTGGAGGCGCATCCGAAATGCGGGAAATGCGGCTCTCAGCTTCGAACCGGCGAACTGTTCGAACCGCAGCCCTTCATGATCTCGGAGCTCAATTTCGCTGACAAGGTCCTGAAGTCTCCGCTGCCCGTATTGGTCTATGCCATGTCACCCACCTGTCCGGGCTGCACCATGGTGTCACCTCAGGTCGACGCATTCGCCAGGGAGTACAAGGGCCGTGTCAGGGTCGGCAAGCTGAACATTGAGCAAAATCCGGGCCTGGCTTCGAGGTTCGATATCATGAGTGTGCCATTCCTTCTGATATTCGACAGGGGCGATCTCCTCCAGTCGTTGCCGGGAGGCCTCGACCTGCGGCAGATCAAGAATCTGATGTCCCGCTATCTTTACCAGGACGAGGGGCGGCGACGGGAATCGTGATGGAATCAGGCACGGGAGGGTTCATGGCTGAACCGGAGATCATCGTTTATGGCGCTCACTCGTGTCCGGCCTGCCGGAACAGCAAGCGGTTTCTGGGTGAGCATCAAATCCCTTACCGATGGGTGAACATCGACGAGGACGCCGAGGCCGAGCGCTTCGTCATGGTAAAGAACGCGGGCAGGCGGTCCATCCCGACCATCGTGTTCGGCGATGGATCGTTTCTGGTCCAGCCCACCGCCGCGGAGCTGGCCGCCAAACTGGGGCTGAAAACCGAAGCTTCGCGCTCCCAATATGACCTGATCGTCATCGGGGGCGGCCCAGCGGGTCTCACGGCGGCGCTCTATGCGGCTCGAGAAGCCATCGAAACACTCGTCATCGAGAGGGCGGCCTTCGGCGGTCAGGCGGCCGGAACGGAACGGCTGGACAACATGCCCGGGTTTCCGGAAGGCGTGACGGGATACGAGTTCTCCGAGCGGTTGCGTCGGCAGGCTGAGCGGTTCGGCGTCGAGCTCCTGCAGGTCCATCAGGTCACAAAGGTTGCGCGTCGCGGCGACCTGCACTTTGTGAAAACTGCGCGCGGCCTGGAATACACGGCCCGCTCGCTCCTCATCGCCACCGGAAGCCACTACAAGCGCCTGGGCGTTCCGGGCGAGACGGACTACCTGGGAGCCGGCGTTCATTTTTGTGCCACCTGCGACGGTCCCTTCTACAAGGGGAAGCGCGTCGCCGTCATCGGCGGCGGAAACAGCGCCACCGAGGAGAGCCTGTTCCTGACGAAATTCGCCGACCACGTCATCATACTGGTACGGGGAAAAGAGTTTCGAGCCACGCGAGTGATCCAGGAAGAGGTCATGAGAAACCCGAAAATTGAAATCCGCCTCCAGACCCAGGTCAAGGCATTTCTGGGCTCCCGCGACAGGTTGACACACTTGAAAGTCGTGGACGCTCGGACCGGCCGCGAGGAGATGCTGACGGTCGACGGGGTTTTCGTCTTCATCGGGCTCATTCCGAATACGCGCTTCCTGGAAGGGAGCGGCGTGCTCCTGGATCCCTGGGGCTTCATTCTGACCGGCTACGACCTGCCCCAGCAGGGACGCAACATCGTTGGGTTCAAAATGCGCGCCCCCTTCATGCTCGAAACGAGCTCGCCCGGCGTGTTCGCGGCAGGAGACGTCCGCATGGGCAGCACCAAGCAGGTGGTCAGTGCGGCGGGGGAAGGGGCGGCGGCAGCGCTGGCCATTCGAGAATACCTGAAGCGACTGTGAGGACTCAGCTCAGGATCAGCACTCCAGAGCATGTGCAGAAGTCAGCACTGACGATCGGAACCGAGCTTGTCTCCAGATCAGGGCCAATAACCAGCTCCACTTTGAGCGGTTTTAAAAACGCGCCCTCAACCGCCCGTGGCGGCAGTCCTCACCTCGACCCAGTGCTCCTGGTGGTCGTCAACCAGGGGGAAGGCGTTGTCGGGCTGCACGACCCCATCCACGATCACGCGCGTCCCGCCGTCTCCGGCGTCTCCGGCGGGTGCTTGCAGGATGTCGATGTGGTAGACGGTCTCCCGGTAGCGGTAGTGCATCCTGAACCCCTTCCAATCCGCGGGGAGGCACGGGTTGAGGCGCGGTTTATCCACTTCGAGGCTCAGGCCCAGGAGGGATTCCAGGATGAGCCTGTACATCCAGGCGGCGGAGCCTGTGTACCAGGTCCAGCCGCCCCGGCCGGTGTGCGGCGGCACTGCGTAGACGTCGGCGGCGACGACGTAGGGCTCCACCTTGTAAGTCGCCGTCTCCTCCGGTGATCTGGCATGGTTCACCGGGTTGATCATGGTGAAGAGCTCCCACGCGCGCCGGTTGTCCCCCAGGCGGGCGAAGGCCATGGCCGCCCAGATGGCCGCGTGCGTGTACTGCCCGCCGTTTTCCCGGACTCCGGGGACGTAGCCTTTGATATAGCCGGGATTGAGGTCGGACTTGTCAAACGGGGGATCCAGGAGCTGGATGAGCCCGTGCTCGCGGCGAACGAGGTGCCGGTCCACCGCGTCCATGGCGGTGCGCGCCCGCCTGGCTTCTCCCGCCCCGGACAGGACCGACCAGCTCTGAGCAATGGAGTCGATGCGGCATTCCATGTTCTGCGCCGAGCCCAGGGGCGTGCCGTCGTCGAAGGTGGCCCGGCGATACCACCCGCCGTCCCAGCCATGCTCCTCGATACGGTGACGCAGCTTTTCCGCCTCGCGCCGGCAGCGCTCGGCGAAGGAGTCATCCCCGCACATGCGGGCGACTTCGGTGAAGCGCATGAGCACTTCATGCAGAAAAAATCCCAGCCAGACGCTTTCGCCCTTGCCCTGGATGCCCACCCGGTTCATGCCGTCGTTCCAGTCCCCGGAGCCCATGAGCGGCAGACCGTGGTCGCCGAAGGCGAGGCCCCTCAGAATGGCCCGCACGCAGTGCTCGTAGAGGCTGCCCGTTTCTCCGGACCGGCCGGGCAGATCGTAATAGGAGTCCTCCTCCGGGTTCATGGGGCGGCCCGTGATGAAGGGCACGGATTCATCCAGCACGCCGGTGTCTCCGGTAAGGGCGATATAACGGCAGGTTGCGAGGGGCAGCCAGAGATAGTCGTCGGAGCAGTGGGTTCGCACGCCACGCCCCAGGGGTGGGTGCCACCAGTGCTGGACGTCTCCTTCCTCGAACTGGCGGGCCGCGCATCGGAGCAGGTGCTCGCGCACCAGGCGGGGCTCCGCGTGGACGAGCGCCATCACGTCCTGGAGCTGGTCTCGGAAACCGAATGCGCCCCCCGACTGGTAGAACCCGCTCCTCGCCCACAGGCGGCACGCCAGTGTCTGGTAGAGCAGCCAGCCGTTTGCGAGCACATTGAGGGACGGGTCGGGGGTTTCCACATGCACCGCCCCCAGCGTGTGACTCCAGTAGTGCCAAACTCCTTCGAGGGCGCCCCGGGCGGCTGCCGGCCCCTGGAAACGACTCACCAGATTGGCGGCGTCCATCGCGTCCCGCCCCATGCCGAGTGTGAACACGATCTCGCGTTCCTCTCCCTCGGCGAGATCGAAGGGAGCCTGTATGGCGGCGCAGGGATCGAGGGCGCCCCCCACCCTGCCGGAAAGCCTGGATCGGTCCATGGCGGCGGGGTGCTCCGGCGTGCCGTTGCGCCCCAGGAACTCTGCCCGGTCGCCGCTGACCGTCCGCGTCGCAGCATCCACGTTGAAGAAGCCGACCCGGCCGGGAAACTCCGTGTTGTAGGGATTGCGCACGAAGACCGCACCGCTCCCGGGGTCCACTTCGGTCACGAGATGCATGAGGGATTTGGGCCTGAGATCCCCCATGACCCATTCGGCGTAGCCGGTGGCGGTGAGCCGGCGCGGCCGCCCCGAGGTGTTGCGCACCTTGAGCACGGTGAGCTTGACCGGTGCATCCAGGGCCACGTACACCCAGACCTCCGAGTGGATCCCGTCCTCTTCATGCTCGAAAACGCTGTATCCAAACCCGTGACGGCTGACATAGGGCGTGGCCCCGCGGCCGGGCAGCGGCATGGGGGACCAGAAACGGCCGCTCTCCTCGTCGCGGATGTAAAACCATTCACCGCTCGAGTCGCTCACGGGGTCGTTCCCCCAGGGAGTGAGCCGCATTTCGTGGGCATTCTCACACCAGGTGTAGGCGCTTCCGCTCTCCGAGACGACGGTCCCGAAGTGGGGGTTGGCCAGCACATTCACCCAGGGGGACGGAGTCAGCTGCTCGCGGGTGGTCGTGATGATGTACTCGCGACCGTCGGGTGTGAATCCTCCCAGGCCGTTGTAAAACAGCAGGTCGCTCCGGGGCGGCACCGTCGTGCCCGAGGATTCGACTCGGTGGGCCCGGATGGGCTTGAGGAGCGGAACGACTCCTCCCACCGGCCCTCGACGATCGATCTGATCTTCCAGCCCCCCCTTGCTGTCGCTTACGACGGCACGTGCAACCGTCAGGAAGAGGATGCGATCCTCCTCCGATATCTGGTCCGCGGGTCTCACGAAGATCCCGCCCGGTCGATCGGTCACGTGGGCTTCGGTGCCCGCGGCGATGAGCCCCATGATCTGGTCGTGCAGGAGCTGTCGGTAGCCTGCATGATCTTCGTTCCAGATCACCAGGTCCACCGCCATTCCTTTCAGCCGCCAGTAGGCGTGGGCCTGGACGAGCCGGCGGACCAGCTCGATATGGGCGGCGTCCGCGATCTGAAGGAGCACGATGGGGAGGTCGCCCGAAATGGAATAGCCCCAGAGCCCCGATTGCCCGCGACGATTTTTGACGATTACGCCCGGGTCCGCACGAAGCGATCCATTGGCGTAGAGGAGCGAGCTCGCCAGGCGGCAGTAAAGCTGCGCGTCGGCCTCCGTCGCATTGATCTGCCGCAGGAGCACCTGGCTGTGAGTCCACGCCAGATCGAAGACGCGGTCGGCGAGCCGCCGATCCTGATATTTCTCCACCAGGCTCAGGGCACCTTCACGGGTTTCAGCCACTCCGGTGACCATGTTGACCTTTGCCGATTTGCCCGGATCGAGGGTGATCCGGTGCCGGACCGCAACGATCGGGTCCAGCACCGAGCCCTGGCTGCCCGAGAGCGGAGATGACGGACCGGCTGGAACGCTCATGGCGCATGGGTCCGCGACGGTCCTTCCGCGGCCGATGAACCGCCCGCGGTCGGTCTCGCAGGAGACTTCCTCGGACTCGGCTCCGTGGACGACCATCAGGTGAACCATCCATGGCGGGTGCTCGTCTTCCGAACGGGGGCGGCGGGTGCAGAGGATGGCCTGCTTTTGGAGGAGGACCTCGGTCTGAACGAAAAGATTGCTGAACGCCGGATGCAGCGCGTCGGCGGCGGGCGGCGCCAGGACCACTTCCGCGTAACTGGTCACCTCGATTGCCCTGCGCGCCCGACCGCGATTGGTGAGGGTGATCCGGCGAAGCTCGATGTCGTCTTCGGGCGAGACCGTGATCTCCGTGTGGGTGTCCCAGTCGCAGTCCCGCCGGCGAAACTCGGCTCGCCCTTCGGAGAAAATGGCCTCATAATTTTCAGATCGTCCGAGGGTCGGCTGATGGGCCGTCGACCAGAGCTCGCCGCTCGACACATCGCGGAGGTAACAGAACGACCCCCAGTGGTCGCGGGTCGTGTCCTCACGCCACCGGGTGACCGCGATGTCTCTCCAGCGGCTGTAGCCTCCCCCTGCGTTGGTGATCATGACATGATATCTGCCGTTGGAGAGCAGCTGAACTTCGGGGATGGCCGTGCCGGGGCTGTCGAACACGCGCACGGAGGCCTCGAAGGCATCCTTGGTGTCATGAGCGACCGTGGCCTCGGCGGTGTGCGAATAGAGCGCCGTAGCCTTGGGAATCCGCTCCTGGAGCAGCAGCGTGGTGGCCTGAAACAGCGGGTCCGATTCGAACCGCTTCTGCATCGGGCGGTCCAGGACCAGGTGGGCGAGAGAGAGCAGGCTCATCCCGAGGTGGTGAGCCATGAAGGAGCGGACCACGGCGTTCGACTGTCCGCGGGGCAGGCGGGAAGGCGTGTAGTCGATCGCCTCGTAAAAGCCGAATCTTCCCTCGAATCCTTCGGCGGACAGTCGCTCGAGATTCAGGCAGGCCTCTTCCGGCGCCACCATCAGGGCAAGCACCGAGGCATAAGGCGCAATCACCAGATCGTCCGCCAGGCCGCGCTTGAGCCCCAGGCCGGGCACGCCGAACGCGCGGTATTGATAGTTGAGATGCACATCGATGGCGTTGTACCCGGATTCCGAAATGCCCCACGGCACCTCGCGCTTCCTGCCGTACTCGATCTGCCTGGCCACAGCCGCCTTGCAGGTCTGGTCGAGCAGCGTGTTCTCGTAGCTCGGCATGACCAGGAGCGGCATGAGATACTCGAACATGGAGCCGCTCCACGACAGCAGAATCGGGTCTCCACCGGCGGTCGTGAGGAGGCGTCCCAGGGAAAACCAGCTCTCTTGCGGCAGCTCCCCTTGCGCGATGGCGACAAAGGTCGACAACCTGGCTTCCGAAGCCAGGAGATCGTAGTAGCTGGCATCCTGCCGCCGCTCGTCGACATTGTAGCCGATGGCCAGGAGATGGCGCGTTTTGTCGTACAGAAAGCCGTACTCCATCCGGGAGAGCTCACCGGCCAGCGCAGCAAGGCGTTCAATGGTCGCAATCCTTGTCGCGGCCCGACGATTTGCCTGGATGATGAGTGTCTGAAGCTCATGGAGCTGTGCCCGCTCCTCGGCCGTCGCGTCCAGCGGGGGTTGGTGCTCGATCACGGAAAGGAGCCTCGCCGGGTCGGCCAACCCCCGCAGAGTGGGGATTTCGTCCAGAGCCTCGAAATTCCCGAGCCTGCCCCGGGCGGGCAGGAGCGATGCCCATGGAGCGAGAAGCAGCAGCTCGTCGAGTCCGTCCCGGCACTGCCGGGCCAATGCGTCCGCCCACCACTTCAATGGGCTCTCGGGACCGGAGCGGACGGCGCCCCCGACTTCCGCCGCGGAGGCCGACAGCCGTTCCAGGCACACCCGCGCGGCGCTGAGCGTCGCGGGTGGGGAATGGACCGCCGAGCCCAGCTCCTTCTGCATCTGAATCAGCGGGGGTGGTATGTCCGCTCCCGCCGTGTCGGCGAGAACGCTCAGGGTGTCGCTGAGGCCGTCAAGCCAGCG
>Ga0073932_1005053_pt1 | contig 14754 bp, 13 predicted proteins | sample DewCreD2012metaG_FD_76967 | JGI IMG/M metagenome (GOLD analysis project Ga0073932, IMG submission 76967) | Hot spring sediment bacterial and archeal communities from British Columbia, Canada, to study Microbial Dark Matter (Phase II) - Dewar... ... | reverse complement strand
TCTTCTTGCCTTCGGGATCAAGGATCCAGCGGCCCCAGTTGCGCAGCCAGCCGTCGCCGGTGTGCGAGATGCCGTTGGACGACGAGCCGCCGAAGATCGTCTTGTCCTTGCTGACGGCCTGGTCCATCAGCGAGACGTAGTCCTCCATCGTCCAGTCGTCGGTTGGCTCCTTCAGCCCAAGCTTGGCGAAGAGGTCCTTGTTGTACCAGGTGATGATGTCGTTGATGCCGGCGTCACCGGTCAGGCCGCCCAGCTTGCCATCCGCCCAGCGCCGCATGAAGGCGAGGTCAGGGTAGTCCTCGAAGTCCGGCGGCGGGCTGGCCTTGACCAGGTCGTCGAGCATCAGGAACGCGCCCTTGGCCACCAGGTAAGGGTAGTAGGCTGTGTCGCAGACCATCACATCGGTCGGGTCGCCGGATACGAACTGAGTCTCGATCTTCTTCGGCAGGTCGTTCCATTCGGCGTCTTCGGTCTCGACCTTGTAGCCGGTTTCGGTGGCGTAGCGCTTGGCAAACTCGCGAGTGTGATCGCCGAACACGCCGGCGCGGCAAAGGATGCGGAGCGAGACCGCGCCCTTGCTGGCGGCCGGTTGCGCGGCGGGCGCTGCGGTTGCCTGCCCAGCGGGCTTGCTCTCGGCCGGCTTGGCCGGAGCCGCGGTTGGAGCCGGCGCGGGCCCCGCGCACGCGGCCACGAGGCCGGCGGCGCTCCCCAGACTCGTCACTACCAGGAATGATCGTCTCGTGAACTTGGACATCGCTGTTAGCTCCCCTCCCATCGCGGGTGTGTTCCCGCGGACTCTGAACTTGTGCTACACCTGGAACCTCGCTGTGTGGCCGCCGGACATCGTGGCCCGCCTCCCGAGCGCGCCGGCCGTCCGCTGCGCTTGAGACTGCCCTGCGTGGCCGCCACCGGCTTTCCCGTCCAAACCGGCAGCCTCCCGTCACCTCCTCGGGCTTTCTTCTCTCCGAATTCAGCCCTTAATTCCGGACATCACAATGCCTTGCACGAACGTACGCTGGGCTAGGAAGAACAGGATGATGCACGGCAGCGCCGTCATCACCACCATCGACATCATATAGTGGTCGAACCGGCGGGCGTCCGAAGGCTGGTTCTGGAAGAACCGCAGCCCGACCGCGAGCGTCAGCGCGTTAGGCTTGTTCAGGTAGATCAGTGGACCCATGAAGTCGTTCCACGCCGATATGAAGGTGATCACCGCGACCGTTGCGATCGCAGGCTTCATGAGAGGCACCAGCACGCTGTACAAGATCCGAGGATAGTTCGCGCCGTCAATCACCGCCGCCTCGTCGAGGTCGCGCGGCAGCGACATTATGAACTGCCGGAGGAGGAAGATGGTAAAGGCGGTGCCCCCGAGGTGTGGAACGATCAGAGGCAAAGGCGTGTTGAGCCATCCCAGGAGCCGAAACAGGATGAAGGTCGGAATCAGCGTTATCTGCGCCGGGAACATCATCGTCCCGAGCGTCAGCATGAACATTAGGTCGCGTCCTGGGTAGCGGAACCTCGCGAACGAGTAGGCCACAATGACGCTGCTAATCGTCACGCCGATCACCGTGAGCGCGCTCACAAGCGAGCTGTTCCAGAACCAGTACGCGAACGGGTACTTCGTGACGACCTCGGCGTAGTTCCCGATAACAAACCCTTCGGGCCAGAAGAGTGGAGGGTAGTAGTAAAGCTCGGGCTCGCTCTTCAGCGAGGTCGCGATCGCCCAGTAGAGCGGAAACGCGAAGATGATCCCGAACACGACCACACACGCGTAGAGAAAGAACCGACCAAACCATCGCGCGCCGGCCTGGCTGGCGTCCCGGCGCCTGGAGTATGGGGTGTATGCCGTCGTGGCGACTCGCTCTGCCATCTCCCTACTCCCCCGCGTAGTAGACCCATCGGTACGACGAGCGCAACTGGATGTACGTGAACACCAGCAGCCCCAGGGCGAAGATCCAGGCAAGCGCCGATCCGTAGCCCATCCGATAGTACTCGAACGCTTGGCGGTAGATGTGCAGCGCGAAGAACCAGGTTGCGAATGCCGGTCCGCCCTTTGTGGCGATGAACGCGATATTGAAGACCTGCAGCGCGCCGATCACGCCCAGAATCAGGTTGAACAACATCGTCGGGGAGATCATCGGGAGCGTCACGTGCCGAAACTTGTCTAGCGCCCGCGCTCCGTCGATGTCGGATGCCTCGTATAGCTCCTTCGGCACCCCCTGCAACCCCGCCAGGAAGATTATCATCCGGTTACCGCCGAGGCTGCCCCACAGACCGATCAGTATGACGGTCGGCAGCGCCCACTCCGCCGATGACATCCATCCAGGCCCCTGGATCCCGAACTGCTCGATCATCCAGTTGACCGGCCCAAGCTTCGGGTGCAGGATCCAGATCCAGAGTATTGCGCTCGCCACGACCGGAACAAGGCTCGGCATAAAGAACAGCGTCCGGAAGAACGCCGTGCCGACGAGTCTTTGGTTGAGGAGTATCGCCAGCACTAGCGAGCCGAAGAGCGCCGTAGGGACGATAGCTACGGCATATACCACTGTCCGTCCGATCGATGGCCAGACCAGCTCGTCAGTCGTAAACGCCTTAACGTAGTTGGCGAGGCCGACCCACTTCGGCGAGCCGAGGATATCGTAGTCGTTGAAACTCAGGTACAGTGACGCCAGCAGTGGTCCAAGTGTGAACAGCACGAGAGTGATCGCCCAAGGCGAGAGGAAGACATAGCCCCAGATGGCCTCACGCACCATCGCCCGCGACCTGCGCCGGCCAGTCGCGGCCGCGACCGGCGTCGCGCCCGGTGACGCACCAGCCGTTACAGCCGACATCATTGCACCTCCTCGCTACACGACGAATACCACCTTACCTGACTCGGCGCCATTCGCGACGCGGAACGCCTCTGCCGCGTCGTCGAGGGCGAACCGATGAGTAACAACCATCTCGAGGTCGATAGCGCTGCGCAACACCGAGTCGAGGATCGCCGGGAACTCCGCGATGTCGAAGATCTGCGAGCCGAGCAACGTTTGCTGCTGACCGATAATCTGCGTGAGATTCGCTGTCATTCCCCGGGCACCGAATCCGACGAACACCCCTCGGCCACCGTAGCCCAGCGAGGCAAGAAGCGCCTGGTGCGCCGGAGCCGCGCCGGAGGTCTCGATCGCCGCGTCAACGCCGCGACCACCGGTAAGAGACCTGACCCGAGCGACGACGTCATCGCTCCTCGCGTCGATCGTGTGAACCGCGCCGAGCTTAGCCGCGAGCTCGAGCCGCGACGGCGCAATGTCAGTCGCGATCACCCGAGAGCCTTTGGCCGCCCCGAAGAGCACGCAGCAGAGCCCAACGGGACCAGCGCCGGAGACCAACAGCGTGTCTCCCCCGGCGACGCTGGCGCGCCGGACAGCGTTGTAGGCTGTCCCGCCGTTGCACGCGAGCACAGCGCCCGCCACGAACGAGAGCGGCTCTGGAAGTGGCAGGCAGTTGATCTCGGGAACGACCATGTACTCAGCATCGCCGCCGTTCCGTAGGCGGCCATAGCTGCCCTTCTTCGCGCAGCGTCGGAAGTCGCCCACCCGACAGTAGTCACAGCGTCCGCAGCCGAACATATGGTAGACGACGACCCGATCCCCCGGGCGCACCCCCAGCACGCCGGGGCCCACGCTCTCGACCTCGCCGCACGGCTCGTGCCCAGCGATGACGTCGCCGTAGCGCAGTGTCGGGTCGCTCGCGCGGTAGCGGTGGAGGTCGCTGCCGCAGATTGCCGAGGCGCGGATCCGCACCCGAACCTCGCCGGGGCCGGCGACCGGTGCAGGGACATCCCTTACCTCGGCCTTCAGGTAGTCACTGATGAATACGCCACGCACTCGGACACCACCTACGCGTCAAACTCGCAAGCCGACGGAACAACCGGCGCGTCTCCGTGCTGATATGATCTTGGCCGGCATTGTAGATGCCCGGTCTTGATGCGGCAATGGCTAGGGCTTCTGTCGCGGCGGCTCCGCCAGTTCCGCGACCGTCTGGATGACGAATCTCACGGCCTCGTGGCAGACGCGCTCCTTCTGGCCGCTCTCCGAGAAGCGCTTGTAGCCATCGGGCTCGCTAAAGTCGAAGCCGGTCAGTGTCCTGCAGTCCGTGCACCCGAATCTGGCTTGGAAGCGGTCGTGCAGCTCGCGCACGAGCGCGTACGTCTCGTCGCGCAGAGCGGCACGATCGTCGCGCGTGCTCGCGCGCTTCGCCGCTACAATCGCGCCGGCGGCGATCACGCCGCCGGTTAGGGCGCCACACACCAATTGCTTGCGTCCGAGCCCCCCGCCGAAGCCGGTTGCCAGTGTCCAGAGGTCCTCGCCGTCGAACCCAAACGCTGCCTGCAACCCCTGCAGGCTCGACTGCGAGCAAGTGTAGCCCTGAGCGAAATATTCCTCCCCGATGGCCATCGCCCTGTCGACCGAGACCCGCTCTGCCACGTCGGTAAGCACCTCACCGCGGAATGTGCCACCTGCTCGACTGCTGCGCAGGCGGCGGCAAGAGTGTACACGATGTCGTGCAAGGTCGTAGCGTTCGCGTCCGGGACAATCCCGCGCCAGCCTGTTCTGGGCCAAGTAGCGCGTGTTAGTGGAGGACGACGTATACTAAGGCCGAGCGCATGGACTTCCGCATGCGCGCATCCCACGCTTCGGATCGTGCCGGGTAGCACTCCCGGGCATCGAGTCGTCCGATGGGAGGCCGGAGCGGTGATTGTTACTATCTCGCGTGAGGCAGGCAGTGGTGGGGATCAGGTTGCGCGCGCCGTCTGCAACCTGCTCTCGTTCGCCTACTTCGACAAGTCCCTGATGGCCGAGGTCGCGCGCGAGCGCGGCATCTCCACTTCTGGGGTCGTAGACTTCTCCGAAGACGACTATCGCACCCGCAGCCTCGTCGACGCGCTGCTTGGGCGCTCGGCCGCGTCTCTGCCTACTCCGCGATCTCCGGCCGAAGGCGAGCCGAGGCTTCTCCGTCCGGTCGACGAGAACATGGCCGTCGCCTTTGTAACGGCGACGATCCGGGCGCTCGGCAATCGTGGTCAGGTTGTCGTCGTAGGTCGAGGCGGACAGGCGATTCTGCGTGGCCTGCCCGGCGTGCTTCATGTCCGGATTGTCGCGCCGGCAGAGGATCGCGCGCTCCGCCTGGTGCACGACGAGGGCCTTACCCGCGAGGCTGCGGCCGCGGCGATCGTGCAGCGCGACCGCGCGACCGCCCAGTACCTTCGTAAGTACCACGGCATCGACTGGTCCGATCCGGCGCTGTATCACCTGACCATAAACACGTCGCTGTTTGGTATCGGCCCCTCGGCCGAGCTCATAGCCGATGCTGTGAAGCGTCTGGAGCGAGGCTCGCACGCGGGCGGCTCGTCTGGTGAGAGGTGACACACGACCGTGAGTCTCCCGACCGTCTCGACGTCGCAGCCTGAGGCTAGTTCAACTCTGGTACCGCGCCTGTTTCACATCAGCGATCGCCCGGGCATCGAGCTGTTCGAGCCGAGGACTGCGCCGGGGGCCAGAGGGCCAGAACAGCCCTGCGTGTGGGCTGTCGAGGAGACACGTCTGCCGTTCTACTTTTTGCCTCGCGATTGCCCCCGAGTCTGCTTCTTCGCGGAGCGAGACAGCATTCCGGCGGACGTTCAGACGCTCCTCGGACTTACTGCCGCCAGGATGGTCGTCGCCGTCGAGACTGGCTGGCTCGACCGGATCCGACGCGAGAGTCTCTGGCTGTACGAGCTTCCGTCCGACCGCTTCACACTCTTCGATGCGGGAGCCGGGCACTGGATCGCGACGGAGTCCGTTCTGCCGATTGGCGTCGAGCAGATCGACGATCTGCTTGCGCGGATGCTGAGCTACGACGTCGAGTTCAGGATCACGCCGTCGCTCTGGCCGCTGCGGGATGCAGTTGTGGCGTCAACGCTCGGCTTCTCGTGCATTCGGATGCGGAACGCACGGCCGAGGTGACTCTGCCACGGCGACACGCCGCATCTCCGCAACACCCAGCCGAACGACTCGGCGCGCCGGTCATCAGCCCGGGGGCGCGCTTGTTGTACCCCTGGGCTCACGCCACGACTGCCTGGGCGCCGTCGGCGTGGTATAATGCCGGCGCCTGGAGGGATCGCATAGTGGCCTAGTGCGGGCGCCTGCTAAGCGCTTGTGGGGCCCTAAAGCTCCACCCCGGGTTCGAATCCCGGTCCCTCCGCCTCCGGCCCCGTCTCCAGACGGGGCCTTTCGCTTTGGAGACGCCAAACCAACGCACGGACCTCCGACAGGTGCCGTGGGGCTGTCGAAGGTTTCCACTTTACCGTCCCCCCAGGCCCGGCGTTGGGATTGCGAGCTAGTGGATCACGCTCCCGTCCGCCCGGTAGTAGCCTGTGATCTTCGACGGCCGATACGGAAACTTCGCCAGCTTATCCTCGCGTAGCTCCACGCCGATTCCTGGCTTGTTCGGCACAACGAAGTAGCCGTTCTCGCGTCTGATTGGCTCGTCCACGATCTCGTTCAGCGCGTCGGCGACGACGTAGTTTTCCATGAGCATGTAGTTCGGGATCGCCGCGTCGAGCTGGACGTACGCCGCGATGTTGACCGGGCTCCCCATCAGGTGAGGGAAGGCGCCCACCAGTGACGCTTCGGCGAGAGCCGCGATCTTTTTGCACTGCGTGAATCCGCCCGCGAGTGACAGATCGAAGCGGATCAGGCTGCAGCAATCCATGTCGAGCAGCGTCTTGAACTGGTAGAGGCTGTAGAGCCGCTCGCCAGTCGCGATCGGGATGTTCACGTGTTTGGCGACGTATCGACACGCTTCGAGGCTCTCCGGCGCGACCGGGTCCTCGTAGTACAGGATCCGGTACGGCATGAGCTCGTTTGCCAGCGTGATCGCTTCTTCAGGGCGCAGGTCGCGATGTATCTCCAGACCCAGATCGATGTCGTAGCCGACGGCATCCCGAATGGCCTTCACTACCTTGACGGCGTCGCCGATGAACTTCGACGGGACCTCCTTTTCCCAACCCGGGAGGAATGGGATCGTGCGCAGCGATGTGTAGCCTTGCGCGACCTGCTCCTGGGCACTCCTGCCACGCTCCTCGGGAGTGCTACCGGAGACGTTCGCAAACGCGCGCACCAGGTCTCGGCACTTGCCTCCGAGTAGCTCGTACACAGGCTTCCCAACTGACTTGCCGAGTATGTCCCATAGTGCTATGTCGATCGCGCTCATCGCCGCGCTCAGGACCGATCCCATGAAGTGTGTGTTACGCGAGACGACCTGGTAGTGATGCTCGATCCGCGACGCGTCCTTGCCGACGTAGTAGTCGGCAAGGTCGTTGATTGCCTCGTAGACCATCCGATGGTGGGCCCACAAGCCGGCCTCGCCTGTGCCGACGATGCCCTCATCGGTGTAGACTCGCACAAGCAGGCATCGGTCGACCAGGAACGGCACGATTCGCTGGATCTTCACAGCTTTGCCTCCGTAGCGGATGCCCGGCGCTTCAGGTCGCGCTCGGGTCGGCCCATCGTATTGCGGCACTGCGACGCGGTCAAGCGCTCGCGCGGACGGAGCTAGCTCGCTCTGGTTGCGAGGTGGACATCGACCGCCTTACCCTCGGCCAGCCTCACCGCGTACTCCACCTGGGCGACGTCCCGAAACCCTATCGTGAAAGCGTGCGCGTGCGGGAAGGCGACGGCGGCCCTGATCGCCTCCTCACGCTGTCCGACGAGATCGCCCTGTGCGAGCACCTTCATCAGGCAGACGCCCTTGCCGGCGACGTAGACACGCCGGATCGCCTCCGCGTGTTCCTCGATCGTGCCCCCCTTGAGCATAGCGCCGGTCCGGTTGTACAGCGTCAACACAACCTCTATCCGAGAGTCGCGCTCCGCGACACCCATGATCGGCCCAGTCGAGACGTGGGTGGACATTCCCACGTGCCGCACGAGTCCTCGTTCCTTGCACGCAAGCAGTCCGTCGAGCGCTCCTTGCCGGCGCTCGAACTCCTCGACTGTCTCGACCCCGTGCAGCATCAACGTATCTATGTAGGCAGTGTCGAGCTCGCGAAGGAACCTCTCGACGTCGGCGATCGCCGTTGCGCGGTCCGTGGCCTGCGTCTTGCTGTTCACCACCACCTGTGACCGGTCAAGCCCGCGGAGTCCCTCACGTATGTGTGGGTGTGTTCCGTAGAAGTCGGCGCCGTCCCAGAAGTTGACGCCGAGCTCGAACGCCGAGCGCAGTACCCTGCCGCCGTCTTTCGGCGTAAGCCCAAACTTCAGCCTACCAAGAAGTCCCACGCCGAAGTTGACCTGCGAGACCATCAGGCCGGTGCTACCGTATCGCATTGTCCTCATCAGCTCACTCCGTACTGTGAGTCCCTACACGCCGACCGCCGGTTCCATTGGTTGCCCCGGTGGCTGCGAGCCGGCAGGTGGCCGGCCGGCGAGCCGCAAGTAGACGAGTGTCCAGTAGCTCCAGAAGAGCGAGTTGACCGCACCTCCTACTACCCAGGCTGCAATGGCGAAGACCAGAAACGCGAATGCCGCGTATACGAACACGGCTGGAGAAGGACCCGCGACGGCCATTGCCACTATCGCGGGCAGCGCGAGCAGCGCGATGGCGACAATCCCGATGATGAAGCTGACGATGACGATCCCGATTGAGAGCCCGATCGACACCAGCCACGCCAGCAGGCTCTGCCCGAGGTTTTCACGGAGCAGCAAGAAACCACGCTGAATGCCACCGAAGATCCCGACCTCGTCGAGCACCATCGCCCGGCGAGCGTAACCGAGGATGATGCTGACCGCGATCCCGAAGACGATCGCGGCCAGAACGAGCGGGATCGCGATCAGCACCCCAGCGACAACGATCAGCGTTGCGGCAGCCGGGCCGCCCACCGCGGCTATCGCGACGCCAGTCGCGACCAGCAACCCCAGTCCCATCAGCAGCGCGAGCACAGCTACAGCGGTTAGCGCCCAAAGCCCGAGGAAGCGCCAGAAGTGGCGAAGCCCGGCGCGCAGCCCCCTGCCTAGTGTGGATTCCTGTCCAGACCCAAGGTCGCCTGTCGCCCTTACCATCGCGCCCTGGGCGATGAATGACATCACCGCGAAGGCAAGTACTACGAGGACGAGGATGATACCGATCGCAATCAGGATCCCAGTGTTGTAGCCGAGCCAGGACGTCGCGTCTCGCACCGCGGGCCCGAGATCGCTGAACTCAGATGGGAGAGGAGGCCGGCCTGAATCCCGAGACGGTAGGTCCGGTATGCTGGGACTGGACCCGCTGCAGGAACCGACGCTGCTTGGGGCGAACATGCCAAGCAGCCAGAGGAACTTGTGCCGCCACGCCATCGCCCAGGCATCTCTGATGAGGCGACCGTACTCCACGCGCTCCCCTCCGAAGCAGTTGGCCACAAATGCTTGCGAACGGATGTCCGTTGTCCGCCCATTGGCCCAGTCTGCCTGCTCCCAGCAAGTATAGCGCCTGCGCCGATGCCCGTTCGCGGCGACACACCGGCGGTTCCAGCCCGCAGGTGACGATCGACATCGCTGGATAGGCGTATACTTCGAGAGAGGTGCCAATAGGCCTGTAAGCAATCGTCGCCTGGAGTCTCGTCCGGTGTTTCGCCGTGTTGCCTCCTGACCAGCGCCGACCTGACACGATCTCCGGCTCACTTGAGCGGCGAGTGATCGAGATCCTGTGGTCCGACGGCCATCACTCGACCTACGACTTCGACTATCTGCGCTGGAACTGCCCCTGCGCTCTCTGCCGAGGCGAAGGCGGCACGCCCGGAACCGTCGACGTGAACACAGTGTTCACCCCTGAGCAGACGACGCTCGTCGACATGGCACCGGTCGGCAACTACGCGATGGTTCTGACCTGGGCAGACGGGCATTCGCAGGGGATCTACCCCTTTGATTCGCTCCGACTGATCTGCCCGTGCCGTGAGTGCGATGTGAAGCGCAAGGTCGCACGGAACCGGCAACGCTGAGCCTACGCGCCGCCCGCGCGCGCCGCATGAGGCGGACTTGCTGGTCTTGCGGCGGCTAGTCGGTCACGCAGCGCTCGCGCGGCGTCCTCCCAGTCGATCTCCCGGCCCAGCTCTCTGAACAGACTCTCCCTGAGGCGAGCGACCTCGACGAAGATGTCGGCGGTCCGATAGCCAGGCAGGTGCTCACGTAGGCGCAGCGACCTGATGACTCGCGCCGCCGGCAGGTAGATCCTCGCGTGCCACACGGCAGCCGCGTCGCGGAGGTCGAGACTCGGCTGCGTCTGGGCGAACGCGCGGATCATATCCTCGATCTGGTTGTAACTGCCCGGCCGAGCGGCGCCGATCGTCGTCAGCCCAGTCGTGCTCTCGAACGCTCGCCGCTCGGCGAACACGCGCTTGGTCTGCGCATCCGCCAATGGCACGAACTCCGTGACGTCGGCCTCGATCTCGGGCAAGCCAAGCTGCTTGGCCGCCGCGACTCGGTGATTGCCGTCCAGCACGTAGTACCCGTAGCCCAGCTTGTACAGGACTACCGGAGGCAGGGACACTCCGCTCTCCATCGCCTTAAGGATCCCGTTGTACCGCTGCACCTCCAGACGCCGGTTGGTCTGGATACGGAAGTTGGAGTCCAGCTCGGTCGCCCGACCGACACTCCCAACGATGCGCTCGACGTCGACCGTCCTGATGCCGAGGTGCCGTGGCGCCACCGGTCCGGACCGCGCCACGTCGTCAGCGAAGCTTCGGACCGGCATTGTTCGCTCCGCCTCGGTCACGTCAGGCCGCACGATCAGGACGGGGCACGGCGACTGGGCGACCAACTCCTCCGCGACGCTCCCCAACAGCAGTCTGCTGATTCCGCGTCGCACGTTGCTGCCGATCACCAGCAGGTCGGCGCCGAGCGACCTGATCTCGTCGAGGATGGTTTCCACGACAGGCCCAAAACGGACGACGCTCTTGACGTCGGTACCCTCACCGCGCAGTCGCGCCGAAATGGCGTCGAGATACGATTGTGCCTGCGACTCCGTAGACGTCGGCATTCCGTCTGGCGCTGGGCTCGACGGGATGACGTGCAACAGCACGAGCTGAGCGCCGAACGCTCTCGCCTGAGCCTCGGCCAGAGGCAGCTTCGCTTCGCTCATCCGGTTCAGGTCAAGCGGCACCAGGATCCGACGGATCGTGACTGACGACTCGCTCGGCAAGTTGCTAGCCTCCCGATCGGCTGTGCCTTGTCGCTGGAATCGAACCCTTGATCCGCTGAGAGGCCGATCCGGGTAGATGTCCAGCCGTCAAAGTGTACAATAGCCGCACAAGATTTCGGGGCGAGCTGTGCGACTGCTTCACATCGCGGACGTTCACCTCGAGCGGCCCTTCTCGCGCATGGCGCCCGAGGTGGGCGCGAGGCGGCGTGCGCTCCTCAGGGCCAGCTTCGAGCGGGCTATCACTCTTGCCAGCGAGATGCGCGTCGATGCCCTCTGTGTCGCCGGCGACCTCTTCGAGCGCGATAGCGCGACAGTCGAGATCGGCGAGTTCCTGCGCGGGCTCTTCGCTCGCCTGCACCCGATTCCCGTGCTGATCGCTCCTGGCAACCACGACTTCTATCGTCCCGGTTGCCTTTACGACCGCGTATCGTGGAGCGACAACGTGCACGTGTTCCGGTCGCACGCTGCCACCGAGATCACCGTGGCAGATGGGCTGGTCGTTGGCGCAGCCTTCACGACCGCGAAAGACGATGGCTGGTTGAGCTTGCCGCGCGCAGCCTCTGATCGTCCGCGCGTCGGTCTCTTTCACGCTGACCTTGTCGAAGGCCGGACGGTCGAGTCCCGCTACCGGCCGGTTCGGCGGCAGGACTTGCACGACGCCGGACTCGCCTTCGCTCTTCTTGGGCACTGGCACTCCGCTCTGCTCGACCGCGAGGGCCGCGCCGCCTACACAGGCAGCCTCGAGCCGCTCGACCGAACAGAGTGCGGCGAGCGCTGGGTGCATCTGCTCACCGTTGACTCAGCCGGCGCGACTTCCGAGGTGGTGCCGATCGCCGTGTCGTCGGTGGTGGAAGTCGCCATCGACGTAACCGGCATCAGCAGCGCGGGGGAGCTTGTCCGCGAGATCGAGAGGCGCATCGACGGACACGCTGACGACTTCGTCGCACTCGTCCTGACTGGCGAGAGAACCGGCGAGCTGGCGCTCGACTGGCCAGCAGCACTAGGCGCTGTCTCCGTTGCCGTCGCCTCGGTGGATGACCGGACAAATGCGCTCGGAGACTGGCAGCGCTACCGAAGTGAGAGGTCCGTGCGCGGTCGCTTCGTCGACGCGATCGCTTCCGAGTTGGAGCAGGCGGGTGACGACGCCGCGAAGCGTCGTCTGCTCGACGAGCTGGCGGTTGGCCTCGCCGCACTCGAAGGCCGGCAGGCGCTGCCGCTGTGAGGATCACACGGCTCGAGATTGCCGGGTACGGTTGCGTGCGCGACCTCCAGCTGCACTTTGCGCCGGGCACGAACTGCGTGGTCGGTCCGAACGAGTGCGGTAAGTCGACCGTCATCACCGCAATCGTCGCGCTGCTCTACGATCACGCGCGCGGAGCCCAGCGCGACAACGAGCTGAACGACCGCCTTCGTCCCTGGTCGGGCGGCCGCTACGGCGGTCAACTCGATCTGGTGGTGGGCGGAAGAGCCTTCCGCATCGCTCGGGACTTCGGCGTCTGGCGCACCGGAGTGTACGCGCTGCCGGGCGAGAGCGACGTCACCGCGCGGTTTGTCCGAGCGCGGGTCGTTGACGTCGGTAGCGTTCTGCTTGGCCTCGATCGAACTCTGTTTTCCGCGCTGGCTGTCATTCGCCAGCGCGAGCTGATCTTTGCGCCTGACACCGCGCGGCAGGTGATCGCGTTGCTCACCGGGCTTCTCGAGGCGCCCGGAGGCGCGCCGACGGCTGCTCAGGCGCTTGGCCGCCTGGCGGAGTGGCTGAAAACGGAGGCCAACCCCGGCGGCCACGCAGAGCGCACCAGCCCCCTCCTGCGCGCGCGAGCGGATGTCGCTCGGCTCCGGTCCGAGCTCGAGGCGGCGCGCTCGGCGCTGGAGTCGCTGGAGCAACTCTCGCAGCACGAGCAAATTCTGGCGTCCGAGGCGGCCAACGCGGACGCGAAGTTGGCCGGCCTCGAGCGCGAGCTGGCCGCCGCTCGCGCAGCCGAGATCCGCGATCGACTCCGGCGGATCGCCAAGGCTTCAGTGGCAGCGGCCGAAGCCCGGCAGCAGTTGGCAGCGCTCGGGCCATCACCAGACTCGTCTGTGGTGGACGAAGCCGACCGAGCCGTGCGCGCCGCTGCGACGTTAGCTGATGCGGTCGAGCCCGATCAGGCGAAGCGCCGGGAGCGTTTGACACAGCTGCAGGCCGAAGTCAGCGAGCTCGGCCGGCGCCTGAACGGTCTGGACGAGTCCACCATCGACCAACTGGCGTCGATCGAAAGCAAAATCCGCGAAGCTCCCACAACATCGCCACCACCGTCGCTGTTGATTCCTGGCTTGCTGGCGGCGCTTCTTAGCGTGGTCGGCTACCTGGTAGCCGGCTGGCCGGGCGCACTGGGCGGTCTCACGATCGGAGCGCTCGCCGGCTTGGCGCTCTCGGGCCGTAACCACGTGCAGCAAGGTCCGGAGGACGAAGACGGGCGATCGGTGCTGGATGGATGGCTCGAGCGCGTCGGCGCAGCCTCGGTGACGGAGGTGAGGCTGCTTGTCGCCCGACACGACAGAGACACGAAGGACCTCCAGGAGCTCGCGGACCTCGTTGAGCGTGACGACCGTCGTCTGGCCGATGCCCGATCGATCGAGGCCAAGATGCTCACAGCGCTCGGGATCAGCGAGCGCGGCCAACCCGCGCTGGACTCGATCAGGCGCCTGCGCCACTCGCGTGAGCTTGCTCGGGACCTCGAGCAGCGTGCCTCGGAACAGGAGTCGCTGGCCGCGGCTCTGCTGGGCTCGGACACGGTCGAAGCGCTCGAAACCCGTGCTGCCGAACTGGAGTCGGTGGCCAGCGGGGTAGTGCCGGAAAGCGCCGTGGCCGATCTGGAGCGCGCGGTCGCGGAGGCCAGGCGGCACCGCGACCAGGCTCGGGCAGCTGCGCTCGCGGCGGCCGGAGAGCTCCAGCAGAGGGAGCGCACAGTCGCCAGCCCGGCACTGCTGGAAGCCGAGCTTGCCGTTGCCATCTCGAGCCTCGAACGGATCGAGCGGATCGCCAGCGCGATCCAGGCGGCCTCTGCGCGCATCTCCTCTGCATCTGCCGCGCTGCGTGCCGAGATCGTGCCCGACGTGAGTCACTCACTCGCGGAGCGCTTCGCCGCCGTCACGTCCGGTCGCTATCGTAGGGTCGGTCTCGACCCGGTCAGCCTGGCTGTCACTGCCGAGTCGGGTGACCGATCGGTTCCGGTTGACTTCGCCTCGCTCAGTCAGGGCACGCAGGACGCGCTCCAGGTGCTGCTCAGGCTGTGCCTCCTCGACCGGATGGCCGCGTCGGCAGAGCGGGCGCCTCTGATCCTCGACGACCCGCTGCTCTCGGTCGACTTTGGCCGAGCCCGGGAGGTCGTTCATCTGCTCGGCCAGATCGCCGGCGAGCGACAAGTGCTGTACTTCACGCACGACGAGCGACTGGCTGACCTCATGGCCGTCGAGGCTGGCGCTGCGATGGCGCGCCTGCCTGCCCCGACTGGCTCCCGGGGACGATAGCGCGCACTGAGGCCGCTCGCCAATTCACCACGCTCGCCTGGCGGCGGCTGCTCGCGT
>Ga0073932_1005049_pt1 | contig 14769 bp, 17 predicted proteins | sample DewCreD2012metaG_FD_76967 | JGI IMG/M metagenome (GOLD analysis project Ga0073932, IMG submission 76967) | Hot spring sediment bacterial and archeal communities from British Columbia, Canada, to study Microbial Dark Matter (Phase II) - Dewar... ... | reverse complement strand
ATAAAATCTATTAAATATATCTTGTTCGCTTGCACTTGTCAGCTCAGCATCAGCTTTGGTACTATGATGAGTACCCATATCTAAAAAGCCAAACTGATTTTTACTGCTATTGATAAACTCATTGTACAAAGAATATCCCTTAAAATAATCTCCACCACCCATCTTAGTTAAAAACTCCTTCTTTACATTGCTATCAGGAAAAAACTTATGCATAGACGCAATAGCTACACTATTCGCTACATCTTCAGGAGCATTAGGATATGCCTCGTAAAAGGCTTGTTTATACTTTTCTAACAAAGGAAACTTATTGCTTAACTCTTCATAGACTTCAAAAGTTTCCCCTCCTTTTGGCTTTACATTTGTATATTTGCCAGCTTTTTGATAGTATTTTAGTTTCTTTTTCATATATGTAAATAATTAAGTTTGTAATAAAAACAACCAAATATAAAAAACATTTTTGATAAATAAAAATTAAATGTACCCCAAAGCATTTTTCATATCTATTTCTTGTTTTCTCATCTTATTTGCATAAATACCATAGGCTTTCAAATCTTGAGCTCTCTTTACTTTATCACCATACAATAACTTTGTTCCCAAAGTTCCTACCCCTTCTACTAAACCACCTACTACATTTCCTATTAAACCTGCACCAGGAATAAAAGTGTCTAATACACTACCTACACTTTTTATACCTGCTCCTACTTTTTCTATTGTTCCCTGCATTTTATTATAGCCATCTAATACACTATCCGCATTGTCTTCCGTTATACTGCCTGCACTCATCTTTAAAGGTTTAGGTGCTAATGGATTGCTATTGGCTAAATTAGTAAATAGACCACCACTACTAAATTTTGTTTTTCTCTTTAACTTGTGCAAAGGTATTTCTAATACTTTCTTACTACTAAACTGATATTCTTTCTCTGGCTCCATTATTATACTTTCTCCATTCTCTCCTATTCCTAATATAGGAAAATCTACCTCTTTCATTGTTATCTTGCCACGAGGACTATCTATTACTAAATATTCTTCATCTACAAAAGGACTATGTCTTTTATAGCCTAATATACTTTTTTGCTCTATTATATTGCCATTTTGTAAATACCTTTTATTAAACTTGCTTTTGCACTTCATATATGTAATGTTTTTTTTACTAACTAAAACTATATCTGAAATACGTAATAATACGTTGTATCTCTACATAGTCATTGGTATCATAATATATACCTATCTCTATTGCCTTATCCCTATACCTCCTACCTACTATATTAGAACTTTTATCTGTATATGGTATAGCAAATCTTGCAGTATGTTCCCTATAACTAATTCTATTTACTATATTATTTATCACTCCCAAAGGTATTCCATTAGCATAGTAAATAGTATCTTGTAATACAATACCATTTTCATTAGTAATCCTATAAAACAACCTTGTAGGTAGTATATGATTAGATAAAATAGTTATATTATCAAATATCTTTTGCATTTGATAATCTGTATTTACTATGTAATGAAAATACATAGGATAATCCGTTCCGTAAAACCTATTCCTTATATTGCTTACATCATTCTGATATATATTGTATAAACCATTCTGATATACAGGACTATCATTAGGAAATGTAATAATAGGCTCATTGTCAAATAAAGTATAATAATCATCAAAAATACTAAACCCTATTGCAGGTAAATAACTATGTACTATAAACACATTTAGCTTCTCACTAAATACTATATTGTATGCTACCGCAGGATTTCTCCTCTTATATATCACAAAATTTATCTCATCATATCTCCTATTGTAAAAACTCCTTACATATATCGCCCCTGATAATTCCCTCGTATCTTCTCCATATACATCAAATATCTCATTTAAAAAACTACTTATCCTACCTTCACTTAAATCCCTAACTCCTCCCTCTTCTATCCTACATATAGACCTGCGTTTAGCATCTATAAAATATATGCTATTGTCTGTAGCTATTACACTATCCCTATGAATACTACCATATTTTCTTGACAAAGTCGCTTGATAGGGACTTAATACTGATGTAGTATCTATATATACACTACCTTCCTCACTAATAGCTTGCCTTTCATTAAAACTTACTAAACTTACTCCATCTTCCTGAATAATATACAACCTATTATTTAATACTCTTACTGCTGTACCTTTCCCCAAACTTAAATCGTAATCCTGAAAACTAAATGGATATACTACTCTATAATTGTCTATAAAACTATTGTTAATATGCTTTTCTGAATAGTATAATCTTGTAGGAAAATAATTCTGTATTTCTAATATTTCTTTTACGTTTAACAAATTTACAATATATCCGCCCCATTGTGAATTACCCCCTAACTCATAAAACAAACTCTCAAAAGTATGATAGTTTTTAGCATAGAAAAATACATTTAGTTTTGTAGCAGAAAAATATACTCCATCACTTGGTTTTATTCTTGGTGGTGATGCTTGGTTATACATAAGTGAATTAGCATATACAGGAAAAAATGCTCTCCTATTACCTTGTGTCCCCTCACTCATTGGCTCTCTTTCTGTTACACTCCATAATTCCCTTACCCTACTATATGGATTGTAATTGTTGTCGCATTTAGCCATTGTTATTACTCCACCATATACATATCTATCTCCATTACTACCACCAAAACTATGTCTGTAATTGCTAAACCAAAACTTCCTATACCATACCCCCTGATAATTATCTCCATTATACCCCCTGATAAAATAGCTATTACTTGCTACTTCTTGTTTAGATAAGTTTAAAGTGATAGGAATGAAAAACTTTACTTGCGTAAGTCCATCATACCAATTGTATATATTAGTTGTCCTACCTGTACTGCTGGTAAATAAATCTACTATCCAAGCTCTGTCGTGTATATGATAATCAAGATAATTTATATCATAATTCATATATCGTTTCGCTGGTTCATAATAATAACCCCCTAATGTCCCTATACTCAAATAATAACAATCCATAGGATTAGAGCCATCCCCTGGTTCAGGACTTATCATATTAAGGCTTGGTGGTGTGTATAGCTCTTCTAATGCTGTATCCCTAAAATATAAATTTGTAGGTACTCCATTTACTTCTAATGCTCCTGTCCTACTTAATGGTGCAGTATGCGTTTCCCAACCATATCCCAAAGTTATTCCTACATAAGCATTCCAATTTGTCTGCATAGGTACTACCCAACCACTTTCACCTCCACTATAATTAGGGTGAAAAATCTTAAATCCTCCTTCGTCGTGTGTATTTATTTGAGAAGTAAATTTTTCATTGCTTGCTGGTCTGCCTGCATAAACAAAATAACTTTTCCCCTTAAAAAGATAATTATTTATCCTTGCATAACTATCGTTTTTATTGCCCGCTAAATGCGGAAATATAGGAGGATAGGCTTCATTAAAAAAAGCCATCTGCATACAATAACTTGCAGCAGCAGTGTTTCCTGTATTATAAAAATCGGTTAAAGTAACAAACTGATAAGTAGGCTTTAATAAATAACTACCTGTTACTTCAAAGCTAATGTCATTATTGTTTAAAACACTTCCATATAAACGCTCATCTGCTATTATATCCATACTTACATAAGCAACCCTAAAAGGGTCTCGGTAGGCTTGTGATATAATAATACTTTGAAAATTATTGAATTCTATAGTTCCCTCTAATCTATCTGCTCCATCTAACAAGCCCGAAGGTAAAGGTATTACTTTCCTTACGTTCTTGCTATCCCTTAAAAAATCGCTTAACCTTTGTCTATATGTAGAATTGCTCACAAAATAATACAAATCCGAAGCGGGGTATCTTGTGCTATATCCATAATGATAATTGTAAAAAGCTGTAAGTTCTCTTAATGGATGACTATTAAAGCCCCACTTAAAAGGTGGTACAGAGTAGCAAGGGACAACAATGCCTTGACCAAAGCAATCTTTCTTTCTTTCTAACCTTACTAAACGAAATCCTATTACATTATCCCTGACAAACTCGTTTGCTTCATTTTCATCAGGATTTGGCAATGTTAAGTTCCAATCAGGGAAACTGAAAGTAGGAAACATTGCTACCAAATGGTCTGTATGCAAATTGCTTGTAAAACTACTGCCATCAAATCCATTTACTCCCCTCTTAGGAAAACGATATATCCCTTTATCATTTGTTAAACTGCTAAATGATGTAATACAATTTAAATCATCTGCTCCACTTAATAAAAAGACATTGCTAAATACATTACCTTTTAGTATGTATTGGATACCAAATTGATATATTTCTCCATAATGATAACCTAAATTGTAATAGATATGATAAGGATTTTGATACCCAGAATTAGATAAGTTTAGTTGCGGTAAAGTCTGCTCTATATAAGCGTTTTGCCAACTATATTCAAAATCTGATAGCTTCCCTAAATCTACCTTTATATGCCTTACTTGTATTCTTTGAGCATAGTTTTCTAATGCCTTAAACTGCTTTTCTCCATCATCAGTCTTTGTATGAAAAAGCAATAACCTGCTATCTAATTGTGCTACACTTTTGGCTGTTGCTATTTGTGCATAAAATATATTTATAGCTTTATCCGATAAGCTATTTAGCGGTTCTAATCCTGTATGCTTAAAACTGATAGTATTTCCTGTAATATCAATAGGTTCTTGAAACTCATATACTCCATACTCTTTATTGCCTATACCATAGATAATTTCAAAAAAAACGTGCATATACCTAAATTGTGTATCTACACCACTTACTTGCATTACATTAGTTATCTGTGCAAAGGTTTCTTCATAATTATCTGATGTACTAAAAGCTATTTCTGTATTACCATATCTACTATCCTCACTACCCATATCTATACTATTATTTCGCCTCTCATATACCACTACTGGCATACTACTTGATATAATAGCCGTCTTATTTATCTTATCATTACTATATGCAATATGATAGATATATGTAGCACATCTTAACCTGCCTATATCTTCTTGATACAAATAATCTATTTTAGCTACCTCGTCTGATGTTAGTATAAGTAGCATTGTATCGAAAAAATTATTAGGTTCATACATTCGTTCTGTTAGCTTGTATAAACCATTTTCTTGTCTTGCTATTCCTGTATTTATTACTCTTATTTTATTGTTAAAATCTACAAAATATAAATTATAGCTTCCATCATAATCTAATCTTGCTTCTGCTTCTACAGGGTACTCTAAACTAAAATTAAAGTCTGTATGTCTTAATGCTGTTCTATTTGTGGAAGGTGGATAGTAAAAATTGTACAAAGGCTTATATGTATAGCTAATAGGTAAATTGTTTATTTCTACTCCTGCTGTACCTATTAAAGCAACATTAGATATGTTTAAACTTGGAAACATTCCTATTTCGCCTTCACCTGTCAAAGGATTGTGCGAAAAGATATAACAAAACTCTCTTGCTACTACATATCCTATTGGTACAAAATCAGCAGTAAGCGAGCTAATAAGTTCTGTACCTTTTAGATTAGCAGTAATAAAAGCATTGCCATCCTCGGTGTATAACCTAAAATTGTAAGCCTCTCGTAAAAATTCAGGTTCTAACAAAGAAATATGTACATCTTTATTTAACCCTTTATTAAAACCCGTTATTTGATGTGGTCTTTCACTCATAACTAATAAAAATATCTGTTAGCATTCCAAGATAATAATGTCTTTACTGCTTTGTCTAAATAGTTTCTATTAAATCTTGTACGTCTTGCTTTTTGAAATTCCTCCTGATATATCCTGTAACTTTCTTGATATACCGCAGGGTCTATCTGTCTTGACCTAAACTTAGCATAATCACTCTTATACACACAATAAGCAACACATACATTTAATAAATCCTCCTCAAACAATATGTTATTATCCTTATCAATTTTTATACCTTCCCATTCTATACAAACTTTTTCATTTGTGGTATTAAACTTTATTCCCTCATTATCCCATATGTAATCAACATATATACCATATACCTGCCCTACATAGTTCTCATTACCAATAGGTAATTTATCATACAATATATTACTATGTTTTGTGATAGACTTAATATAGTATAAATTACAAGGCAATCTATCATTATCAATTTTATAGTCTATTATATCTAAACAAGTCATATCCCTAATAGGTGTAATCCTGCCTAAATCTAATAGACAATCATAAACCATTTCTTGAACAATACGCTCTTGCAAGTATATACCATAAAAGTCTTGCAACTTTTCCATTACTTGCAAATGCGTAATATATCTATGAGTGTTTTGTTGCGTTTCCATTTCTCTTTTTTCTTACTATCATTGAAAATAAATACTTATTGCGTTTATCGCAAAATACATCTACAACATAAAACTCCTCTTTCTTTAACATAAAATCTGCTCTGTATTGTCTTAATACCTGTTTCTTTCTATTTAATATCTTGTCTTTATTGTGTATTTCCCTTCTTCTAAAACTAAAATTTCTATAGGTAGCTATATGCCCTTTTTCTATTACATTCAGCAAAGGTTCTCGTATCATTAAAACCCCTAAATCTACAATATGCTCTATTACACGTTTCTCATTCTTTACACCATTTTCAGGTTTATTATTAAACAACTTTCTTAAATACTTAAATCCTATTACAATATACAACAAATAAGCAATAACCATCAGAAAAAAAGAATGTGTACCATTAAACCTTACATAGCAAGTTCTTTTTATCATATTGTATATTATAATCGCTAAATGGTTATACACTAACCTTCTTTCACCATCTCTATATACCCTCATAAACTTTTACTATATTACGTCTGCTTGTGTATTAGATTGTAAAGGCTTAATTTGTTTATACTGCATATACGAAGCTATTAACTTACCTGTAATAATATCAGCAAATTTATCAGGTATAGGAAATGCTTCTTCATCACTCTTACATACACTACAATCATAAGCATACAAATCTCTTGGGTCTTGAAACATAGCATCAATAGCTATGTATTTCATATTGTATGTAGGTGGATTGAAAATAATTAGTTCCGTATTACCCCTTAACCAAGCAATAGTCTTATTCCTTGTAAAACGACTAACTCCCACATAATTAGTCATTACACCTGTCTTTATAATAAAAGATTTATCCCACTCTATTGTACCTACATATCTCAACTCTATTACAGCAGGTATTTTTGCATACAATACCTTTTGCTCACTTTGCAAATCTATACCACAACACTCTGTTAAACTCCTGCATATTAGCTCTATACACGTAAGCCTTTGATACATCATATTCAGCTCATAGTCGCTGAAAAATCCATTACGCCTGTATTCATCATACAAACGCCTTGATGTCATCACTATCTCATCTTTTATCTGATTGATATGTATGTTCTCATTGATAACACCATATCCCCCATTGATAGTATTTTGTACAATAGATGCTAATTGTGATAATGTAGCCATATTTTTTCAATATTCTCAAATTACTAACAAATCTAAAAAAAAATTTGTAATAAAAAAAATCTGTATTATATTTGCAACAGCAAACAAGTTGTCTCCTATTTATTCTTTTAATCGTACCATTGTGGAATTGAAATATTTATTATTTATAAAATCGTTCTTTGTATAATAGACAACTTGAAAGCTATCCGCTTTTAATACTTTTAATCGTACCATTGTGGAATTGAAATCTTTTAATAATAATACTCAAAAACAATAAAAAAAGGGATATTCACTGAATACCCCTTTTTTATTTTTATACCATTAAACTATCGCATTCAGCTGTGTTATCAGCGTAGTCAAAGTAGTATCTACATATAATACATACTCTAACTGCCTTTCTGAAATTTGCGAAGCTATACTTAACCCTACGGGACTTTCATCTAATCCCCTTACAAGCCAATGATATGTCCTATATTGTCTTCCTTTAATAGGTACATTATACTTTTCTGCAAGTGGTGCATAAGGCATAGCTTTACACTCCGTAACAAAAGGGTGTATTACATCATAATGTCCTGTACCTACGTTGAAAGGTGTAACAGTAGTTACAGTAGCATTATATCCTATTACTTTGGGCTCTACCTCTATACCCAATTGAGCAGTTACACGTATTGTTGTAGCACCTATGGTAGAAAGTGTAAAAAATCTACCTATGTCTGACTTGTTCTGATACAATTGAAATATAGTATCTCGCAATTGTGTAGCTGTCATAGGACTTTGTACTAAATGATGTACCATATCTCTATTAGCTTCCAAAGTAGATACATAAGCACCAAAACCTTGTATATTTCGGCTTACTATGCTTACAGTTATCTCATCTCCCACAACAGGTGCAGTAGGAAAATCTATATCTACTACGTGTGCTACAGGTGCAGTATAAGGTACTTGTGTGTTACTTATCAAATCTGCTTGCTTAAACTCTGCAAACCCTACCATTCTTACAAAGGTGTTTGGACCCCAGGCGGCAGGTGCTAATGTAGTGTTATTATACACAAACACTTGTAGTTGTTGTGATGTATTCACTACCATTCGTCTTGTTGGAATATTGATTGCCATATTTTTTTAAGGTTAATTATTTTTGAAACTTAACTCTTGTGTAGAAACTTGATAACCCTGTATATTCGTAGCACTTTGAAATATCCTAACAATCTTATCTATTATCTGCATATCTACTTCATCAGTATAAGGTGGATTACTTGGCACTAAGGTTATAGGGTCTATGTAATATAAAGTAGGTATTGCAATATACTCCAATCTTACTTGTAATATTCTTGAAGCATCATCATCTCCTACTCTAAAATACAAATTGTTTCCTATAATCTGATATTGCGGATTAGTAAGCTTAGGTTTCCAATAGTAGTTATTCTCGCTATACCCTAATTTATCCGCTGTTGTCTTTTGCACTATTACCCACCTATCAGTATTACAATCAAAATCTTCTATGTAATACCAAACAGACAATAGCCTTAAATAATCGTTAGGTAAAGTAATATAAACGTTGTTTGTATTAGGAAAAGTATTAAACACTACAAATTGACGTAAATCATCAGTACGCTTTTGAACCATTTCAAACTCTTTATACTTTTCGTTAATATATTCGTATAAAGCTCTTTCAGCATACCTGTTAAAATCTACTATCTCAAAAGTAGGTGTATCATACTTATCTAAATCTATTACACAACGCTCATATATCTCTAAACTATTCATACACGATACTTGCTACGTAATACAGATACTACCTCTTTGTTAGATGCTTCATTAAGCCACATTAAGTATCCCTCAAAATCAGTTGCTATTACTTTATCTCTAAATAGATAATTAGACAAGTTAATACTTACTTCGCCTTTATCTATAAGCAAATAAGCAAAATAGCAATTGTTTAGATACTCTTTGTCTTCATAAATTTGACTTACATCTCTACCTGTTGCCATTTTTACATTTTTATCTACTAAATCTAATAAGAATGTATCAATAGCATTTTCAGTGTCTTCTGAATTACCAGCAAACACCCTTACTATTTTACGTTTTTCACTTAAAGCAAGCTCTAACAAAGCAGATTTGAGTTTAATAGCTTTCTTTTCTTTGCTTAACTTTTCTTTTATTTGCTTTTCTGTATCTTCTACTTCCCATAAATTTTTACCAAACTTGGGATTGATATAAGGGTGTTCTCGCATCCAGACCCAGTCAATTGCATCTATCGGATTAGATAAGTCTAATACAATTTTCCCCTGCAATATGCGTGTAGTATCTTTGGTAACTATATGTGGTACATATCGTTTTTCTTCTTCTGTAAAAATAGGCTGACCTGTAAATAGCTTACCTGTACTACGTTCTACAGGGGGTTGTATCATACATCTTATCCCCTTTATTCGCATTTTAGCATCTTTGCATACCAATACTATCTTTTCATCTTTTATAGGAACAACATACTTTTTATGCAAACCTTCCAGTATAGCTTGTTCCTTTTGGTCTAATACAGATAGTACAGATGTTTCTGTTTCTGCTTGTGTTTCTTCTACTATTTTATTCATAGGTTTCCTTGGCATAGGTTACAAAGTTTAAATAATAGAACGTTCTAAAAGCATACAGCTATCAGGATTTAATAGTTTTAATCCTATTGTTCCTAATGCTATCTTACTTGAGCCGTGAATAGGAGAGCTAACAACACCACTGCTTTTTCCATCTTTACCACCTACCCCAATAATATCATTGATAATAAGTTTTAAGCCACTTTGATAGAATACACTAATGTTAGGTTGCCCATCATAAGTGCCTCTATCTATAAAAAACATCTTGCTACTGCTTAAAGGATAACCATATTCATCAAGTTCATCAGCTTGGTTTTTGTAGTCAAGTAGCTGACTTACACTTACCGTAATAGTGCTATTACCATAAATAAACTTGGTAAAGTTACCACCAAGAGTTATGTTGTTTCCTGAACGTGTAGCATATACACTATCCCCTACTTTTAAGCTATCTTCCATTAAATCCATAAAGATACGCTTACCACGGCTACCTGTTACAAGCAAGATATTTACTCCGTCTTCTGCTTTACCTGCCCTATATTCCACTTCGCCAATAATATCTTTTAGCAGTTGTTTAGAAAGTGAAGTATAAGAAACCCTTGAAGATGAGCTAATTTGATTTTCTAATCCGTTGCCTGTGTAAAGTTTTTGTTTTGTATTAGGATTGGTTAAATGAACTACCCCATCTTCATTTACAGTACTTTTACCATAGATAAGTATGTTTTCTTTGTCATAAGCAACTTTTTGCAAAAGCTGTTTTTCATACTCGTCCATAATAAATCTTTCTTTGCTAATATCGTCCATTAGAATATATTTGGTCATATTAGCAGTACCAGAAATACTTACTTGTGAACGGAACATTGTAACATACTCTCTATGTAGCTCTTCGCTATAACGCATCTTAAAATAGCCTCTATCATTGAACTCACTGGTTGCAGGATACATATATTGTATCTTTCTTCCAGCACTTATCCAAATATCGGATACGCTATCTGATGGTGAATTAGTAAGCAGTTTTACACGATAACGAAATACACCCGAAGTAAGCATAGTCCCATTATCTTCAAAATAGATAAGTTTGCCGTTTTCTAATTTACCTACTTCTTCTGAATTAAAAAACTGCTCATCTAAACATACATAAAAAGAGCTATTATTAACACCCAAGTTAGTACCTGTACTACCACCTGCAACAAAGTTACATAGCATATTAGGCTCACCAATTAGTTTCCATTCGGCATAATATCCATTGATATTTTCCTCTTTTGCTTTATCTGTTGCATAGATATATCCTAATCCTTCCGTTAGATTTGTGAGAGAAAATTGAGGATACAATCTCACCGCTTTACTACTTAATGCTGGTGCAACCTTAAAAGCATCTGCGAGCTTTTCATAAGAAAGCTGACCATTATAGTCGCCAACTATTTTTTTCAGTATTCTCATAACTAAAATTCGTTTAACTTTTGAACATTTAAATTGTCTTTTACAGCTAATCTACTTTTAGATTGTGTAACAATTGGTTCTTTTAGTAACTTATCATAAAATATTTTCTTGCTTCTTTCCTTGAAAGTATTTTGCAAGTAATTTATGAAGTTGTTACCATATTTCAGAAGAAAGCTAATAAAGATTAAGTTTTCATTGCTTTGCAATGCTTTATCTAATCCTGTATAGCCATCTTTATCTGTTTCTGTAATAAACTCAAATAACTCCTCTTTTTGTTCTTCTGTAATAGGAAAATTGTAAATACTATTTATATTGCTTAACTTATTTGCTAAATCTACTTTTTCTTGTTCTATACGTTCATATTCTTTCTTTTCTATCTCACTTAATACTTCGCTTTTCTCTTTAAGAATATTGTTTAACTTTTCTCTTTTAAGTATTTCTATTCCTTCCTCTATTTGGTTTCTTAAATTTTTAGCTTTTATTCCTAATTTACCTTTCTTTTCTAAATCTTCCACAAACTCTATTGCTTCTTCTTCTGAAAAACCTTTGTTAATGAAATCTGCATACAACAATTCTTTATCACTTAAATCTGCTATTATTTCTTGTTGCTTACCTAATTCGTCGGTAGATGTCAAAAATTCATAAAAAAAATCTTGTATATTTCCTCCTTTTGATAAATAATTGTCAAGTTGGTAAGATAGTTCTGATTTGTATAGCTTATCACTATTTTTTTCTAATATCTTATCTTCTGCTTCCTCATAAATAAAATCTAATATTTTTTGCAAAGGTTCTTTTTTGATAGCATCACTTTGCAAAAAATTATCGTCTATATCAAATTTATCTGCAAGATAAGATATAACAGATACTAAACCTTTGTTTTCTATTATTCCTTTGTTACTACTATTATTATCATTTTCTATTTCATCATTATCATCATCATCATAGTTATCATCATCTTCACTTCCTTTTACAATACTTTCTATAATTTCTTCTTCTGTTTTTTCTTCTTCTAATTCTTTGGTAATATCAACCCCTGGATCAATCTTTATAGTTTCCCCATCTTCGGTAATGATTTCAGAATTTTGTTTAGCAAGTTCTATTAAATCTTTTACTGAACTTGCATCTATTATATCTGTTCCATTAAAATCCATAACTATTCTATTTTATTTTCTGTATGATTATTAGATTGTTTATTGCTATTACCGTATAATAACAAACTGATAATAGGTACTAAAAAAGCAGTAATTTCAGCAAACGTTGCTTTTTCATCATAGACAAAATATAATGAAGCTACAATAATAAACAAAACTGCTATAAATGAAGAAGTCTTATGTCTGTAAATATTTCTTATATCAAAGTTCATATTACCTTACACTATTACGTTCTAACTTTAACATAATTTCTTGTAATATCTTTTCTACATTATCAAATCTATTATAGATTTTCTCTTCTAATTCGTCGTGAATTTCTTTTATATTTGAAATTTCTTTGCCTACATCTGCATTTATTTTTTCTAATTCTCTTGATAAAACTTCTGATTTAATTTCTAATTTCAAAAGTCTTTCTCTCATAATAATATATGCTGATGTTATAGAAAAAATAACAGATAAAACAACAGTGATAATGTTTAATATAGTATTAGTTTCCATATCATATTTCTTTTGGGAATGAATTTAATCTATTTAGCCAGCCTTTCAAAAATATACTCATTGCAGGATTTCTTTTTACTATATCTCTATAAAACTGCTCTCTTGCTAACCACACTCTTTTGTAAAGTTCTTTACTATATTTATTGATAGCAGTAATAGTTCTAATTCCACAAATCCCATCAGCAACTAATTTTTCGCCTAAATCATTAAGTATCCTTTGTACTCTGATAATAGCTATTCCTGTTCCGCTATTGATGCACCAATCGCATATCAGTTCAGCAAGTTTTTGATTTTCTATTAGGTGCATATTGTTAGCATACCAAAACTGACGCTCATAAATCGCTTCAGCGTCCTTTTCGGTAATATGCTTTACATCTTCGCAAGTAATATTTCCATCTCCATTTTTGTCGTAACCAAATGTTTTCCACGTGTGAATAGTAATACCATATTTAGTACAACCCCCTGGATCTTCTTTATAGTCTGCATAACCACCTTCCCAACGAAGAATGTGTGGGAAAAAAGGCTTAAACTCTGCCATATTATTTCTTTTTACTTGTTTTCGTTTTTGGTTTTTCACTTGCTTTTTCTTCTTGTGAGTTTTCTGTTTCTTCTTCCAAAGTCATTAGCTTTTTTACAAACTTTTCTTTTTCAGTAGCTTCTTTCTTAATACTTAATAAAAATTCATATGTTTTTTCTTTGAAAGAACTATAAGAATATTTATTACCTTCTTTGTCTGAAATAACAAAATCTCCTTTATCGTCGTTTTCTATGATAAAGAAGATTTGGTTTTTAGCATTATTGCTATCTACAAAGAATAGCTCTATGCTTGTAGAAAAATTAACAGAAAATCCTGTTTCTTTAAGCAAGTGTAATTCATCAGCAGTAAGCAAATCCCAAAATTTACGTAATCCGTTCATAAACTATAAAGCTATTAAGGTTAAACCAATGATAACAACTATTAAGATAAAATTTTTTTTGCGTATATTCTTGATTTTTTTTTCTTGATATAGTATAGTGTTTTCTTTATCAGATATTACACTATTTAATTTTGTTATGATATTGTTTGAGCTTTTTATACTATCTAATAGCAAACTATTTTTATCCTCTAATAGACCTATAATTTTAGCACGTATATTAAGCAGGCTATCTCTATACTCTATATTACGTACTAAAATTTTACCATAATACATAGCTTTTTTTAAGCTATCACAGCAATACACTTGCGAATATAATGTATTAGATAGAAAAATAAATCCTAATAATATGATAGTTTTTACTTGAACCATTCTATTGCCTTTTCAACTTCACCTTTTTCACGTTCAATAATTTTATACAATATACTATCTTTCAAAGATAACTCTAATGTATAAACTTTATTTTCAAGCATTATATTTTCCTTTTCCAATAATTTGATATACTTATCTTTCTTTTTTACTATCTCTAATAACTCTTTGTAAGTCTTATCTTTTGTATAGTACAAATATAAGAATATTAAAAATAAAAAAGAAACAAGTATTAAAAAAAAATTAGTATAGTTAATTTTCATAATCACTTATTATCATCATAAGTACAAAAACTTTGAACTTTGCTTTCTTACAAAATCTTGCGGTGTAATTAAACTTATATCTTCCCAATCTGTACAAAAATAATTTGCATATTTTTGTACTAACTCACT
>Ga0073932_1005047_pt1 | contig 14771 bp, 13 predicted proteins | sample DewCreD2012metaG_FD_76967 | JGI IMG/M metagenome (GOLD analysis project Ga0073932, IMG submission 76967) | Hot spring sediment bacterial and archeal communities from British Columbia, Canada, to study Microbial Dark Matter (Phase II) - Dewar... ... | reverse complement strand
CAGGGACAACGCCACCACTTATGTGATGCGATATTTCTACAAAGCGCCGGACCGGCACGGCTACCGAATGCTGTCCGAACCAGTAAAAAATTTCTGGCCCGGGCATCCCAGCCAGGAGAACGCCATCACCATGGACGAACGCTGGCTGGAGCGCGTGCGCGAGCATTACGAAGTGAGCCTGGCCGCGGATTTCGTGTACAAGGGCCGCCCGTGTTACACGCTTATTCTGAATCCCAAGCCGGGCCAGGAATGGACCTTTCCCATGAGCTGGTATGTGGACAAGGAGAAGTTCCTGGTGCTGTCCGTGACGCACTTGGTGCGCAACGGCTCCAAGAGCAGTTCTTTCACCACTGGCGAGATCAGCTACGGCCGCGTCCACGGGTTCCTTGTGCCGGTGAAAGCGCACTGGAAGACCACGGTGCGGGACATGCCGTACCAGTTCGAATTTCAGGTCCGCTATGAAAACTATGTGTTCAACGCGCCGCTTGACGACAGTGTCTTCAAGAAAGAGCCGGTGCCCCAAGGCGCGTCGGGCGCTTCGGATTAACAGTTCTGACGCTTTCTGACTCCGGCAATATCCTTCGCCAGAAAAATCAAAGCAAAAAAAAGCCGGCCGAGTAATATTTCGGCCGGTTCAGGTGTGTCCTTATCTGCAGATCCAGTCGGAAGTGAAGCCTGTGTCAGATGGCGTGCGCCGGGGTTATTCGCCGCCCGCCTGTGATACGGCCTGCTTGGCCAGTTCCGGAGATAACCCGTCGTAAATGGCGTCGAGCAGATCAATGACGGCCAGGGGCTGCATGTTGGCCTGTGCGGCAGCGGCCTGTGCGCTCTGGTTGAGGATCTGATTGCGCGACAGTCCCGTGATTTCATCGGCGAAGTCCGCATCCTCGATGCGCGACTTGCCCGCGGCGATGTTGATGTACTGGGCCTGAATGTCCTGTAGCGTGTGCTGGAGCTGGCGGTCCTGCACGCCCAGGCGCGCGCGGATGTCGCTGATGATGTTCAGCTTGTCGTCGGACAGCGTGAGCAGGCTCTTGGCCTGATTCAGATACCCGTCTGCGTCCATGAGGCCGTTGATGTTGTCCCAGGGAGGCACGCCCACGCCCAGGAAAAAGTCCGTGAAGGTCTGCCTGATGTCGTCAATGAAAATCTCGATTCTGTGTGTGGAGTCCGCGTCCGGCCCCACCTGCAGGCACTCGCCGAATTCAAAGGAATCGTTGAACACCGGCTTTTCGCCGAATTCGGCGAATGGCTTGACTTTGTTGAAGAATTCGTCCTCGTCGCGCGTCATGACCCACAGGTGATACCCCATGGTGAGGATTTCTTTGTAGAGCCGGTTCATGTCGCTCGGGATGAGGTCGTTGGCGTTCTGCCCCGGATGCACGCTCAAGGCGGCCTGGTTGCTCATGCGCACGGACAGATCCCGGATATTCAGAAGAATGTTCTGGATGTCGTCCAGATATCCGTCCACGAAGCGGATGAGATTGATGCCGTCCTGAATGTTGTGCATGTTCACGAGAAGGCCGTTGACCTGTGCCTGCATGCCCTTGCTGATGGCAAGGCCCGAGGGGTCGTCCTGCCCGCGATTGATGCGCAGCCCGGATGCCAGGCGCTCGGTTCTCTGCGAGAACTCGAGATTGAGCTGGCGCATGCGTTCGTGGGCGTCCAGGGCATAGAGGTTCGTGTTGATGCCCAGCATGGTTTTACCTCCCTGTAAATCTGAAAGCGAACTCCATTTCGCCTATGGCGCATCAGCCTGTGCGGGGTTGCGCCGCACGGTTTGCGCCTTTAGCCGGAATTGAAGCGTCCTGCCGCAGATCCTCCCGAAGGCCTCATGCCTTCGGAAACAGAATGTTCAGCAAATGGCTTCCCGGCCTGTTCTGCCTGTGCTGCAATGCCGCAGAAAGAATCGCCGCGTCCAGCGGTGCATTCCCGCTCCGGCATCGGGCCATCGCGTATGCTACAGCCTTGTCTGTATTATCGGACTACTTAAAGTAAAACTTGAGATAAAATAAAAAATAATCTATATGCAAAGCCATTTTTTATTAAAGCGAATTGTTAAATGAAAAGCGGCAAAGCCCGCCCCCGGAGGGACGGGCCGTATTGCTGAATGTGTTATTGCGTTGGGGTGGAGATGTGTGTTGCGCGTCAGCGCAGGAGCTGCAGGATGCTCTGGGGCTGCGCGTTTGCCTGGGCCAGAATGGCGGTGCCGCTCTGCTGGAGAATCTGCAGGCGCGTGAACTCGGAGATCTCCGTGGCCATGTCCGCGTCCCAGATGCGGCTCTTGGCGGCCGAGATGTTGATGTCTTCGGCCTTGAGGTCGTCAATGATGTGGCCCAGGCGGCGCTCCTGGATGCCCAGGGATGCCCGGATGTCGCTGACATAATTGACTGCGCTGTTGATGAAATCAATGGCGATCCATGCCATGGACAGCGCGCCGGCGCCGGCGTGGTTGCTGATCATGAGGCTGCCAGCGCCGAGGAAGTTCGCCCCTCTGGTGCCGCTGATCATGAACAGTCCGCTGTTGTTCACGATGTCAATCTCGATGGTCAGCCGGTAGTTGGTTCCATTGTCCGGTCCGATTTGAAGCATCTGCGCATTTGTGCTCATGTAGCCGCCCGAGAAAAGGACTTTGGTGTTGAAGGTGACGGCTTGCGCCTTGCGCTGGAGTTCGTCTTTCAGGCTGCGCAGTTCCTGATTGATGCGCATGATGTCGCGGCTGGTGAGGGTGGCTTCGTTGGCCGCGCGCACGGCGAGGTCGCGCATGCGCATCAGGATGTCGTGGGTCTCGGCCAGGGCGCCGTCCGCCGTGTGGATCAGGCTGATGCCGTCTTCGCCGTTCATGACCGCGGTGCGGATGCCGCCGATCTGGGCCTCCATGCCCTTGGCGATGGCCAGTCCGGACGGGTCGTCCGCGCCCTTGTTGATGCGCAGACCCGAGGACAGCCTTTCCAGGGACTGTTTCAGCCCCAGGTTGGTCAGTCTCAAGTTGTTGAGACCGATCAGCGCCGAGATGTTTGTGTTGATGATTGCCATTTTCTTAATCCTCCCTGATTGGAGTGCTCCGGACCTCCATGTCCGGTACCATGCTTGAGTCGTCTATGACTTCACTGGATACATCGTCAAATTTGTCCCAAACCTTTAGCTTTTTCCACAAAAAAACAGCGCCGCAATCTCGGGATGCGCAAAATATCGCTTCATTGAAGTAAAATTTAATTAAAGTGAATTGTTCAAAATCTGTCTCGCATTATGCGGAATCCGCACACTTGCGTAAAAATCCAGTGATTCCGTGGGCGTTTTTCTGGCGCTGGTTATTGGGTTTCCGGAAGATAGTCCGGCCTTACCGGGGCAAAAACTTCCACGGCCAGCGAGTCCTCGATGATCCGTGCGCCGTGTTCCACGCCTCCGGGAATGCACCAGGTGTCGCCGGGGCCTGCTTCAAACTCGTCCTTTCCCACTACAAGCACAATGCGGCCGGAAACCAAAACACCAGTTTGTTCGTAAGGATGGCTGTGCCGGGGCAACTCGCAGCCGCCGCGCAACCGGAATTCGGTCATGAGCGTCTTGTCTCCGTACACCGGGGTCTTGCGCTCCACGCCTTCAAATACTTTTATAAATCCCTGGTCCGTTTTCTTCTGAAACATGACTTGTTCTCCCATCGGTTTTTTTTGTGCATTGTGCGGAATAGACCTGCATCCGGTACAAGTCGATTATTTATTGATATCCATTAATTATAATTCTGTCAAACGATGCCGGAATAGGATTTTTTTCTTTTGGCTAAAAAAAATATACAATTAACTTGATATCAAAGCACGCAACTAATATAATAAAAATAGAAATAGAGCATTTTGCTCAAGATGCTTCAGATTGCCCCGGGTTGTTTACGGCATAAGCGGGAGGACTGCAAAGCCATGAGACTCGACAAATTCACCATCAAATCCCAGGAGGCGCTGGGCGCAGCGCAATCCCAGGCTGCGGAACGCGCTCACCAGCAAATTGAAAAAGAACATCTATTAATGGCGCTGCTTGATCAGGAGGATGGAATTGTGCGCCCGCTGCTGCAAAAGCTCGAGGTCAACATTTCCGATCTCCGGTCCCGTGTGGCGGACTTGCTGGATCAATTCCCGCAGGTGAGCGGCGCGGCAGTGGAACCATATATATCCCCAAATCTGAAAAGAATTTTGGATGAATCGCTCAAGCATGCCTCACAGATGCGCGACGATTTCGTGAGTTGCGAACATCTGCTTATGGCCATTGCGTCGGACAATTCCGGCGCGCTGCCAGCGGTTTTGAAACAATTCCGGATAACTTATGACACGGCGCTGGCCGCGCTGGCCAGTGTGCGCGGCAGCCAGCGCGTCACGGACCAAAACCCCGAGGACAAGTATCAGGCGCTGACCCGGTATTGCGTGGATCTCACGGACCTGGCCCGGCGCGGCAAGCTCGACCCGGTTATTGGCCGCGACGAGCAGATCCGGCGCGTGACCCAGGTTTTGAGCCGCCGCACAAAGAACAATCCGGTGCTGATCGGCGAACCAGGAACGGGCAAAACCGCCATCGCCGAGGGGCTGGCGCGGCGCATTGTGGACGGTGATGTGCCCGAGGGCCTCAAGAGCAAGCGCGTGCTCGCGCTCGATATGGGCGCGCTCGTTGCGGGCGCCAAATACCGGGGCGAGTTCGAGGATCGGCTCAAGGCCGTTCTCAAGGAAATCGAGGAAGCGCAGGGCGGGATCATTCTGTTCATAGACGAGATGCACACCATTGTGGGCGCGGGCAAGGCCGAGGGGTCCATGGACGCGGGCAACATGCTCAAGCCGGCGCTTGCGCGCGGCGAGCTGCGCTGTATCGGCGCAACCACCCTGGACGAGTACCGCAAATATGTGGAAAAGGACGCGGCTCTGGAGCGGCGCTTCCAGCCCGTGCTCGTGGACGAGCCTTCGGTCGAGGACACCATCTCGATTCTGCGCGGTCTCAAGGAGCGCTACGAAGTGCATCACGGCGTGCGCATCAAGGACAGCGCCATCGTGGCCGCGGCGGTATTGTCGAACCGCTACATCGCAGACCGGTTCCTGCCGGACAAGGCCATTGATCTTATTGACGAGGCCGCCAGCAAGCTGCGCATCGAGATAGACAGCATGCCCCGCGATATAGACGATGTCGAGCGGCGCATGCGCCAGCTCGAGATCGAGCGCCAGGCGCTGAACAAGGAAAAGGACGAGGCGTCCCGAGAGCGCCTGGAGCGCATCGAGGTTGAGCTGGCCGGGCTGCGCGAAAAGAGCGGCGCCTTGCGCGCGCGCTGGAGCAACGAGAAGTCCGTCATCGAACAAATCCGCGCGGTCAAGGAACGCATGGACCGGGCGCGCACCGAGTCCGAGAATGCCGAGCGCGCGGGCGATCTGCAGCGCGTGGCCGAGCTGCGTTATGGCGAGCTGGCCGGCATGGAACGCGAACTTCAGGAATTGAATGAACGCCTGGCTTCGCTACAGAAGGAATCATCCATGCTCAAGGAAGAAGTGGACGACGAGGATGTGGCCGAAGTGGTGAGCCGCTGGACCGGAATACCTGTGTCCCGCATGCTCGAAAGCGAGACGCAGAAGCTGCTGCGCATGGAGTCCGCGCTGTCGCAGCGCGTCGTGGGGCAGCAGGCTGCGCTCGAGGCCGTGAGCAACAGCGTGCGCCGCGCGCGCGCGGGATTGCAGGACCCCGCGCGCCCCATCGGCAGCTTCATTTTCCTCGGCCCCACCGGCGTGGGCAAAACCGAGACCGCGCGCGCCCTGGCCGAATTCCTGTTCGACGACGAGCGCGCCATGATCCGGCTGGATATGAGCGAGTACATGGAAAAGCACAGTGTGAGCCGCCTCATCGGCGCGCCCCCGGGCTATGTGGGTTACGACCAGGGCGGCGCGCTCACAGAAGCCGTGCGCCGCAGGCCTTATTCCGTGTTGCTGTTCGATGAAATTGAAAAAGCGCATCCGGATGTGTTCAACGCGCTGTTGCAGATTCTCGACGACGGGCGGCTCACCGACGGGCAGGGCCGCACCGTGGATTTCAAAAACACCATCATCATCATGACCAGCAATATCGGGACGCAGTATCTGGACCAATCGGAGAACGGGGGCGAGGCCGCGCGCGAGCACATGATTGATGCGCTCAAACGCGCGTTCCGGCCAGAGTTTATAAACCGTATTGACGACATCGTAGTGTTCAACCGTCTGGGGCGCGAGGACCTGCGCCGCATCGTGGACCTGCAACTGGACCTGCTCCGCAAGCGGCTTCTGGAGCGCAAGATCACGCTCACGGCTACGGACGCGGCGCGAGACCTGCTGGCCGAGCAGGGCTATGACCCGGTGTACGGCGCGCGGCCGCTCAAGCGGCTCATCCAGCGCGAGGTGCAGGACCCGCTGGCCGTGCGCCTGCTCTCCGGCGAATTCCCCGAGGGCAGCACGGTTTGTTTGGACGCGCGCGGCGTGAAAATCGTGTTCGACGCGAATTGATCAGCCGGGTTACAGGCTACAATCGCAGAAACTACGACACCTTGCGCGCGTACGCCAGCAGCTTGTATCCCAGCATGTTGTCCATGATGAAGTCTTCGAGTTTGCGCAGCAGGCCGTCGGGAAGATCCAGGTCGTCGCCCCCGCGCTCGTCGTAATAGGGGTTTTTGTAATTGAGGTAGGTGAGGATTTCCTGAACCTGATGCAGATGGGTTTCGGCGCGCACGACTTCGAAGCCGGTCTGATCGAGCAGCGCGGACAGGGTGCGGATGTCGAAATACCACAAATGGTTGCGGCCGCCGAAACAGGAGCAGTGGGAGCGCATGACGCGCGCGGACAGGGCGTCGCGGTTTGGCACCAGGATGGCGAGCACGCCGCCGGGCTTGAGCACGCGTGAGCATTGCTCAATTACATCGCGCGGGTCGGACACATGTTCGAGCACTTCCCAGAGGGTCACCACATCAAATGATTCGGGGGAAAAATCCGCCTGATCCAGAAGCTGGGGCCGCACATCCAGGCCGTATTCCTCCACGGCGTGCTTCACGGCCTTGCGGTTCAACTCCAGCCCTACGGTGTCCCACCCGCGCTGTTTGGCGATTTTCAGGAACAGGGCGATGGAGCAGCCCACATCGAGCACGCGACGGCCCGGTGTGAGTTCCTCCAGTTCCTCGCAGGCGCGCGTGAATTTGCTGATGTCGTATTCCTGCTCGCCCTGGCTCAACAACACATCCACCCAGTAATCGAGCGATGCGTTCATTTCATAGGATTCGAGCAGCTTTTCCGTGGCGCACTGGGGGTTCACATACACCAGGCCGCACTTGCGGCAGCGCACGAAGGTGAACCCTTCCTTGGTGAAAACCGTTTCCGAATGGTCCGCGCGGCACACCGCGCAATCCACGGGACGGCGCAGTTCCTTCTTGAGCATGCCGCATTCGTCCTGCAGCAGCTTGAGTTCCTTTTCCACCAGCTCCCAGTATTTGTGGCGCCCCGTGGACGCGGCGAAATCTTTTGTGGACATGTGAGCGGCTCCCTTGATTTGTTGATGGTTCCGATGCCGTGATGCAGTGCGAAAGGCCGCCGCGGAGAGGGATGCGGGTCCGCGGGTATAATCACGGAGAACACGGAGTGCGGCGGCGATGCCGCCCTACATGCTTTGAAGTTCAAAGAAAATCGTGCGCCTTTCCTTGCGCCCTCTGCGAACCCTTGCGCCCTCTGCGTCAATTTTTTCAAGGACACCGCAGAGACGCGGAGACGCGGAGGAAGATCTTTTCCGCGCGGCCCTCGGCCGCGCACCCTGTGGCCCTCCGTGGCCTCTGTGGTTATCCTTGCTTTAAGTTTTTGCCTCTCTTGCGCGCCTCGCGCTTGCTGTAGAAAATTATTGCCTTGAACGCGCCATAACTCAACTGCCTCGCCAATTCCATCCCGCCCGCGTGTTGCGGGCCTGAAACTTTTTTTCACTTAACCGGGTTTTCACAATGATCGGGATAGTGATACACTATCCACAAGTGATCCAACGCAATCACGGGTCGGGAGGAATATATCATGCTTTGCAAACCCCTTGAAAAAGCGCTCAATGAACAAATCAAAAACGAGCTTTATTCGAGTTATCTTTATCTCGCCATGTCTTCGTGGTTCAGCGCCAACGATCTCAAAGGCATGGCGCAATGGATGCTCATACAGGCCAAAGAAGAAGATCTGCACGCCATGAAGTTTTACGATTATGTGCTGGAGCATGGCAACCGCGTGGATCTCAAGGCACTGGACCAACCGCCCAGCGAGTTCAAGTCCCCGCTGGACATCTTCGAGCAGGCCTACCGGCACGAGCAGAAGGTGACCAAGAACATCCGGGATCTGGTGTCGCTTGCGCGCGAGCACAACGATCACGCCACAGAGTCGTTTCTGGCCTGGTTTTCGCTGGAGCAGGTTGAGGAAGAGGCCAGCGCGGACGATGTGGTGCAGCAGCTCAAGCTGGTTGGGGACAAGGGCAACGGGCTGCTCATGCTCGACCGGTTGCTCGGGCAGAGAGTTTTTGTGCCGCCCGTTGCCGAGGGCGCAGCATAACCGGCCGCGTTCGCGCCGCCCCCATTCTGCCGAAAGGATCCGCCGATGAAAGCTACCTTCTGGGGCGTAAGAGGCTCCATCCCCGTTTCCGGAAAAAAGTATGTCAGATACGGCGGCAGCACATTATGCACCGAGGTGCGCCTGGACAGCGGCGAATATCTCATCCTTGACGCGGGCACGGGCATCCGCCCCCTGGGTGTGAAACTCATGAAGGAAAACAGAGTCCTTCACATGCACTTGCTGTTAAGCCACGGGCACATGGACCATGTGCAGGGATTTCCATTCTTTGCCCCGGCATACATCAACAAAAACGATATCACCATATACGGCTGCCCCCAGGCGCCGGGCCGCACCGTGGCGGATTTTCTGTCCCGCCAGATGGGCGATGTCTATTTTCCAGTGGAATTCGACGGGCTGCCCGCACGGCGCGAATATGTGAACCACTGCAACATTTGCGGAAAAAACGACAGCATAAAAATCGGGAGAGCCAGAATTTTCTCGCTCGGCAACAACCACCCCGGCGGATCCATCTCGTACAAAATCGTCGAAAAAAAGAAATCATTCATCTATATGACGGACAATGAACTGGGCAGCGACGCGCCCGACGCCACAGCCATGGAGACCTTTGCGGAGTTCTGCAAAAACGCAGACATTCTGGTACACGATGCGCAGTATACGCCCAGGGAATACGCTACCCGGACCAGAGGGTGGGGCCATTCCACTTACGAGCAATGCGCACACCTCGCGGCCATGGCGCAAGTCAAGACACTGGTTCTTTTCCATCACGACCCCGAGCACGACGACCGCGCCGTGGACGCCATTTTGGACAAGACCCGCATTCTTCTCAAGAAAATGGGAAGCCGCGCGCGCTGCGTGTCCGCGCGTGAAGGCATGTCGCTCACTCTCTGAACATTTTCAGCTATCAAGGAACCCCGCGCTTGCGCAAGGGGTTTGGATACTGCGGCCCCCGCGGGCCGCGCTCCCATCGGGGACAAAACACAGAAAACGGAGGCTTGAAAACCATGAGCAAGTACGAATGTCAGGCATGCGGCTACATTTACGATCCCGCCAAAGGCGACCCGGACAGCGGTATCGCCCCCGGCACCGCGTTCGAAGATCTGCCCGATGACTGGGCCTGCCCCGTGTGCGGCGCGTCCAAGGACGATTTCGAGAAAGTCTGACAAATCACCAGAACAACGAAACATTCGCACGGAGGTTCGCATCATGACCACGGGAGCCAGTTTGAGCGCGTTGCAGCAGGCGCTCGAGTTCGAGAAGAACGGCAAACAGTATTACACCGAGGCCGCGGCCAAAGCCCAGGACCCGGCCACGCAGGCGCTGTTCAACATGCTCGTCGAGGAAGAGCAGAACCATCTCAATTATTTGCTCAATCTCTACGAGTACCTCAAAGCCAACGACAAATGGCCCGAGAAGATCACCATCAAACTGGATAAGGATTTCGATCAAATCTTTGCAAAGGCCCGTGAACAGATTGACACCAACATCAAGGTGTCAACGGACCAGATGGAAGCCATGCGCCACGCCGTGGACATGGAGAACAAGGGCAAGGCCATGTACCTGGATCTTGCCGCAAAAGCCCAGGACCCCCTGGAACGGGAGCTGTTCGAGCTTCTCGCCGACTGGGAAAAGGGCCATGCCGCGTACTGCGAGGATTATTACAACTTCTACACGGATCACGGCATGTTCACCGAAGACTGAAGCCGCGCGCGCCGGGCGCGTCAGCGCCCGGCGCGTTTCGTTTTCCACGCCGAAACCTGAATGTAAACACAGTGGGGCTGTTGAAAAAAGCGGGGGCGGAAAAACGCTGGGAACAGGCTTCGTTTCCTTGCGGAAAGCGTTCCAGTGGGTGTGTTGAAAAAGCCCGGCGGCCGTAAAAAGCAGGTACAGGCACGCGGAAAACGCCGCGTTCCCAGTCCCTGTTTTTTACTGCATTCGCGCTTTTGGCGCAGCTTACTGGGTTTTTCAACAGCCCCCCAGTCCCCGGTTTTTTCGCGGCCTTGCGAATGCATGAGTCGCATCCTCGATCGGCGAAGGGGGGTTTCAGCAGCAGCACAGTCACTTCTTTCCTGTCAGTCTGCGCAGCAGGCGCGCCGCCGGGGTGTCGTCAAGCTGCAGCGTGCGCTCGTTCAGCGGATAGAACAGGAATATGAAGAATCCGATGAGCACGAAGGCTCCGGTCACAGGGCCGAGCAGTTTCACGCCCATGTTGTCCTCCATCGAGTAGCCGTATCTCTCGAAAAGAAAACCCTGGATCAGGAATGTGAAGGCGATGGCGTATTTTTGGAGAAATCCCTGCGCGCCGAAGAAAATGGCTTCGCGCCGTTTGCCGTAAAGTTTCTCGTCGTAATCCGCGATGTCCGCAATGATAGGCAATCCCATGCACATGATCACGGCCACGGGGAAGCCCGTCAGAAAGAACACGGCGTAGCCCCAGGTCAGTGGCAGCTTGAGGGACAGGCCCGCAAGCTCCAGGGTCGCCCAGTGGATCGGAATCCGGTCCAGTATAAACATGAAAGGAAGAATCAGCGCCATCATGCCGTTGCCGAGCGAATACACGAATTTCTTGGAGTATTTTTCCGCGAGTTTGAAAATGATCACGAACGAAATCACGATGGAGATCACGATGATGCCGAAGAGCAGGGGCAGGTAGCTCTCGGGCAGGCGCAGCAGCACGGTGATCACGAACATCAGCCCGTTCATGAGCGTCTGGAACCCGAGGAGCATGAACAGGGAACTGATTACATAAATGAGAAACGCCTTGTTGGTGAAGGTCCACTTGAGGGCGTCAACGATGCTGTAATGATCCGCTTCGTGCTCGCCGCAGTATTTGGTCTCGGGCACGCCCAGGACCACGGCGTAGATGGACACGAAGCCCATGGCGGCGATGATGATGAACATCTGGGGATGCGCCCGGATCGGCTCGAAAAACGCGGGCAGAGCCATGACCACGCCCGTGCCTACAAGGAGAAAGATCTGCATGAGCTGCGAGAGAAGAATGCGCTCCTCGCTGGTGCGCACGACTTCGCCCAGCAGCGCCAGGTACGGGCAGAACACCAGGGTGATGCACAGCCAGAAAAATGTCTGAATGACAATCAGCCACAGAGCGGTCCCCAGGGTGTTGGGCGGGAACGGCGGGAACCACATGAGCAGGAAGAACGCGCACATGGGCAGACCGCCGAACATGATGAACGGCATGCGGCGGCCCCAGCGCGTGCGCGTGCGGTCGCTGAAATATCCCACGAACGGCTCCAGAAACCCGTCCACGAACCGGCCGATGAACAGCGCCGTGCTCACGATGGAGATCTTCAGCAGAGGCGGATAGTCCGGGTTGTCCTGGGAACAGTAGTAATAAGTCAGAAACATTCCGAAGGACCATTGCAGCAACTGGCTGGACTGTTTCCCGAGGAATACAGGATGCCGCGCCACAGGGGAAGTTTCGGCAGGTTGGCCTTGCTCTGCTCCATGAATGGGACACCGCCTCTTGTCAAAAATATGAATCATTATAGCTGCAAACGCGCGCGGGATGATACAATAATGCGGAAATCTCATGGGAGGGAGACCCGCCTTATGTCTTCCGTGAACGATCGGCTGCGACAGTCTCTGAACGAATTCAATGAAAAGGCCGCCATGCGCCTCGCGGACCTTCTGGCGCGCGCCTCGGAAAAAGTGGACGAGGAAGAAGCCCGGGGCAATATCAAAAATGTGCTCAATGTGATTTCCGTGCTGCCCAGCATTCTGAACCTGGCCGTGAATCTGGTGTTCGACCCGCGCGTGCCGTTCATGAAGAAGTTCCAGATCGGCGTGATCGTGGCGTACATGATATCCCCCGGCGAAGCGCTCATTGATGCCCTGGCCGGCCCCGTGGCATATCTGGACGACGCCGTGCTCACACTGTACATCGTGTTCCTGGTGGCCCAGCTTATCGGCTCCCTGGGCGAGGATGTGATCCGCGACAACTGGATCGGAGACCCCGCGCACGCGGACGAGCTGGTCAAGGCCGCCAAGGCCCTGGGCGGATTTCTGGGCACGCGCGTAACCGTGGATCAGGCGCGGGACATGCTCCAGCCCGCGGCCGAATAATCCCCGCGGCGCTATTCTCCGAGTATTTCATCAAAGGACAGCATCATGAAAAAAGCAGTGGTCATCGGCGCAAGCTCGGGAATCGGCGAAGCCGTGGCGCGCGAGTTGTCGCGGCGCGGCTGGGCCGTGGGCGTGGCCGCGCGCCGCGAGCAGCAGCTCGAGGCCCTGGTTGCGGACCTTTCCGGCGCCGCGCACTCACAGGTCATGGACATCAAAGACACGGACAACGCGCGCGCGGGACTTGATGCGCTCATCCGCGCGCTCGGCGGCATGGATTTGCTTGTGATCAGCGCGGCCCTGGCAAACCCGCGGGGCGAGCGCTCCTGGGAAATCGAAAAAGCGCAGATAGATGTGAACATCACCGGGTTCACCGCCCTGGCGTGCCACGGGTGGGACTATTTCGCGAGCCGGGGCAGGGGCCATCTGGCGGGCATCTCGTCCGTGGCCGGGCTGCGCGGAAACCGCATGAACCCCATGTACGCCGCATGCAAAGCCTACATGTTCCGTTATCTCGAAGGCCTGCGCCTGCGCGCCCTGCACGAAAACCTCGACATCAAGGTCACGGACATCCGCCCCGGTTTCATTGACACGGCCATGGACGGCACCAAGCACATCAAGGAAGCCAAACTCCTGCGCGCCATTGTTCTGCCCCCGGACAAGGCCGCAAAACAGATCTGCGACGCGCTCGAAAAAGGGCGCCGCACGGTTTATGTTCCCGAAGTCTGGAAGACCGTGGAACTGCCCTATCAGTTGATCCCGGATTTCCTGTACGAAAAGCTCATGTGAGCTTGCCGCGCAAAGCCGCGCTGACAAGGCTTCATAACCAATTGCATTTTTATTGAAGCTTTCCCCGGGTTTTGTTTTCTCTTTTCCTTTATGGTCACTGAAAATATTTTTAATATTGATTAATTTCGACAATTACAACATTATAATAGACTATAAATGTGATATTTGATAACAATTGGGACATATCCAAATAAATTCGACGGTGCGAGGAAACGGCAAGTGAGCGGATTGGTCAACTCCCTGTTCTGCCCGCACTGCGGGTATGAAAACAGCCGGAGAAACAATTTTTGCGGCAGGTGTTCGCGTCCAATCCGCAGCGCGAGGGAATTTGGGACGCAGGACCGGAATGCGATTCTTGCGGAGCAGGGCGTCAATGGCGGCGGCGTATGTCCTGGAATTGATCTCGAGCCTGCAGCCATTGGCGGTTCATCGTGGCGCGCGACCCTGGAGCAGACACAGGCCCATGCCGGGCCATTGCGCACGGAACATCAGGAAGACTCGGCGGCAGAAGCGATTGTGTGCCATTCGTGCGGGCTGATGATTTCGGGCAATCTGCGCATCGAGGTTTACAGCCAGTTCATTCTGGTGCGGGTTCATGCGGAATATCTGGACCCGGAAACGAGCCGTGCGCTCACGGACGCCCTGGACAGTTTCGGGGGCGGCAGGCGCATGATTGTGGACCTGGGGCTTGTGCGCGGCGCGGAGTTGAAGCGCCTGCGTGCGCTCATGGGGCGCGCGGGCCGCGCGGCCTTGCGTATTGCGGGGCTGCGGCCGGAACTGCTGCGCGCCGTGTGCGGTTCCGCGCACGCGCATGCGCCCGGCGTGTGGCAAAGCGTGAATCAGTGCCTTGAAGAATGGGGCATTCCTTCTCCGGTTATGGAGAAGTCGGCGCCTTGAAAAGACCCAAAACATGCGCGGCCGGGCGCGGGAGGTTCAACCTGGGGGAGGCTGGCTGCCGCCCCGGCCCGTATGTTTTTTCTTGACTGTTTGCCAAACAGAATGGTATTATATCTTTATAGTAACAGTGAAATCTCCGCCGCGACGGACCCGAATTGAGGCATTACCTGGCGGAGAGCCGCAGACATCCCAGTGACATAGAGTCTTGCCGGAAATCGCGCGCCGCGCGGCGCTTCCGGTGTGGAGTGTGCCGCATGTCCACGCAATTTCTCTTCTGCCCCAAGTGCGGGTTTCAGAACACCGGAAAGAACAATTTCTGCTCGCGCTGCGGGAACAAACTGCGCACAGCGGCGTCTTTCGCGCCCGCCTCGCCGCGCGCCGCGGCTCCGGCGCCGACTGCGTCGCCAGCTTCCCAGGAGTTGCGTTGCGGGAATT
>Ga0073932_1005034_pt1 | contig 14803 bp, 14 predicted proteins | sample DewCreD2012metaG_FD_76967 | JGI IMG/M metagenome (GOLD analysis project Ga0073932, IMG submission 76967) | Hot spring sediment bacterial and archeal communities from British Columbia, Canada, to study Microbial Dark Matter (Phase II) - Dewar... ... | reverse complement strand
TCCGCTTTGGCAAACGACCGCTTCAGCTCGCTGTGGATCCGCCGCAGCCGGCTCCAGAGCTGCACCCGATACTCTTGCAGCGTCGGGCTGCTCGCCAGTCGCGGATCCGCCACCATCTCCTGATGCAGACGGCACATCGCCCGGATCAGCTCCCCGCGCTGCCGCTCGTCGCGGCACTGCGCCTCGGCCACCAGCAATGTTCGCAGCCGCCCGTGATAGGCATGCAGTGCTGGCAGCGCTTCGGCCGGCACCGGCTCTTCGGCCGCAGCGCCCATCGCCGCCAGCAAGATCCACCCCGTCAGTCCCATCGGTGGTTCTCCAGGCACGTTCGCCCCTGGCCAGCCCTGGCGCAGTATACCCATCCCGCCGCAGCGCAGCCACTGCGCTTGGCTCATCCGCCGCGCAGCGCCCGCAAGCTGCCGACCACCAAGTGCAGCCCCAGCAGGCACAACAACAGCCCGAAGGCCAGACGCAGCCAGCCTTCCCACGCGCGATTCGCGACCCATGCCCCCATCCACGCTCCGAGGAACATCGTGGGAGCGATCGCCAGGACGGCCCACAGGTCCACGTTTCCGTGCCGGTAGTATTCGATCGCAGCCGCTAGGCCGATCGGCGGCAACAGCACGGCCAAACTGGTGCCCGTCGCGCGCTGCTGGGTAAAGCCAAGCCCATAGACCAGGGCAGGTACGATCACCACCCCTCCTCCGATCCCGAAAATCCCGGAGGCAATTCCTCCTGCGAGCCCGATGAGGGCCAGTCGCAACCAGTGCATCGCGTCTCCTCCTCCCAGCGGTTTGCGGGTCCCTTTGCACCGTCCGACCCTCGTGTCCCACGCGCGATGGTCAGCCTACCAGCGCTGCGTACAGCGCGGCATGCCGCTGGACCATCTGGGCCACCGTGAATTCGCTCGCAACGCGCTGCCGTCCCGCCTGCCCCAGCCGCTGCCGCAGCGCTTCGTCTTCCAGCAGCCAGTGCGTGCGGCGGGCGAACTCGAAACGGTCTCCCACCGGAACCAGGTAGCCCGTCTGGTCCGGGACCACCAGGTCGCGGTTGCCCGGGATGTCGGTGGCGATCACCGGCAGACCGGCCGCCATCGCTTCCAGGATGGCATTGGACTGCCCCTCGTACTCGCTGCCCAGCCAGAGCAGGTCGAACTGCCGCATCAGCGCCGGCACGTCCCCGCGCTCCCCGAGGAAATGCACCCGGTCGGTGATTTCGTTCTGCCGGCGGTAGCGCTCCAGGCGGGCGCGCTGGGGACCATCGCCCACGATCACCAGGTGGGCGTCGTCGCGGATCGATTTGAGCAGGTCGGCGGCCCAGATCAGATCCTTGACCCGCTTCTGAGGCCACAGCCGGCCCACCGCCCCGATCAGCCGGGCCTGCGGCGGCAGCCCCAGTTCTTCCTTCAGCGAGGGTCGGCCGTCGGGCGTCTCGTTCCCTGGGCCAGGCTCCTCCGCAAGCGGCACCCCATTGGGGATGATCTCGAACAAGTCGGCCGGCAGCCCGCGGGCCACGTAGAACTCCTTCACGCCGCTGCTGTTGGTCACGATCCGTTGGGTATAGCGGGCCAAGTAGCGATCGATCGCCAGTTGCCAGAAGCCTTTCCAGGGGTCGACGCAGCGTTCGCCGGCCACCAGGTGCCGCACCCCCTCCGCGCGGGCCGCCTGGCGTCCATAGGCGTTGGCGGCAAACAGCCAGGTGTGGACGATGTCGGGCCGCAGGCTGCGGATTTGCCGGCGCAGCCGCCCGTAGCAGGCCAGGTCGAACTTGGCTCGTTTGCCGATCAAGGTCACGGGGATTTCCGCCGCGCGCAGCTCGGCCTCCAGCGGGCCGGTGTGGGTGAGCACGGCGACATGCACGTCGAACCGCTCGCGGGGCAGGCCGGTGGCCAGCAGCGCAAGCTGCTTTTCCGCACCGCCGCGGACGAGCGTGGGGATGATGTGCAGGATGCGGATCACGGCGATCAGGGCGAAGGCGCTGCGGGCGATGGAGGCGGCGGCGCATCCCCCCTCGCAGCGCCCGCTCGCTTCAGCCTAGCAGACGGCGGCGGCGTCTCGAAGGGGAAAGCGGCCTTGCAGCCGGCCAACGCGGCGATAGGCTAAGCGGCTGGGAGCGGCATCCCCTTTCCACAGCGGGCGACGCCGCGGCCGCTTGCGGCGAGGTCTGCCGCACGAAAGCCGCGGGGATGCGCAAAGTCCTGGGCCTCCATCGCGGCATCCGCCGCCCTGTCCGATGCGCATCCATCCTGTCGAAACCAAGCTCTGGATGGCCCAGGCACGGAAGAACGGCTCTTAGCTGGACGATCCGATGAGAACCAATCCGGTCAAAGCGAAACTGCGTCGGGGTGAAGTCACGTTCGGCACCTGGCTGTCGCTGGGCGACCTGTACGCCACGCGCGTGCTGGCGCGTCTGGGCTTCGACTGGCTGACGCTGGACATCGAGCATTCGGCGATCGACTGGTCGCAGGCGGCGGCGATCTTCGCGGCCGTGGCGGATGCCGGGTGCGTGCCGCTGGCTCGCGTGCCGGAAGGCGCGCATCACTACATCAAGCGGGTGCTGGACGCCGGGGCCTACGGGATCGTGGTCCCGATGGTGGACACCGTCGAGCAGGCTCAGACGGCGGTCGCCGCCGCCTACTACCCCCCGCAGGGCAACCGGAGCGTGGGAGGCGGCATGCATTCGATGAATTTCGCGGCCAGCGCCGCGGACTACTACCAGCAGGCCAACGACCAGATCCTGGTGGTCCTGCAGACCGAAAGCCCGCGCGGTGTCGAGAATGCCGAAGCGATCTATCGCCTGAGCGGCGTGGATGCGATCTTCGTGGGCCCCAACGACCTGCGGTTCCAGATGCGCCGCCCCGACGGCACATTCCCCACGCCCGAGGAGCACGAAGCGATGGTGCAGCGGGTGATTGCCGTGGGAAAACAGGTTGGCTGCCCGACTGGCATCCACGCCATGGACCCGGCCAGCGCCCTGGCGCGGGCCGAGCAGGGCATGCAGTTCATCGCCGTCGGCAGCGACCTGCGGTTCCTCACGCAGAAGGCGCAGGAAGTGCTGGCCCAGCTCCATCCGCAGGCGCAAGGCCGCGACGTGGTGCGCTACTAGACCGCGCACCGTTTCCCGGTGCCTCGCTTGCGATGGCCGCGGCCGGCCGCCGGGCGGCAGGGCCGGCAAGGAATGCCTGGGGCGGGGCGCGACCTTCCGCCATGATTTCCCGGTGCGCCGGGGCATCGCGCGACCTGGCGGAAGCGTTCATCCACCGCCGAACGCCGGCAGGAAGTGCACTTCGCTCTCCGGCGGCACCTTGACATTCAGGCTGCGGCGGCGAAACACCCCGTCGATCGACAGTTGCAGCGACGGGGACAGCTCGTCCTGCTGGCACAGCCGCTGCCGGATGCCGGGAAAGCGCTCTTCCAGCGCCTCGATCAGCTCGCGGACGGTCTGCCCCTGGAGCTGCACTTCGGCCTGGCCGCCGGTCAGGTCGCGAAGCTGGGCGGGGATGAACACCCTTGGCATGCCGCGTTTCCTCGTGGCTACCAGCAGCGGCGCCCGGTCCGCCGCGGACCCTGCCGGCGCAGGTTCCGCGACAAGCGCGCCGCTGGAGACGCGCTTAGTCCAGATAGTCCCCTTCTTCCAGACGCTGGGGAACGTACTCCTCGGTCACATAACTAATATCTTTGCTGATCAGCGCTTCGACTTCCAGCTTGAACCCATTGCGGAGCAACTGGTCGATCTCTTTCTGCCAGGCTTTCTTGTGCGCGAACCAGGGATAGCTCTTGATTTGATGGGCGCGTTTGATGTCCTGCTCGTTGAGTTTGATCTGGACGCTGGGCGACAGCTCGCACCGCTCGTAGTCGCTGCTGCGCAGGCCCAGGAAGCGCACCGCAGGAATCGCCATCCGCTTGGACTCATACGCCAGATTGATCGAACCTTGTTTGATCACGCTGTAGATGTAATATCCCCATGGGTCGTTATCGAGCACGCAATAGATCGGCAGGCCCAGTTCGTGATGCAGCCGATAGAGCATCCGCCGCACGCCCCGCGGCGGCTGGCCCGCCCCGTGCGTGAGGATGCACTGGTGCTTGAGCCAGAACTTGTCTTCGTTGAACCGCTGCCAGACCGTGTCCTTTTCGACATGCAGCACGAACTTCGCTTTGCAGTTCTTGAACTGGATGCGGTCCGCTTCGACGATCGACGGGATGCCATAGCCGCCGCTGCCCATCCGGGTGCAGTCGATCTCGTCCCCGCTGTCCACGATGGTGATCGGACCGACCATCTCTCCGCGCTTCTGGGCATACAGATGCAGCTCCTCGCGCAGCGCCCCCAGCAGCACTTCGACATCCTCGATCATCGCGTCCGATTCGCTCTGGTCGTCGAACGTCTCTTCGCGGGCGCCGTCGATGGTGTGCTTGAGCATGTAATACAGGCCGCGGAGGCTGGTCGTCTTGCCTTGCTCGATCAGCCGCTTGGCGCCGCTGGCCACCAGCAAGGTCTGCATGTACGCCTTGGCCTGCGACAGATTGAACAGCTCGCGGCGGTTGGTGCCGTTGCCCATCTCGATGATCCGCCGCGTCTGATTGTACTTCACATTGGACAGCGAGCGGGACGGCACATCGAAATTGGGCACCCGCCCCCGCTCCGCCGCCCGGATCACCCCGCCGGCCAGCTCCCGCAGCGCCGCCAGCGTCTTCTGGTCCTTGGGCGTGAGGGAAACCTTCGTGTCCGACTCCTTCCGTGCCACTTTCTTCGCCATGATCCGCTGCTCAACCTCTCCAACGTCTCGATCATCCTCGCCGGCCATCGCCGCACGTGTCTCGACCGGCCCTCCTGAGCCGGCCAAGGCCGGCTGAGCTGGCCGAAAGTCAGTCCGCCTCCGGCGACCGTTCTGCCTCACCGGCGCTCTCGCCGACGATCAGCACATTCTCGCCCAGTTCCAAAGTCTCCTGCACCTTCCGACCACGCTCGTCGAACCGCGTGTCCGCCTCGGCCGTCTTCCGCCGGGCCACATGGAGCAACTGGTCGTACAGGGTTTGCTGGCGGTCGGCAGGCAGGTCCTGGATCGTGGCCACCGCTCCCGCCACTTCCTTCAAATACCGCAAAAAGATGCTCCGCCGCTCGCTTTCCGCCTTCACCCGGTTGCGGGCGTTCAGGTACATCCCCAGCTTCCGCCCCACCGCCTGCAGCGCAAGCCGCAGCTCTCTCTGGATCTCCGGGTACGACGCGATCGCTTCCTTCGACTCGCTGGTGAACGGCACCCACACGCTGGCCATGTGCACCATCACCGTGACCGGTCCCTGCGGCAGGCTCCCTCGCGCCTGCGCCAGACCGTACGGACGCCAGTTCGTGGCCATCACCGCCTGCGTGATGGCGCAGGCCGCGGGCTGGAACTGCAGCGGCACGCGGTTGGCATACCGCAGCACCTGCATCGTCTGCCCCTCGCTGAGGTTCACATTCCGCATCGCCGCATGCAAGCGGGCGATCTCTTCCGGCGAGATCCTGGCCGGCGTCTGCCGCCGTCCCAGCTTGGCTTCCTCCAGGATCCGCTCGACCCCCTCGCTGCCCAGCCCGTCGAACGACGTCAGCAGGAACTGGCGCAGCGTCCGAGCGTCGCTCTCCCCCAGCATCTCGGTCAGCGTCTCCAGCGACACCTTCTGCACTGGCGACATGCCGCCATAAGCCAGACCGACCTCGATCAGGAACGGGTTGCCCCGATACACGGCCGGCGGCCGCGTCGCCGCGCAGTAAAACTCGCCGGGCACCACCTGCCGCAAGCCCTTGAGGATCAGCGCTTCGCCGATCGGCACCAAGCAGTCGGTCGCCGGCGGACTGATCCGCGTCTGCTGCAGCGCGGCATACAGGGCGTCTGCCTCCTGCCGGCTGATCTGCCGCGGCCGGGCACGGGGGCTGATCTTGGCCGTTTCGCAGACCTTCTGGGCCACGCTGCTACTGACGCGGGAAAACGACTCCTTCAAAAAGGTCGTCACCGTCGGGGCCGTCGTCTCCTTGAGCATCGTCACCAGCCGGCCCAGCTCGATCCCATACGGGTGCGGCTTGATCTCCTTGGGTTCTGGCGGAAGCTGCGTCGTCGCCCGGCGGTAGGTCGTCTCGTGCCCCTCCGGGTCTCGGTAGTGCAGCGTAACATGGGGGTTGGCGATCGCCGTCTGTTCCAGATATTCGTCGACGCTGCCGCGCCCCCGCAGGTACCTGCCTTCCAGCTCGATCGTGACCCTGGTCCCGCTGGTGATTTCTCTGGCAGGCTGCCCCTCCTCCTGCGGGTAGTGGCTGATCCAGTCGATTCCCTGCCGCAGCAGCTCTTGATGTCCTTTTTCTCCCGGGGGGATATCGACACCTTCCCCCTTCCCGTTGATGATCTCCGGCTGGTTCCGCTTGGTGTCGATCTGTAGCTCGAAGTAGTGCAAGGGTTTATTGGCCGCCGTCTTACTGACGATCTTGACCGCTTTGCCGGTCGTCAGCATGCCGTACATCCCGGCCGCCGAAATGCCGATCCCTTGCTGCCCACGGCTCATCCTCAGCCGGTGGAATTTGCTGCCGTACAGCAGCTTGCCAAAAATCAAGGGAATTTGCTTTTTGACGATGCCCGGCCCGTTGTCCTGCACACTGACCCGGTAGCGGTTGGTGCCTGTCGGTTCGATCGAGACCCAGATTTCCGGCACGATGCCCGCCTCTTCGCAGGCGTCGAGCGAATTGTCGACCGCCTCCTTGACCGTCGTCAGCAGTGCCTTGCGCGGGTTGTCAAACCCTAGCAGGTGACGATTTTTGGCAAAAAATTCACTTACCGAGATGTCGCGCTGCTTGGCCGCCAGGGCCTCAGCCGTCACCCTCCGCCGGGGTTGGGCGATCCGCTCAGCCGCGGCCGTGCTGGAGGTAAGCTCCTCGTGTGGGTGGCCGTTAGGCCCAGACTTGCCGTTGGGGGAAGCGGTCGGTTCCGGCGAGGCGCCCGGCGGAAGAGCCGCACGGGGCTGAGAGCCGGAAGTTGAAGTGTGGAAAGACTTTACGGTCAAGGCAAACTCCTTTCCCATCTCCACCACGCTTCCTTGGGGATGATGGTCTGGCAAAGACCTGGCGCGGAAGTCGCCGCTAGTTGTATCGGCGGAGCGAGGCATGGTTGCCCGGCCGGCGTGGAATTTGGGCCGGCCAGCAAAAGTCTAGGGATTGTACCGCCTTTTCGCGGCCTGGCCCAGGCAGCTTTAGCGGTCGTAGGGGCTGTGCGTGCACCGGCGGGCGTCGTCGCAGTCACGACGGATACACAAAGACTAACCGGCAGGCGCGGCAGTATCCGAGAAAACGCTATGGCGGCGGCGGAGGAGTGCGCGAGGCTGCGGCGAGGACGGCGCTTTTGGCCACTGCCGCGGCGGGCCGCTTGCGGGACAGACTGCTATCGGGGAGATCCACGTCACATGAAATGGACCACACTCCGCTCGGTGCTTTTGGGCCTGACCACGACCGCGGCGGTCTGGGGGCAGCAGCACGCCCAAAGCCCCAGCGATTATTACGCAGGCACGGAGGCCGAGGGCGCTCCGGGGTTGCTGGCAGAGGTCTGGGACGGTGGCCACGGCGGCTATGGTGTGCTGGGCCGCCGGCCGACTCCGCCGCACTGGGGTCTGGCGTATGCCAGCGGCTATCCCAATGGGGTGGTCAACCATGGCAACCCGCCCTCCGCACACGACTATCGCGGGCCGGGGCTGGGCTGCCGCGCCTGCTCGAATGGCGAGTGCCTGTATCGCTTCTACGGCCAGCCCGACTTGTTCTATAACTATTATGCCTGGCCGAGCTGCACGGGGCTCGGGGCGGAGTTGTATGTCGCTCCACGTCCGATTCCGCCGCATGTCGGCCTGACTTATATCACCTATCAGCCACTGATGCCGCATGAAATGATGTACGCGCATCATCGGACCTACCACCGGTATTATAACGGTGGACAAGGCCTCAATCGCACTAGTGTGCGTTATTACCATTCGGTCCTGCCGTGGCGGTAGTGTCCTCTGGTGGCGGTCGTCCGGTTCCGATCCATCCCTCAGTCCTCAGCCCGCTGACGAGGTTTGCCGTGATGAATGTGTCGCGAAACGCCGCTGTGCTCGGAGTGCTGCTGGCGATGAGCCCGCTGGCGACGACGTACGCCATCCAGCCGCACCATGGTTATCATGCCCGGCGCGCGGACGTGCTGGCGCGGTACTATGCGGCCCAGCGTCCCTGGCATGGTCCCTACAGTTACACGCCTTGGGGCGGCCCGGTCGCGCTGGTCGTGCCGCCGAATGCCAAGTTTCATAGCAGCTACGCTTGGGGCGTGGCGCAGACCGAGATGGTCCCGCTGTACCACCAGTTCCACCGCGACTATCCAGGCAGCTTGCAGGGAGGCGTCGCCCCGCTGATGCCCACGCCTCCCTGGCCCAGCCACACCGACCAGCTCGGCGTGTATCCGGTGCGCGGGCCGTGGTGATGTCAGAAACCCGCCTGCGATGGGGACGTGCCACCCGCCATCGGAGCGTGTGACGTGCGGAGCACCGCCGTCCGCCCGGGCGACCAACGGCTGACCGCACACCTCCGGCAAACTTGCCTCGCCTCATTTGCCAGCTCGATGGCATCCCCCGGCAGCGACCGCCTTCCTCCGTGGGCGGTGGCTGCCGGTGTGGTTTGAGGGGTGAAGCGACCGCGGCCGAGCGGCTCGCGTCGGCACCGCCTGCCGCGGTGGGCGGTGGCTGTGGTATGCTGGCAACGGGAGTCTTGTGACGGGCGCGGCGACGCTCCGGGACGGCAGAGAGGCCCGGTGCCCAGGCCAGTCCGGCTGCACGCCCCGCGTCGCATGGGAAGGTTGGCGGAAGGAACCAGGCATGTCGAGTGCGGGTCGAGGCGAAACGGGTCGGGCAGGCCAAGGCCGGGAGATGGAAAAATCGCTCTCGGTGCTGTTGGACCGGCAGCCTCCCTACGACATGGAAGCCGAGGTCGGCGTGCTGGGCAGCATCATCCTGCTGCCGGACGTGCTGGATGAAGTCGCTTTGATCCTGCGACCTGACGACTTTTACGACGATGCCCACCGGCGGCTATTCTTGCACATGTGCGGTCTGCACGAGTCGGGCAAGAAGATCGATGACACGCTCCTGTTGAATCGTCTGAAGTCGGCCGGTGACTACGAGGCGGTGGGCGGCGCCGCGTACCTGAGCAAGATCGTCACCGCGGTGCCCAACGCCGCCCATGCGACCTACTACGCGGAAATCGTGCGCGAGAAGGCGACCTACCGGGCGCTGATCCGAGCGGCCACCGAGATCCTGCGGGACGCCTACGACCAGAGCCAGGAAGCGGAGCACCTGCTCAGCCAGTCGGAGCAGAAGATTTTCGCCATCCTCGACAACCGCAGCGATCGGACGGTGCAGTCGATCCGCGACGTGGTGCTGGATGCGATGGAGCGGTTGGATGCCCGCCTGGCCGGCACCCACGTGGCCGGCGGATGCGACTACGGCTTTCGCGAACTGGACAGCAAGACGGCCGGCCTGCATGAAGGGGAGCTGGTGATCCTGGCTGCCCGGCCCAGCATGGGCAAGACGGCGTTCGCCATGAATGTCGCCGAACATGTGGCGCTGGCGCAGCAGGTGCCCGTGCTGTTTGTGAGCCTCGAAATGTCGAGTCTCGAGCTGGCCGACCGCCTGCTGTGCAGCGTGGCCAAGGTCAACAGCCATCGTCTGCGGACAGCCACGCTGTCGCAGGAGGATCGGCTCAAACTGGTGGATGCGGCCGAGATGCTCTCCAAGGCGCCGCTATTCATCGACGACTCGCCCAGCCGCACGGTGACGGAGATCGCCGCGGCCGCACGCCGGATCAAGCGCCGGCACGGCGGGCTGGGTCTGATCGTGATCGACTACTTGCAGCTGATCGAGCCGGACAATCCCAAAGACCCCCGGCAGGAGCAAGTGGCCAAGATCGCCCGCCGCCTGAAAGGGCTGGCCCGCGAAATGAAGGTGCCCGTGCTCTGCCTAGCGCAGCTCAACCGGCAGGCCGAGGTCAGCAAGGACAACATCCCGCGGCTGTCGCACCTCCGCGAGTCGGGAGCGATCGAGCAGGATGCGGACGTGGTGCTGTTCATTCACCGCGAGGAATACTATCACCGGGGGGAAGATCGCGAGCAGTTCGCCGGCCAGGCGCAAGTGATCATCGCCAAACAGCGCAATGGGCCGACCGGCGAAGTGGAGCTGCAGTGGCTCCGCGATTTCACCCGCTTCCAGGACCCGGTTCCCGAGCGGCTGCGGGAGTTCGACCAGTACAACAGCCAGGCGATGGGCGATCCGATCGGTTTTTGAAATGCGGCCGAGCGCAGGGGGCTTTCCTGTCGGAAGGACTCAGGGAGCTGCGCAGCAAGCGATGGTGCAGCGGGTCAGGCAGAACGAGCCGTGATCTTTGCACGACGCATAGTGCGCCTGGAACTGGTGGTCGGTCGCTGTGGCGGTGAAGGTGAAAGTGCCGAACATGCGGCCGAGGTACTGGCTGCCCTGAAGCTGGACCGTTCCGTCGGGCTGCTCGGTGGCGGTCATGGTCACGCGGTAGCGGAACGGCACCAGCACGAAAAATCGGCCCCGGAAAGAGACTTCGTATTGGTTGTCGCCAGTACGGACGAACTGGGCCCACAGCGGTCCGTGATGGCCGGTCACTTGGCTCTGCCAGGTACCGCTCCAGCAGCCGGACAGGTCGCCGGCCTGGACCATCCCGGCGCTGAGCGCCAAGCCGACGGCGAGCAGGCACGTGGTCCAGCGCTGCGAACGTTGCCGCGGCACCATGGTGCGCAAGATGTTGTCGGACATCGGGTTGCCATCTCCTCCGGCAAGTGGAGCGTCTTCCTGGGGCGGGCGGTGCGCCGCTCGCGCGGCCGAGTGCGGCGTACGGACCCTTTTTCGGCCGCCGTGCCGCGGCGTCCGCAGCCGCCGGGCGGTCGTTACAATCGCAAGGCGGATAAGGCAGATGCGGGATGGTCCACGGCGACAAGGAGAGGCGATGCGCAGCAGCCAGGCGGTTTTTGGCGGATTGAACACTTGGATGGTCCATGCCTTGTCTAAGGGTGGTTCGGCCCGGCTGGCGGTCGTGCTGTGCCATGGCTATGGGGCGCCGGGGACCGACCTGGTCAGCCTGGCGGAGCCTCTCGCGGGGTCTGTGGGGGCGCTGGGGCGGCAAGTGGTGTTTCTGTTTCCCGCCGCGCCGTTGGATCTGACCCGGCAAGGCATTCCCGGGGGGCGAGCCTGGTGGCCGATCAACCTCGAAGAGTTGATTTACCGGCCGACACCCGCGCTGTTGAATGCGCTGCGGACGGAGTGTCCGCCAGGATTGCCCGAGGCGCGGGAGAAGCTCTTAGCGCTTCTGGCCGAGGTCCAGGCCACGCTGGGGCTGACGGCGCAGCAATGCGTCGTGGGCGGGTTTTCGCAAGGGGCGATGCTCGCGTTGGACGCAGCACTGCACACGGCGGAACCGGTGGGCGGGGTGGGGTTGTTTTCGGCCGGGCTGATCAACGAGCGGCAGTGGCGACCCTTGGCGAAGCAGCGTGGCAGCCAGCTCCGCGTCGTGCAGAGCCACGGGCGGTACGATTCGATCCTGCCGTTTGCCATGGGCGTGGCCCTGCGGGATCTATTGCTGGAGGCGGGTGCGGAGGTGAGCTTCCTCGAATTTCCCGGCGATCACGAGATCCCGCCGGAGGCCGTCGCGCGGCTGGCGGACCTGCTGCAGCGGGTGGCTGCCCAGACGGGATGACCGTTGCCTGGCCAGCGCGATCACGCACGCTGTGCGCAGGCTGGGTCACGGCGGGGCTGGCACGCACGGCGTGCGCCGCTGACGAAGGCGGCTGACGCAGACGGGCCTCGGCGCGGGTGCCAGATTCTCCGGCGCCGAGGCCGCGGGGCATGCAGGGTGGGCCTGTTCCACCTATCCGGCCGCAGTGCGCGTTGCCAGCCTGGCCGGGGACGCTTCATCCCGCAAGGCGGGAACGCGGCGCTGCAACACGGCCCAGGCGCCGAAGAACAGACCGCTATAGACCAGGTCGGCCGCCAGCATGTTCCAGGCGAATGGCAGGCCGGCCAGGTAGCAGGCCCACAGTCCCGCTGGGGTGTGCGGATAGCGGTGTCCCAGCCACCAGACGGCGAAGTTCGAGCCGAAGAAGAATAGTGTGCTGGCTCCGACCGCGCTCAGCAGCACTCGCCCGCCCGTGATCCGCCGTCCTAGGAGCATGCCCAGCCCGGTGATCAGGGCGAACAGGCCATAGCTGACCGGGACGCTCCGCAGGGAGCTCAGGCCATAGACGAACGCAGCCAGGTACAGGTCGCTGATGGCCAGCGCCGCCAGCGGCACGAGCAAGGCGGCCCAGCGCGGCCGCAAACAGGCCCCGCCGAACAGGCACACCGCCCCCATGGCCGTGAAGTTCGGCCAGTGCGGGAGAATGCGGGTAGCGGCCCCAGCCAAGAGTAGCCCCACGATCGTCAGCGTGCGGGGATGCAACATCGTTCGTAGCCTCCTCGTAAGTCCGGGTGGCGACCCGGATGATGGTTGGTGCGCGTTTTCCTCGGGAATGGGATTCAGCGTACCGCGGCCTGCCGCCAGCGAGAATGGCTCCCCGAGGCGGCGGCCGGGGGCGGTCAGACCGGCGGGATCGCTACTGGCGTGACCGGCTCCGTGGGCGAGCAAGCCGGGCGGGCGTCGCTCGCTGGGAGCAGGTCCAGATAATATCGTCCCTGCCGCTGGACGGTCACACCCCGTTGCCAGCGGATCGGGTGGCGGAAGATCGGTCCATCGTATACGAACGAATGGTACTCGCCCCGCTCGCCGCATGGGTCCACATCGGCCGGCAATTCCGCCAACAGGCCCAGGTCGAGGGGACGCCCGACCCAGTCCGGTCCCAGTTTGGTCCCTTCGACGCAACAGAGCACCGCCTGAAAGCCGAGCGCCGCGAAGGTGCAGACCAGCTCCCGCGTGTCGCGTCCCCAGATCGGGAACAGCCCGTGCATGTCGAGCTGGGCCAGTTTCTGCTCCCGCCAGGCGCGCAGGTCGGCCAGGAAGATGTCGCCGTGGGCCACGTGCCGCACGCCGCGGGCACGGTAGCCTTCCAGCTTGCCGCGCAGCAGCGTTTCGTAGCGGTCGTTGGTGCACGCTCCCTCGCCAGCGGGGAGGTGGAGGATGTCCAGCGGCAGGTCCAGCGCGGCGGCCTGAGCAGCGAGCAGTTCTTCCCGCACGCCGTGGTGACTGATCCGTCGGTACTCGGCGGCCACGCTGGTGAGCAGCCCGACGACCTCCCAGGAGGGATCTTCCAGGAGGGCGTGCAGGGCCAGCGCGCTGTCCTTGCCGCCGCTCCACGAGAACAAGACGGGGGTGCGGGTGGCCATCAGCAAGCCTCGCCAAACGGAGCAGGGGAGCCGACGGGGTCTTGGGCGACCCCGTCGGCCGTCACGACCGGCGCCAGCTCATTCGGCCCGGTAGGCATCCACGCTCTGAGCACTCACGTAGCCCAGCCGCATCTGCCGCCGCAGCTCATTGGCCTCCTGGTTCCAGTGCGGCGGCGAGGGGACGAACTCCTCGGTGCGGGCCTCGACATGCCCGTCGAGGTAGGCCACGTTCGCCGTCGCCCCGGAATGCCGGAAGTGCGTGAAGGGTGCGGCCGAAGGGTCTTGCGGCCCGAGAATGTAGAAGTTCTCGGTAAACCGCAGCACCGGGTCGCCCGACCAGGGCAGCGCGATCCGCGCTGCATCGGTCAGGACGATCGTCCGCGAAGTGGCTGGGAAGTTCACCAGCCGCTGGGTGATCAACACCGGAGGCGCGGGCCAATTGGAGAAGTCGACCCGCCCGAGGTTCATGTTGTAGCCGAACCCGCCGGTGGCCTCCTTGTACAGCTTCTCGATTTTGGGGTGCGACGAGGGGCATTTCAGCACCGCCTTGCTCTTTTCGATGAACGGGGCGATCAGGCCCAGCTCCGCAGCCACGTCACTGGTGCTGTAGTTCACCTCCGCAAACCAGGTGGTCTGCACCGACTGCCCGCCGACCATCCGGCTGGGCAGGTTGGCAGGCGGCAAGACCCGAAAGACATCGTGATACATCAGGACGGCCAGCACATTCTGCCGCAGGCTATTGGCACAGGACATCCGCCGGGCCGCTTCCCGCGCCGCCTGCACCGCCGGAAGCAACAGCGCCACCAAAACGCCGATGATCGCGATCACGACCAACAGCTCGACGAGGGTAAAGCCGCCCAAGGGCCTGCCAGGTCTGCTGGACGGTTCCAGTCGGTCGAATGACAACCCGGATCGGAACCTCCCGCGAGCCGCTTCGCGCGGCAGACCTCTCGAAACACGACGCCACCACCGGTGCGCCAGCCGGCGCACCTCCCCATAAGACCTTCGCATCACCAACTCCTCGTGGTCAGGGCCGGATCAGGCCGGCCCGCTTGGGGAGCGTCGGTTCACGCGCAGGGCACGGCCACCCGCCGCGCGCACACCGATGGCGGGGGCCACTCACAGCAACCACAGAAAAGAAACGGCCAACAGCCGCGACGCGCTGCGACGTTCCTTCCGCGAGAACCTTCGCCCGAAACGCGACAACCGAGGCAGGTCTTCTGGCTCCCGGATCGTCCTACTGGCCGCGCCTTCCCACACCCACAAGTGCCCGGCCCGCAACCGTTTCGCGGTCGCAGCGCCAGACCCTTGCGATCGGGTGCAGTGGCTTTTTGCGGCGGTCGTCCCCGGTTACAGCGGCGGGACCGCAACGGATTTGCACCGTTTTCCCTATTCTTCCCGGCCGGCCACGAGCCGCCGGGACACCTCGTGTCAGG
>Ga0073932_1005028_pt1 | contig 14818 bp, 11 predicted proteins | sample DewCreD2012metaG_FD_76967 | JGI IMG/M metagenome (GOLD analysis project Ga0073932, IMG submission 76967) | Hot spring sediment bacterial and archeal communities from British Columbia, Canada, to study Microbial Dark Matter (Phase II) - Dewar... ... | reverse complement strand
CCGTCGTCGAAGACGTGGCCCAGATGCCCGTCGCAGCGCGCGCACAGGATCTCGGTGCGCTGGAGGCCGTGGCTTTCGTCGGGCCGCTCGACGACGTTCTCCCCGGCGATGGGTTGGAAGAAACTCGGCCAGCCCGTTCCCGAAGCGAACTTGGCCTCCGACGAAAAGAGCGGCAGCCCGCAACAGACGCACGCGTAGACGCCTCGTTTCTTGTTGTCGAGCAGCGTGCCGCAGAAAGGACGCTCGGTACCCTTGGCGCGCGCGATCGCGTACTGCTCCGGCGTCAGCCGCCTTTTCCATTCCGCATCGGTCCTGACCACCCTCGCCACCTCGACCGGACCGACCAGCTGCCCTTCGGCATTGAAGACCTTCACGCGCACCATGGATGAACCCCGCTGCTCCGGAGACCCGGATTCCGCGCCGATGCCGGGATGCGAACGCATCGCCCAGTACCCCGCGACCCATGCGGCCACCGTTCCGAAAAAGAGAAACCAGCGAAAACGCATGACACACCCCAACCGTGCGGATTCGGCGCATCGCGAACCCGTCCCGTTTAAACAGGTAGCCGAATCGGGGGTTTAGTCCAGCCAAAAGGAACTGGATAAAAACGTAAACCCGGCGTCGGAACCAGGTCGACCGGCGGAGGTTCGGTCGGCCAGGCAACGACGCCGGGTTTTTCTCTCGCGACCCGAACCCGGTCCTTCAGGCCTGGGTCTGGAACAGCGACGTAAGGTTCGCCGCCGTCTGCTCCAACACGCCTTGATCGTTGTAAAGGCCCTGCGCCAGGAACTGCTTCGCAGCCTCTACCGCTTCCGGACGCACTTCCGGTTCTTCCACCGCCAGACGCGCCAGCTCCTGCGCCTTGGCCGCTTCCCGTGCCTCCGGCGAAATCTCGACCTTGTCGCCCTGCAGAGCGCCCCCCGCCCCTTCACGGCCGACTGGCAGGACGCGATTCACCCCTTCGACCTGCCCCGTGTTGTTTGCTCCGGGGGGGACCTGCGGGGTGGGATTGGGTACGACGCCTTCGATCTTCATCGCTCGTCCCTCTACCAGTCCATCGGCACGCCTCGACTGCAGTTAAGCCTCAAGTGCCGGAAAAATCCAACCAACCAGCAACACCGTACCGTCCTGCAACGGCACAGTACACCAACTGTCCTTTTGGCAAGACACGTGCCATTCCAGGACTGTCCCCCGAAAGGGATCGGACAAGGTGCGGCTTTGTTTTTATAAACCATTTATTATCAAAGACATAAGACTTAAATCGGATTCCCGAAACGCCGGATGCCAGAGCTTTGGAGACCTGCCAGATCGGAAAAAACAACCCAGGTCGATTTGGGTATCCAGTTTGCTTCCGCTTTTCTTCCGGCAGCAGGCGGAGGAGAAGGCACCATGATTCGTCCCGCAAATGAAGTCAAGCCGGTCCGCTCCCTCGTGGCAGCCCCTTCACATGTGCTTCGGCGTCGAGCGATCCGCTTCAACCCCAGCCCCATATCGATCAGTTACCCCTTGGACGGCTGCGAGTCCAACTTGGTCGTTCACCGCGAGAATGGAGTCGTCAAATCGTTGGAATATCGCTGCAAATGCGGCCATACGGACAAGTTCATCTGCGAATAGCCAACCGGTGCCTCTGAAACCGTTTCGGACCGCGCGGTCTGGACAGTCGTGCAACCGGTACTGAAAAAGCTCTTTCCAGAACGGACTTCGATTTTAGGAACCCGGAGGAGATCCTGCAGGTTGCCGCGAGAAACCATCGCGATTGCCGGTCGCGACCGGCGGGACCCGCAGCTACGACCCGGTACGCCCCGCATGGCGGGCCTGCATCGGGACTATCCGCCGAAGAGTTTCCCTTCAGGGAGCGGCCATGTCGAGTTCGTCGCGATACCGCGCGCGGTAGGCCGACGGCGTCAGTCCGGTGAAGGCGCGGAAGGTCCTCGTAAAGGCGCTCGAGTCGCAGAAACCGCAGTCCAACGCGATCTCGCGGGCGGAATGGTCCGTGGCGATGAGGTCGTGGCAGGCGGACTGGATGCGCTGGCGGAGCAGATGGCGCATCGGGCCCTCGCCCAGCAGTTGTTTGAAGAGCCGGAGGAAGTGGCGTTCGGAAAGGTGCGCGAGGCGGGCCAGGTCCCCGGTCCGGATCGGTTCGCGGAAGCGCAGGTGCATGTGGCGCAACGCCGGCTCGATCCGGTGAAACGATTCCAGCGCCCCGCCGATCTCGTGGGTTTCCATCATGGCGCCCGCGATGCCGCACACCCGGCCCTGCCGATCGCGCAGCGGGACCTTGGTCACGAGGTACCAGCGCAGGGGGCCGCCGAGGTCGGGCACCAGCTGGACGTAACGCAGCATCCGCCGGCCGCTGGTCATGACGCGTCGGTCTTCCTCCAGGTAGACGGCCGCGATGGCGGGCGGGAAGAAATCGTGGTCGGTCTTGCCGAGCATCTGCCATTCGTGCTGGCAGCCGAGGATCCGGAGCAGCGGGGCGTTGCACCGGACGAAGCGGCCCCGTTCGTCCTTGGCGAAAAAAGCCACCATGGGCAGGCCGTCAAAGAGATCCGCGAGTTGCAGCCCCAGACTCGCCCGCTGGAGGAACCGGCGTTGGAAGCGTCGCGCAGCCGCCCGTCCGTTCATGGCTGAAAAATACAAAAACTCGTCATCCCTGGCCAATGAAATTGTCGTGCCGTTCGCGGTCCGTCGCTGTATGGAGAGGGTGCGGGTTCATGGCGGATTTCGGCCCCGCGGGGTGGCGCCGCTCCGGCGCCCCGGAAGGAAGGCGACCATGCGATCGACCGTCGAACCGACCACCCGGCGCCGCTTCCTGGAATACGCCGCGGGGGCCTTCGCGCTTCCGTACCTGATCCCGTCTTCCGCGCTGGGCCGGGACGGCGCCGTGGCGCCCAGCGAACGCATCCTCATGGGCGGGATCGGACTGGGCGGGCGCGGGTCGAGCGACCTGCGCTGGATGATGGGCGAAGCCGACGTCCGGTTCGTGGCCATCTGCGATGTCCGCAGGAGCCAGCGCGAAGCGCTCAAGAAGATCATCGACGACACGTACGGCACGAAAGACTGTGCGACCTACGGCGATATCCGCCAGTTCCTGGCTGAACGGACGGACATCGACGCGGTGCTGATCGCCACCGGCGACCGCTGGCACGCGACGGCCTCGGTCATGGCGATGCGCGCGGGCAAGGATGTCTACTGCGAGAAACCGTCCTGCCTTACCATCGCCGAGGGCCGCAAGGTGGTCGAGACCTCGCGCCGGTACGGCCGCATCTACCAGACCGGCGCCCAGCGGCTCAGCGAACCGCACCACGTCTTCGCCATCGAGATGGCCCGGACCGGACGCCTGGGGAAGATCCATACCGTCTATGCCGATTGCCGATACCGCGGCGGTTCGCGTCGCGACTGGCTCCCCCCCGAACCGGAACCGCCGAAGGACGAGTTCGACTGGGACGCCTGGCTCGGGCCGTGCCTCTGGCGGCCGTACAACAAGGCGTATGTCAACCACCAGTGGTACCACTTTTACGACATGGCCACCGACATGGCCATGTGGGGCGCCCACACGGTGGCGCAGGCCATGGCCGGCATCGAGATGTCCAAGGTCACGCAGATCGACTTCGAATACGGCGGCCCCGACGCCTCTATGGTGACCCGGCTCTCCAACGGAATCAGGATGGTCCTCTACCGGACCGCGGGCAGTTGCTGGGACAAGTGCGAGTACTGGCACGGCTCGTGCGGCGAACGATTCGAAGGCTCGGAAGGATGGGCAGGCGCCGCCGACGGGTACTCCAAGCCCGACGTCTCCTCGCCCGCGCTCCTGGCCGAATACGCGAAGGTGCTCGCCGAATACACGGCCCGAACCCAGCGGCCGATGAACCACGTGAGGGATTTCTTCGACAGCGTCCGCTCGCGACGGCAGACCGTCGCCCACCCGGAAGTCATGTTCATTTCGATGGCGATCTGTCTGGCCGCCGACATCTGCGACATCCTCAAACGCAACCTAAGGCTGGACCTGACCCGGATGGAATTCCTGGACGATCCCGAGGCCAACCGCTTCCGGTCGCGCCCGGTGCGCGCGCCCTGGAACGTGTGAATGCGCCCCGGCCTGCGCGCCAGGCGCTCGGAACGGAGAACCGACCCATGAACGCGGCATCGACCGTCTGTTTCCTGGCCCTGTGCGCGGCAGCCGTGGCGCAGGACCAGGTCCTGTTCAACGGCACGGATCTGACCGGCTGGGACGGCGCGCCGGGCTGGTGGCGCGTCGAGGACGGCGCCTTGACCTCGGAAAGCACGGTCGAGAAGCCCTGCAAGCAGTGCAACTACCTGATCTGGAAGGGCGGTCAACCGGCCGACTTCGAGCTGAGCGCCGATTTCAAATTGAGCGCGGACGCGAATTCCGGGATCCAGATCCGTTCGGAATCGCGCCCGAACTGGGACACGTGCGGTTACCAGGCCGACATGACCGGCGACGGCAAGCTGGTCGGCTTCGTCTATCACCACAAGCGCGGGCTGATCGCCGGGCGCGGCGAAAAGGTGACCATCGCCCCCGACGGCACCAAGGAGGTGCAGAAGCTCGGCGATCCCGAGAAACTGCTCGAAAGCTTCAAGAAGGGCGACTGGAACACCTACCGCATCGTCTGCCGCGGCCCGGAGATCGCCCTCTACGTCAACGGCACGCTGATGTGCCAGTTTGCGGACCGCGATGCGAAGACGGCGGCGTCCAGCGGCATCGTCGCGTTGCAGATGCACCCCGGCCCGCCGATGAAGGTCCAGTTCAGGAACCTCGTGCTGAAGGAACTCGAACCGATGCGGGAGTCGAAGCGATGAGCGCCTTGCGGACGTGCCTGGTGGCCCTGCTGCTCTGCGCCTGCGGCGGGCCCTTCGCGCAGGAGGCGCCCGGCGAGCGGGTCGCGAGGCTGATGGCCGTCCTGAAATCCGACGCCAACATCCAGCAGAAGACGGAGGCGTGCCTCGAGCTGGGGCGCCTCGGCGGTGCGGACGCCGTGCCGGTCCTGGCCGCGCTACTGACCGACGAGAACCTCTCGCACGCGGCGCGGTTCGGGCTGGAACTGTGCGAAAGCCCCGCGGCCGACGAGGCGCTGCGTGCGGCGCTGGGCCGCCTGACGGGCGTCCTGCGGATAGGCGCCATCGACAGCCTGGGCGCGCGTCGCGATCCGAAGGCCGTCGAGGCGCTGACGGGTTTGTCGAAGAACGCCGATCCCGAGACCGCCCAAGCCGCCGCGCGGGCGCTCGGTTCGATCGCCACCGAGGAGGCGGCGAAGGGGCTGCAGACGGCATGGGCCGGGGCCCATGGCGCGCAGCAGCGGGCGGTCTGCGAAGGACTTTTCCGTTGCGCCGAGGCGCTGGCCGCCCAGGGGCGCGCGGACAAGGCGCTTCCGATCTACGACGCGTTGCGCGCCCTGCCGCAGGCCGGGCATCCGGTCCGAACCGGCGCCTGGCGGGGCGCCATCCTGCTGAGGAGGGACGACGGGTTCCCGTTGCTGATGCAAGCCCTGCGCGATCCGGATTGGGGGCTGGTCCTGGCCGGAGCGCGGATCGCATTGGAGGTGCAGGAAGCCGGCGTGGAGAAACGGTTGGCCGACGAACTCGCCAAGCTGCCTGCGGACCGGCAGGTGCTGGTGGCCGGGATCCTGGGACAGCGGCGGGAGGCCGCCGCGCGGCCCGCGCTGGTGGCCCTGGCCAGGGCGGGGGAACCGGCGGCCCGGATCGCCGCGCTCAAGGCGGCCGCGGAGATCGGCGGTGACGGTCTGGCGGCGACGTTCATCGACCTGCTCGGCGACCCCGAACCGAAAGTGGCCCAAGCGGCCCACGGGCTTTTGGGCGGCCTGGCCGGCGCCGGAGTCGACGAGGCCGTGATGAAGGCGCTGGAGACGCCGGACCCCGCGCTGAAGACGAGGCTGGCGGGCTTGGCGGCACAGCGCCGGATCGTCAAGGCGCTGCCGGTGCTGGCCGGGCTCATGGATGCCGTGGACGAATGCCTGCGGCTGGCCGCCATCCGGAGTTTCGGCGAGCTGGCCGGGGTGGCCGAACTGCCCGTCTTGCTGGCCAGGCTGGAGCGGTGTACCCGGGCCGGCGAGATCGAAGCGTACGAGAAGGCGATCCGGACGATCTGCGTTGCCGGGCAGGATCCGAAGGCCTGGGCCTCGAAGTTTGCGGAGTCGATGGGCCGATCGGCGCCCGAGGCGAAGCCGGCATTCTTGAACCTGTTGAGCGTGGCCGGCGGCGACGTCGCGCTCGCGGCGGTTCGTGCGGCCCTCGGCGACGCCAGCCCGGACGTTCGCCTGGCGGCGCTGCGGGTGCTCGGCGAGTGGAAGTCCGCCGAAGCGGGGCCGGTGCTGTTGGAGCTGGCGAGGAACTCGACCGAGGCGCCGAGCCGGATCCTGGCCCTGCGCGGTTGCCTGGGATTGGCCCTGCAGCCGCAGATTTCGCCCGAGGCCAAGCTGGCCATCTGCCGGGAAGCCGCGCCGCTGATCGAGCGGCCGGAAGAGAAACGGCTGCTGCTCGCCGCCGTCAGCGGCATCGGCGATCCTCGCGCGCTGGAGCCGATCGTGCCGTACCTGGACGACGCCGGGGTGAGGCAGGAGACGGTGATGGCGATCCTGGCGGTGGCGGAGAAGCGCGAGAAGAAGCGGTATCCGGCCGAGACGAAGGCGGCGCTGGAGAAGGCACTGAAAGCCGCCTCGGAGAAGCCGGACGCCGCGAAGCGCATCGAGAAGCTGCTGGCCCAGATCGCCGCGGAACCGTAGCGCAAGGCCCTTGCGCCGCCCGCGGATCGCCTCGGCGCGGGGCAGGCCTTCCATCGTCCGCGTTCTCCGCGTCTGGGGCAGCGGAGAACGCGGATGCGGGTCACTTCTGTTCCGGCTGGTACACGCTGATCTCGACGCGGCGGTTCAGCGCGTGGTTGTTCGGATCGGTTTCCGAAAAAGGCACGTCCCAGGCGCAGCCTTCGATCACGAACTTGTTCGGATCGAACTTGAACTTCGTGACCAGCGCCTGTTTCACCGCCTGGGCGCGGTCCTGGCTGAGCTGTTTGACGGCCTCGTAGGGGGCCTTGCCCTTCATGCTGGAATCGGTGTGCCCTTTGACCAGCACCGTGGCGCGGTCGAACTGCCCGGCCAGGCGCGCGACCTGTTCGAGCGTCGCATCGACGCCCGGATCGTAGAGCTTGCCCTGCAGCACGTTGCCGTACGGGTCGCGGGCCAGTTCGTACGGGTTGGCGCTGTTGGGGAAGAAATTGATCCGGATCGTCTGCGTCAGGATCGGGGCTTCCAGTTGCAGTTTGCTGACGTTGGCGGGCGTGAAGGTGCTGACGCTTTCGTCCTTGTGGTCCTTGAAGGTTCCCGCTTCCTTGAGCTTCTTGATGATCGAGAAATCCATCACGTCGTCGAAAGGCACGGGCGCGTCGATCTGCCCCAGTTCGCGATAGACGAAGCTGGCATTTTTCCAGGTGCGCTCGAAGTTCGTCGGATTGGAAGCGTTCAGGAAGAATTGCTCGTTTTCGGCGAAGTTGGTGCTGTGGGCGTCGCCGCGCATGCCCATGGCTTCCTCGAACTTCAGGCCGAACGCGTCGGCCATCCACTTGCAGGCCTCTTCGGGATGCTTCTTGACGAAATCCATGCCTTCGAAGATGCCCGCCACCAGGCCTTCGACGATCTCCGGATGGTCCTTGGCGAAGTCCGCGCGCACGGCGTAGACGTCCGCGATCAGCTTGTTGGCGTCGGCCGTGGACGAGAGGATGCGCGTGCCCGGCACGCGATCCGCGATGTTGTAGATGTCCGGCGCCCACGAAACGCACGCATCGACGGACTTGTCCTCGACGAATGCGCGCGCCGCTTCGAAGGCCGTCGCGGTGTACTTGACCTTCACGTCGGCGGGCTTCAGCCCCGCGGAGAGCAGCAGCGAGGTGAGGTAGTACTGGCTGGGCGAATTCTGGGCGAGCGTCACGCTCTTGCCCTTCAGATCCTTCACCGACTGGATCGACTTGCGGACGACGATGCCGTCGCCGCCGTTCGACCAGTCGATCTGCTGGACGATGCGCGGAGCCGTGCGCGAATCGCGCATCAGGCTGGGCGCGAAGAGCGTCATCATGTCCACGGTGCCCCAGAGCGTGTGAACTTCGCCCTGCACGAAGGCCGTCCGCGCGATGTCGGGCTCGTCCATCAGCACCAGCTCGACCTTGAATCCGTGCTTCTTGAAGAAGACGCTCTCGGCGTTCGGCTTGGTGCCGCGGTTGGCGGCGATGACGGGCAGCCAGCCGGCCCAGACGTTGTAGGAGAAACGCAGGACCTTTTCCTTGTCGTCCCATTTGTAGCCGCTGATGCCTTCGACCGGTTTCAGCCGCTGCGCGGGAACGTACTTGTACTCCTTGACGGTCGTCACGCCGGTCAGATCGACGTCCTCGACCAGCGGGGCCGCCGACCCGCCGCCCGTCGTCGAACCGCCGGACGGCCCCGGCTGCGGCGCGGGCCGGTTCGCATTCGTGAAGAGATACACGCCGCCGCCGATCAGCCCCAGGATCAGCAGCACCGAGATGAGCTTTCCGAATCCGGTCAGTTGAGATTCGCCTTCGGCCATGATTCCTCCTCCTCGATCGTTTTGCGTTCGCCATCGAGTATACCCGGCGAACGCTCCAAGTTACAGGAACTCTTCGCGTTCCTTTCCGCTGCGGGTGCATCGCCGGACGTGTTGCGCCGGGTGCCACGGGAGGCGCGCGGCTTCCCGCCCCGTGCCGTGAACAGGGAATGCGTCGCCCGCGATCGGGGATGACCGACGGAGGGGGCGCGGACCGGCGTTCCAGGCCCTGTCACGCCGGTCGGCAGGCGCGCCCGCCCGTGGCGCCCGGCCTCCGGCCCGCGCGCAACGTGGCCGGCCGAATGCGGCCGCAGTCCTCCCGCCTCCGCTCACCGCTCCTCGTCGATCGTGATCAGCGGCTTCTCCATCAGGAACGAGATCGCCCAGGCCATGTCCTTTTCGTAGTCGATCTTGCTCCTGCGCCAGGCGCTCCAGTCCGATTCTTCCTGCGCCTGTTCGCGCCGGATGCGGTCCAGTTCGCGCTGCAGCGCCTGAAGCTGCTCCTCGCCGGCCTTCAGCCGCTCCTGTCGCCGCGCACGCTGGGCCGCCAGTTTCTCCTGGGCGTATCGTTCGAACGCGTCCAGGGCCTGGTCGCGTGCGACCGCGTCGCGCACGACCTCCTCCGACGGCACCTGGTCCCGGGCGAGGTCCGCAAGCACGCGCCGCTGCGCTTCGTCGCGGGTCAGCTTGCGGACCTCCTCGGAACGCAGCGTCTCGATCAGGCGCTGCACCGTCCAGCCGTGCGCGGGCGCGCGAACGCCGGCCGCCGCCAGAATGCCGTCGAATCCGATGGGCAGATCCACCCGCGTTTCCGACGCGCCGCGGATATCCGCCAACGGAATGCCGGAGACCAAGTCGTCCAGTTGGACCACCCGCGTGGCCACCTTGACCGGCGCCTCCGCTCGGGAAGGCGTGGCCTGCAACAGTCCCAGGCGCTGCCCCAGCGCCTGCAGGCGCTCCTTCAAGCTCATCTACCGGCTCTCCTTCGCCTGTGGCGGCGGCGACAACAACGGGGGCGGTTCCAGCAGGTCTTCGAATTGGCCGAGCACGCGCTGCTGCTCGCCGATCCATTCGGTGGTGCCGCTGAGCGTCGCCGTGATCTGATCGATCCGGTTGGAAACCGTTTCGGGGCTGGTGGAGACAACGGTCTGCTCGCGCAGCAGCTCCACCTGCTCCTGGAGGCGTTGCAGTTCGGCCTCGACGAAAGCGATCTTTTCGCGCGCCTCGCGCCGCTTGGTCAGCCGCTGTTCCAGGATTTCCAGTTGTCCCTGCAGGCTCTGCCGGAGTTCCTCCGCCATCTCGTTCTGCTTCAGGCGCCGGGCGAGTTCCATCCGTCGCTCGGCGATCCGCCGCTCCTCGGCCTCGCCGTCCTCCTCGATCAGCTTCTGCAAGGCCTGCCGGGTGAGCAGCAGGCGCACGTAAATCCACAGCAGCCGGTTGAAGGCCTCGCTTTGCGCGCCCAGACCCGGGGCCTGCGGTCCGCCGCCCGCCAGCTGCTCCTGGATGCCGTGACAGCGGCGCGCCATCGCGGCGTAGGCGTTCCGCGCGTCCGGACCGAGCCGGCTGAACAGCTCCGCGAGCTGCAGTTGTCCGGTCTGCATCTTCGCACCCGAAAAACGAGCCTCGACGGTGCGGCGGAAACGGGGAGAGGAGATCAGCGCGTAGAGGTAGCCCAGCTCCAGTCCCGCACCCAGCAGCCAAAAGCCCGGGTTGAGGAAGCCGAGCATCCCGAAGGCGGCCAGGCCTGCCCAGTTGGGCGGCACGAACATGCCGAAGGGACGCGCGTTGAAGGCCGCTTTGAGGTAATCCCCGAGGCGCGGCTTCATGTGGCGCCTGCCTTCCGCGGACGCCCCTTCGTTTCCGTGACCTGCCGGAACAGCTCGGTCACCGACCGGACCGCATCCTTGAACCGGGGTTGCTCCTGCGCCAGCAGCGGCGGCACGCCGACCGTCGGGGGAATGACGTCGCGGATTTCGCAGGCGATCTGGCCGGGCGCGTGGGAGAAGATCCAGACCCGCTCGCTCAGGTACACCGCCTCGGCGATGCTGTGCGAGATGCAGAAGATCGTCGGCCGGATCCGGTGCCACAGCTCGACCACGAGCTGCTGCATCTCCAGTCGTGTCGGCTCGTCCAGCGCCGAAAACGGTTCGTCCATCAGCAGGATCTGCGGCTCCAGCGCCAGCGTGCGCGCGATCGCCACGCGCTGCTGCTGGCCGCCGGAGAGCTGATGAGGATACTTCCGCTCGTGGCCGTTCAGCCCCACCTGCGCGATGAGGCTGAGCGCACGGTCCATGCGTTCGGAGGCGCTCAGCCCCAGGTCCCCGGCATTCAGATGCAGCCCGAACAGCACGTTGTCCAAAACGGACAGGTGCGGGAAGGAACTGTACTTCTGGAAGATCATCCCGCGGTCGCGGCCCGGGCCCTTCACCGGTTTCCCGTTCACCAGCACCTCGCCTTCGGTCGGCTGGAGAAACCCCGCGATCAGATTCAGCAGCGTGCTCTTGCCGCACCCCGACGGGCCCAGGATGCCGATGAATTCGCCCTGTTTCGGGAGGTCTTCGATGGAAAAGGAGATGTCGTGCAGCGCCGTGAAGGAGCCGAAGCGGACGGATACCCTGCGACATTCGACGATCGGCGGAACGCCCGCCGGCGGCGGGGGCGCCGGCGCAGGCACGGCGGCGTGCGGCGCCCCGCTCATGCCGTCTCCTCCCGATACGGAAAGAGCAGCCGGCCGAGCCGCGCCCAGCAGAAGTCCGCCAAGAACGCGATCAGCGTGATGATCAGGATCGCCACGTAGACGTGTTCGATGTTGCTGCGCCGCTGGGCCGTCGAGATCAGGTCGCCCAGGCCGCCTTCCTTGACCACCACTTCGGCCAGGACGATGTAGGTCCAGCCGACGCCGAAGGCCAGACGCATCGCATACCACAGGTCGGGCAGCGCCACCGGGATCATCACTTTCCAGATGACCTGCCACTTCGATGCGCCGAGCGTGTAGGCCGTCCGGAGGTAGATGTCAGGCACCCGGTCGATGGCCCGCAGGACCATGGGCCAGAGGTACAGGGCAAAGGCCAGGGCCAGAAAAAAGACCTTCTGCTTCTCGCCGATGCCGAACCAGGCCATCGTCAACGGGACCAGCGTCGAGATCGGGATGTAGCCGCCGGCCGTCATCAACGGGCTGAACGCGGCGCGCGGCGGGCCGAACGAGGCCATCCAGATGCCCAGCGGGAGGACGAAGAGCAGCGCGATGCTGAAGCCTTCCAGGACCCGGACGATGCTCAGCCGGGCATGATGGAAGAGCTTGCCGCGACTGTCGCTCTCGCCGGCAAGCGCCGAAGGCGGCGGCGCGCGCCACAGCTCGGGGGCCCGGTCGACAATCTCGCCGGGGCTGGGCAACTGCATGGGGTGGATCATGCGCTGCTCCGGTTTTCCCGCCGTGACATACGCCCACAGCGCCAGGATCAGCAGGATCGGCAGCAGCCCGACGACCAGGGACCACGGAAAAGGAACCGTCCCCCGGATGGCCCATAGCTCGTTCCAGCGCATGGCTGCGGACTATAACGGCTGTTGCGGTCCCGCCAACTGCCGGTTGGGCGCTGTGACGTTCGACCATGCCGGGCGGCGAGGCGTACGGCGACGTCGGCGGGCACGATGGGCCGACGGCCGACGCCGGCCGTCCTTCCATCCGGCGAAACCGGTCACGCACCCGTCGCGGTCAGAAGCGGATCGGGATCGCCTTCGCCGCCTGCTGGCGGAAGCGCATCGACCAGTCGTCGCCGCTCAGCAGGCGCGCCAATTCAACCGCGATGTGCCGTGGACGGACCCGCCCGCCGTGGCGGCCCAGGCCCTGCAGACACGACGGGCAGTTGGTCAGCAGCACGGGGTCGCCGGACCGTTCGCCCAGGCGTTCCTCGAGGGCCGTCCGCTTGCGGTGCAGCATCGCGTGGCCGATGTCGGGCCGGGAAAGCGCCAGGGTGCCGGCTTCCGAACAGCAGTGCGGGACGGTTTCGAGCCGAAGGCCGGCGATGCGTTTCAACGTGGCCGCGGCGGTGCCCTGCAGCGAATCGTGGCAGGGCGCGTGGTACAGGTAGCTTCCGCCTCCGTCGCCGCCCCCGCCGGCCGGCACGCTCAGGCCCTGCTGCGCGGCATACGCGGCGACATCCAGGATCGGCGCGCCGAAGATCGCGCCGGCTTCGTTTTGTCCGAGCGACTCGCGGCAAGTCCCGCAGGTGACGATCAGCGCCTGGAAGCTCAGGTAGGCGAACATTTCGCGGATCTGCGTGAAGATGATGCTGTCGCGCAGGACGATGCGGTCGTGCCGCGCCACCTGCGCGTTGGCATGGTGCGGGAAGCCGCAGCAGAGATAGGGCGGGGGAACCACGATGCGCGTGCCCAGCTCGATCAGCACGTGCAGGGCGGCCATCGAAACGTTCGCGAAGAGGCGCTCCGAGCCGCAGCCGGGGAAGTAGAAGACCGTCCCCCGCGCCTCGCCGTCCGGCTCGAAGAGCAGCACCTGTCCGGCCTCGCAGCGCGGCAGCACGTCCCGGAGCGTCTGCGGGTCGGCGGGAGGGACCGCGGACCGCAGCAGCTCCAGGGGATACGGGACCCGCGCGGCGTCGCGCAGCGGGCGCGCGAGCCCGGCCATCAGTCGCTGCGCGGCGCCGCCCAGCCGGACGACACCGGCGCGGAAAAGCCGGTTCAGCGTCGGCGAACGGCTTTCCAGGTAGCGCAGCGTCATGCGGGTCGCCAGCGCGGTGTGCTTGAACCCGTGCGCCGCCAGGATGGACCGTTCGAGCACCGAGACGTCGCCCGTGTCGATCGCCACCGGACAGGGCTTGGCGCACTTATGGCAGATCGTGCAGTGGTCGGCGACCTCTTCGAGGTAGCGCAGCATCCTGAAGTTCGCGGAACGTTCGCGCTGCGACTCGTAGAGCAGCGCCTCGATCAGCGCGCCGATCGCCAGGTTCTTGTTGCGGGGGTGGTAGAAGAGTCCGCGGGGCGGATGGAAGACGCAGCAGTCCGGCTTGCACTTCCCGCAGCGCACGCAGTTGGCGATCTTCAGCGCCAGTTCGCCGAGTTTCCCGTGCTGCAGGATGCGCGCTTCCAGTTCCAGCAGGTTGAAGGACGGCGTGTAGATGAGATTCAGCGCGGTGCGGTCGGAGAGTTTTCCGGGATTCATCGTCCCGCGGGGATCGATCTCGCGGCGATAGGCGTCCAGTTCCCGGACGAATTCGGGCGCCAGGTACTGCAGCTTGGTGACGCCGATGCCGTGTTCGCCCGAACAGACGCCGCCCAGCGAGGCCACCTTTTCCATGACGCGGTCCACGGTCGCCTCGGCGCGGCGCATCATGGCCAGATCGTTCGAAAGCACGGGGATGTTCACGTGCACGTTGCCGTCGCCGGCGTGCATGTGCGTGGCGATGACGATCCGTCGCCGGCGCTCCTCGGCGTGCAGCGCCTCGATCTCCGCCAGCAGCGGTTCGTAGCCCCGGACGATCTCGGCGATCTGCGCCTGCAGCGCGCGGGTCACGGCCAGGCCGCGGAGCGCCTCTTCGTCGGCGGTTTCCAGATCCGCCAGCGCCCGGTCGCAGGCCTGCGCGGCCACGGCGGCCTTTTCGGCGAACCAGGGCGCGTCGGCCGGGGGCAGGGCGGCGGTCAGTTTTTGGCGCGCCCGCGCGACGAACTGCCGTTGCGCCTCGCGCTCCTCCTCGACGTTGACCGCGTCGCAGAACCGGGCGAACTCGGCCAGGGCCTCGAGGGGCAGCACGACGTCTTCGTTCAGTTTGAAGGCGTTCGTGCGCGAGGCGATGGCGCCCAGCCGCTTGCGGTCGGCCCAGAAGAGCTTCGCCTCGGCCTCGTCCCGCGCCTCGCAGAGATGGGTCTGGCTGTAGCGCCCCAGGATCCCGCGGATCCGCGTCACCCCGCGGGCGACTTCGTCGCCCGAATGGCCGACCACATCGATCAGCAGGACCGCGTTGGGCGTCTCGGCCCGCGGCGCCTTGACCTTGTAACCGATCGCCCGCACGTATTCGCGGTCGAAGTGCTCCAGCGCCTGCAACACCTCCGCGCCGCGGTTGGGGAAGGCCTGCGAAAGCTCCAGGATCACGCGGCTGGCCTCGTCCATCCCCGGCCCGAAGAACTCCAGGCAGAGCGTCGCGCGCGCCTCGTACTGCCGGTGGAGAACGAATTCGGCGGACGTGACGATCCCGTCGGTGCCCTCCTTCTGGACGCCGGG
>Ga0073932_1005024_pt1 | contig 14832 bp, 19 predicted proteins | sample DewCreD2012metaG_FD_76967 | JGI IMG/M metagenome (GOLD analysis project Ga0073932, IMG submission 76967) | Hot spring sediment bacterial and archeal communities from British Columbia, Canada, to study Microbial Dark Matter (Phase II) - Dewar... ... | reverse complement strand
TGCGCTGAGCCAAACCTTCCACTATGGCGGTCTTACCCACGCCCGGCTCGCCAATAAGACAAGGATTATTTTTGGTGCGGCGCGACAAAACTTGAACCAAACGACGTATCTCTTCTTCTCTGCCTATGAGCGGATCTAATTTGCCAGCTCTGGCCTGATCGGTAATATTGACCGCGTATTTCTCTAAAACTTGGAACTTGCTCTCCGGGGTTTCGTCTACAACCCTACTGGACCCCTTAAGCTCTCCTAAAATCTTTAAAACAGACTCTCTTCTAACACCAAAATCACCCAAAATAGACTGGGCAACCGAGGGTACCTCAATAAGCGCCATAAGAAGGTGCTCACAGGAGGTGTACTCATCTTTTTGCGCCGCAGCTATTTTGCTAGCCATATCCAAGGCCCGCATCATTTCCGGCGATAAAAACAACTGCCCCACACTACCGCCACCAATCACCTTGGGGAGACCGGAAATTTCCGCCTCCAACCTATCCTGCATCTCGTCCAAATTAACATTCAGGCGGTTTAAAATTGGCTGAACCAGGGTGGATTCCTCCTCCAACAAAGACGCCAAAAGATGAACGCCTTTAAGCTCGCCATTATTGTGTCCGGCGGCTATTTCTTGAGCATTTTGAAGGGCTTCTTGGGCTTTTATGGTAAAACGTTGAAAATTTGGCATTTAAATTTGATTAGATTTTAAATTATACCCTAAAAACAACTTTGGATTATCTTATTAAACCCATATCATATTAGCAATCTACACCCTAGATTGCCAATAGATAGGTGCAAAAAACCCGGAAAATGGCCCCGAATACCTAAATAGCTTTAACCTAGGCCAAAATGTCCTTAAAAAAGGAGGGTTGGGCGACCAAAAAAACCAGCAAAACAGCTAGGACTATTTATTTTAATATTTTCGCCTCCATTTTTTGCATGCGCATGGTAGCAACCAGAAAGTCCCACAAAAATACCGAAAACCAATCTTAAAATTAGAACGACCCCAGGCGGGCAAGAAACTATAATTTTGCAAACTAGTTCTTATTATTTAATACGCCTTAAGCGTTATTTTTATTACATTCTCAAATGCTTAAAAGTTATCCCCAGTTAAGATGTTTGCGCCAAGATTGTTGGTGCTATTATATATGTGTCCTTCAATAAGTGGTCTATACCACAAAAAGGACAAGCACTTTTCAACAGCTCTTTTACATTCCCATACTCGACCCGCAAGGGTCACACACTCCAACAAACGAGCCCCCTTTCTAGGGGGCTCAACTCTTTTTATCGGAAAATATTTTTATATATGAGAAAATTGCCTACACTATTATCAAATAATGCCCCAAATCAATTGCCGAGAAATAGCTGAAAATATAATCAAAGAACTGGTCGCAAAACCGAAAGGGGGGAGATTTTTAGCCGGAGTAGTGGAAGAATATGATTTTTCCGGACAGTCATTCCAAAAAATAAAAAAATCGGCTGCCGAAAAAGCCGGGATAGACTACCGCATATTTGTAATTCCCAAAGAAATCACCGGAAATCAAGAGGAGATACGGAATATTATCAAAACACTCTCGGAAGATAAATCCTGTGGCGGAATAGTAGTCCAGTTGCCACTTCAAGGAATAAAAGACCCATCGTTTGTACTGGAAGCAATCCCCCCGGAAAAAGATCCCGACGCGCTTCACTCGGACTTACCGAATAATTCGCCTAAAAATAAAATCTTGCCCCCGGCGGTGTTAGCAACCAAAACAATCCTGTCCTCCCAGAAGATAAATTATCTGGATAAAAAAATAGTTGTGGTGGGCCAAGGTCGGCTGGTGGGAAAACCCATATCTACTTGGCTTATAAATGAAGGCGCAGATGTATCTGTCGCGCAAAAAGGCGATGATTTATCAGTTATAAAAGAAGCGGACATACTTATCCTTGGATCGGGAGAAGCGGGCTTAATAAAATCGTCCGACCTAAAAGACGGTGCTATGGTTTTGGATTTTGGATATGCAAAAAATGCATCGGGTAAAATATCCGGAGATTTCGACCCCGAAGCAGAAGCAAATAAAAACATAACCTACACCCCAACTCCGGGAGGAACCGGACCGGTTCTGGTTGCTTGCCTGTTGAAAAATTTTCTTGACCTAAGCTGCTAAAGGCAGGCAATATTAGTTGCGCCCCAAAAAGGGCTTTCCTTAATATGGAAATCAAACCAAAAACAAAAGCAATTTTCTTAGATAGAGACGGGGTTTTGTGCAAAGCAACTCCTAAAGATACCTATTTAACCGACCCAAAAGATTTTGAGATAATACCCAGCGCTCCAAAAATAGTTAAAGAGGCCAAGAAAATGGGCTACTTGCCAGTGGTGATAACTAACCAACAAGGGCTAGCCAAAGGAGTCCTGTCCCAGGAAGATTTGGACCAGATGCATGGAATACTGTGCTCCCACATACCGGAAATAGAACACATTTATGTTTGCGGACATCATAAAGACGATAATTGCGATTGTCGCAAGCCCAAAGGAGGTCTGTTTCATCAGGCCGCCACGGATTTAAATATTGACTTGGCATCTTCGGTCATGATTGGGGACAGGAAAGAAGATGTCGCCGCCTCGCGCGAAGCAGGAGTTGGCAAGGCGATATTGGTTAAAAGCGAATTTTATCCGCAAGACAAAGATCTGTCCCAACCGGACGGCTTTGCGGAAAATCACGAGGATATACTATCCCATCTAGACTAACGCAAAAGCGGTTCCATTTTCTGCCAAATCTGAGAAAAAACTTCTTCTGGAGAAGGAGTGGCGTTTATTACTTCTATTAAAGCTGGGCTTCTTTCCGCTTCCTTTAAAAATCCCTCCCTGACTTTTTCATGAAAAGAGGGAAGTTTCCTGTCATAACGGGACATATCGGCTCCCCTGCTGTTCAACCTCTCCAAAGCAACCTCCACCGGCACATCAAGCACAAATATTTTGGTGTATTTAGCTTCGCCCATAGCGAGTTCGCAAATACCACGAACCATCTCCACGTCTATCCCCTCCGCATGGCCCTGAAAAGCAATGGAGGATAGATATGTTCTGTTGCTTATCAGGTTGTGACCTTCTTTTAATTTGGGTATCACAAAATCCACCACCCACTGCCGGCGGCTGGCATTGTAAAGGAAGAGGGATGTCATCGGGTCTGGATTAAGCGCAGGATCCTGCACCATCTCTTTTATTTTTTCGCCCAAATCAGTTCCACCCGGCTCGCGCGTAAAAATAGCGCTCATCCCCTCCGGAATAAGTCTTTTTCTTATGAGTTCCAACTGCATATCCTTGCCGCAGCCATCCAATCCTTCTATGCCGATAAAAGCCATCTTAAAAAATTATTGTCCTAGATATTCTATTATCTTGCGCTTGTCCTTGCGATAAACATGCAAGACCTCAAAATCATCTTTGCGATGCGGATGAACATTAACTTTTTCCAACGGCTCCCAAAGAGGCAGAGAGTGGGTGCTGACAACCGCGATTGCGCCATAGGGAAGTTTTTTCCTTAAAATCTCCTCCACCTCCGGCATAAGTTCCCGACCCAAAAACACATAAACCCCGGCTGCATTTCTAAGATCCGAAAAAAACGCATCTGCTTTTTTAAAACTCACATTACTTATACCCAAAACCAAGGCCTTAAGCTTGGCCCAACCGACTCGCCAAGGATTGGTTTCAAATCCTATTACTTTAAGCCCGGGCATCTTGCGCCCCACATATAAAGCCAAATTGCCGTAAGAAGAGCCCATATCCACAAAAACCCCTTCCCGCACTCCGTGTTTTTCTAGAAGCTGGCAAAGCTCTTTGGCGGCCTTGCGAGTAGTGGATAAACCGCTATAACCAAAAAGCACATCTGTAAAAAACATAAGTTCCGCCAACAAAAACAGGGCGGAGCAAATATATAAATAAAGCGTGAATAAGTAGTCCATTAGACCAAATCGCTTGAATGAGAGCTAACAGGCATAATGATACCTCAGATTTTGTATTTTGTGCGCGCTGAGGGATTCGAACCCCCGGCCTACTCGGTGTAAACGAGTCGCTCTAACCAACTGAGCTAAGCGCGCCTGCGTCTTTAAAACGACAAGTGAAACTTTACATGCAAAAACATCGCTTATCAATCTTTGTCCCCTTGGAGGGAATCGAACCCCCATCAAGGCCTTAGAAGAGCCCTGCTTTATCCATTAAGCTACAAGGGGAAAGTCACCGCCGTAAAGAATACACTTTGCACAATATTCATCAAGAGGTTAATCTTTAGCGAGGTATATCCACGGGCTGTAGTATACCGGTAGTACGCGTGTTTTGGGTACACGTAGACCGGGTTCAATTCCCGGCAGCCCGACCAGATCAATAAACCCAAACGAGCATACTTTAAATTACCTGTTTTCCAAAATTTTCCTTATCTGAGCTAATTCATCGCGGATCCCCTTAAGAGAAGAAATCTCCCTTCTTTCTTCTTCGGTTAACTCTCTTATGGCCTGAGCTTCTTTTTTTATCTCATCTTCTGTTTTTTCTACCACTTTCTTATCTCCTTTAAGACCGGAAATTATTATTTCATTGCCCAAGAATTGAGAAACAAAGACGCCGGTTAAAAGCAAAAGAAGGACCGCTAAAAGTATGGTCAATGGACCATCCCAGTCGTAAAGAGGAAGGCCGGGGAAAAACTGGTTTAGCCAAAGTATAAATTTTGGCATAAAAACATCTGCGCTATACCAAACCCCCCGCCAAAAAAGAACTATGCCGGAGCCGGCAATAAATGCGTATAGGATTGGATAGTGCGACAAGGCCCCGCGGACCCTGTCCTCTAGTTTGTCGAAAAACCTATATACAACCTTAAACATATATGTTAAGTATCACCGATAGAATAAAATCGGGCAAGAAAAATCCGGCCAAGGTCCTATGTGGACTGGCCGGATCGTAAAATTGCAGGCACGATCAGAAGAAAAACCCCGAGAACAAGTGCTAGCTGGAAAAGCTAGAAAAAGGAGCGAAAGGCACAATACTCACTCGGGAAAATCTCGATTTGAGTGTACATCCTGGCAACCAATCTTGGTGCCAGTGGATTTTTGGGGTTGAAAGAGGAAATCACCATCCTCCCCCCAGACCTCATCAGGAGGGACCGGCAAGAAATGATTTCATCCACCCCCCATGAATCAATGGCGTCGATTCTTTCTAAATTGAGAATGATTTTTGTTCTAGCGAAAGCAATTTCCTCCATGACCGCGTCTCGCAGAAGAGAAGCCCCATCGCTATTGCGGGTGAATTCCCCGCCACAAGCAATAACCATCACCTCCCCGCACGGTTTTTGCTCGATGATCATTAATCCTCCTATATATATTATACTTTATAAAACTCTATATGTCAAGGAAGCAATTTGTGCCCCCGAGAGGATTTTCCCTCGCCTCTCACCTGCCCGTCGGCAGGCTCGGGCTGGGCACGGGCTCGCGGTCGCGGGGAGCTTCCCGCGACATCGCTGCGCCCTTCAAATCCTTGCCTACCGGCAGGCAGGCTCACGCGAGCCAGAGTAGTCTGGCTCGCTTCTTGCATCACATCGAAAAAAGTCAGGGCAAATTGCCTGTTTTCAATATCGTGCCCCCGAGAGGATTTGAACCTCCAACCTGTTACCAGGACAGCGTCCTAAGCGCTGCGCGTATGCCAGTTCCGCCACAGGGGCGCACGGCATTAAATTAGCAGATAAAACAAAGCTTATAAAGCGACCTCCAGTTGACAACCCGCACGAAAAACCAATAATCAGAACCAGACTGGATTGAAAATTAAAAAAACAGGAGAGCTCCTATGAGAATCAGTCCGCCAGTTTCCTGGTTTTCCAGTATTCTGATTTCCATTTTGGGAGCGGCGGCTGTTTTCTGGCTGTCTCGCTTCCTCTTACCAAACTCCATCCCCGGTTTTGTAGCGCGCTTAATGTGTGTCGCACTTTCGGCGGTGGCCTTCTACTTCCTGATTCGGCAAAACGCCTACAATATTCCGGTGGGAAGTTTGGGCCTGATAACCATTCTGGACAAAAGGACCAAGGTGCTGGCAACCGAAGGTTCTCACCTCTTTCCGCTGGGCATATCCGCAAGCGTGCGAAGTGTGCGGGAAGTCAGCCATCCTCTGCCAACCTTTCAAGCCATAACGGCAGACAATATGCCGGTGGATGTGAAGGGAGCTAAGGTTCAATACCGCCCGCGCGAAACAGCAAAAGACATATACAACCTGATTCAGTCCGAAAACGGTCTTCTGCCGTTTATCACTTCAACCTACCAAGCCCAACTGAAAGAATTGGTTTCGCGATACAACTTCGCCGCTCTTTACCAGGAAGACTTTTCGGAAGGAGCGGACCACCCACTCCTGGTGGACGCCAAGAACAAATTCACGCCTCGCGGGATAGAAATCTTGGACATAGCCCCACCGGAATTTTTGCCCGACCAGAAAATCCTGGAGGCAGCCAGAGAGCTTCTGCGCGTACAAATGCAACAGCAAGCCAGTCTGACACAGGGGGCAACAGTCGGACTGTTGTCTGCCATGCTGATGAGGTCTGGCGTAAGCCCGGACCGCGCGCAAGAGTCGGCGCTAGTAATGACACGCTTCATCCAAACTCCAACCATCCAGACAATACGTCTGGACGGCCCAGGATCGCAGGGGGCACTACCCATAATCCTCAAGAAAACCTAGAGAGCAACCACTTCACAAAAATGCCCGCAGGAAATCCACTTCTTGCGGGCATTTATATTTGACGAGATAGTCTATTTATAAAATAATTTGAAATAGGAGGCTTGACGATATGAAAATTATCATCGCCGTTTTTATAGCAGTTATCATTTCCGCTTTTTACCCGACAAGCGACAAAGAACAAAGAGACTGGTCGCGCCTTCAGAACAACATCGGGAATTACTTCGCCGGCAAGTTCAGGCCGGCAGAGGCGGAGACCACAAAGCTAATTAGCTCAGCTCCCCAGAAGACAGAATCACCACCGGAAACAACGAGCTTCGTTGCTCCTAACACCAAGAACAACCAATCAATAATCGGCACGGCCTTGGGCGACCAGCGTGTCCCCCCTCAGGCAGAAACCAAAACAGTCCTCCTTGAGCCTGGCCGAGAGGAAACTGTGTTTATACCGCCCAACCGAATGTTTTGGATAAAGCCACCGGCTGAGGAAGCGGTGCTCATCAAATTCTTCAGCGGGCCACTGTACCTTAAGGTGTCGGGCAAAAGCGATGATGAAACTGCTTCCTACTTTGTTTACGTCGGAGAAAATCCCAACAGCCCATCACCCGAAGGGCCATGGGAGAGAGTTCCCCACCTGAACACTCAGACCTCCGGCAACGCAACCCTGCGGTTGCCGCCTTGGTCTGAAGAAAGAATGGAAGTACTTTTCGCGCTCCTTGAGAGATAATCTCGGACGCGCAAACCAACAACTAAAAACCCGCCAGAAGGCACTCCCTCCTTGGCGGGTTTTTGTTTATAAAAAGAACTATTGCATCTCTTCTTGACACAAATGCTTTTTATCTATATAATGGGCACGCAAATTGAAAACCAAAAAAGTGCGAAGGAGGCACTCTTATGAATCTCGCGATCCTGTCTGTTCTGGCCGCTCTATTCGGCTTTGCCCTCTGGGGCATGCTGGGAGGGTTGTTTGGACTGATTTTTATGGCAGCCTGCGCGGTCGCCATCTACCACAACCGAGGGGCGATTCGCGGCGCCAACCCCACCCGTTGGGCGCTGGGAATTGCGGGGGCGATCATCATCCTAGCGATCCTCTTCTGCTACGGTGGGCTAATCGGCGACTGGATTTCCCGGGAAAGCAAGAAGCTACTGCCTTCTGGCGGATGTTTCTTGCCTTGCGTGTCCCAGCCCGCCGCCCCAACGGCACCGGCACCTCAAGCGGGAGGGATCATTCCCTTCCCGCAAAGAGTGCCCCCACCGCTGGAAGACTGGGGAGACCGCAAGGACTCGCCCACCCCGCCAACGCCGCCGCCCGGCATCCAATCAAAGTCAGACAGGCCATCCCTTTCCGAAAAGGAGGCCTGCCTGGCCCAATATGGGATGAGCTTGGGAGACCAAACTGTTCCCGACAAGGCGGAAAGGAAGACTGTCTTCGTGCACAAAGGCGCACTGGAGACGGTCTTCCTGCCTCACAACAGGGCGTTCTGGATTCGGCCCGAAACGGGCAAGGAAGTCTTGGTAAAGTTTTTCAACGGACCGCTGTACTTACGGCGGACTGACGAGAAAGGGCGAGCGGAGTACTATGCCTACAGAGGCAACAACCCCGCAAACCCCGCCAAGGATGACCCTTGGGAGGCAAGAGCGAACTTGAACCATCCCACCTCCGGCAACATCGCCTTGCGACTGCCCCCTTGGTCTCAGGAGAGTACAGAGGTGCTCTTTGCGATTACGGAGGCACCGCCGTGCTACAACTAAAGCCCCGCTTCAAGCGGGGCGGGCTCACCGCCAGGAAGAATTATTTCTTTCCTGGCGGATTTTTTTATTAAAAAAGAACACCCCCGCAAAACACGAGGGCGCTCTTGAAAACTTTTTGAAAGTTTTGTTAACAGGTCGAGAAATTCACGCGGGAACCCAGAAGGGAAGCAACTAAAACCGGAAGTCCCTTCGCTAAAAGAGCGGCGATAACACCGAATATCGCAAACTTAATCATAGAAGTTGCCTGCTCGGTCTTCTTGGGATCTCCCTTGGAGGAGATGTAGGTCCAGGCCGCCAAAAGAACCATTACGATTGAGTAAATAATAAGTATCCAGAAAAACCAGGCAATAAGCGTGCAGATGGTACCGGTAATTCCGCCAACATCTTTTATTGTAGGCTCCGGCAGAGTATTGCCGATTCCGGGTGCTCCGGGGATCTGGGCCGATGCCATAAGAGGCAGAAGGCCAGCAAGGGCAGCGTAAATCTTTTTGTTCATTTTGCTTTTAGAAACTATTTCGCGCGACCTTTTGCATTGAGCTTATTATACAAAAAATAACCCCCCGCAACAAAAACCGCCTCCAAAAGTCGGAGGCGATTTTCCAATAAACCAAAGGATAGACCCTAAGCGCACCAAGGAGTTCCTTGCATATTCCCACCGATAAAACTATTTACAAGATTAGGAAGTCCTTTTGCCAAAAGGGCAACTGCAACACCAATTATGGCATAAAGTATCATCTTGCCGGCTTCGGAAGTAACTTTGGGGTCTCCCTTGGAGGAGATATATTTCCAGCCCGCGCGAAGGACCATAAGGATTGAGAAAATTATAAGCACCCAGAAAAACCAGCCGATAAGACCGCAGATAACCAACTTGACCCCGGAAACATTGTTTACCGTCGTGTTATTCGGCAACTGAGTAGGAGGTGATGTTATAGAGTTTTGAGCGAACGCCAAGACTGGCAACAAGCCCAAAGAATATATTAATTTACGCATGTATAAATTATACAAAATTTATATTGCCAAATTTATATGATTTAGTTATCCGAGAAAAAAATTCTCTACTAGGGCCGGCAAGGCCTTGGCAGAAAGTCCCAAGGCAAAAGCAATTATTGCATATAAAAGAAGTTTTCTGGCGTCCGCGACAACTTTGGGATCTCCCTTGGAGGAGATAAATTTATACCCTGCCAGAACTACTGCGTATATGGCATAAATACCCAAAGCCCAAAACATCCAATCTAGGGCGCCTTTTATGTAGGCGATAAGATCATTGGTTGTTTTAAGCTTTAAATCGTCTGCGGTAGGCAGGGTTTTTTTAAGACTTTTGTCGTCAGCCATAGCCAGAAAGGGAGCTACCTGCAAGCCCGCAAAAATCGCTGTTTTATAAAAAATCTTCATTTTTCTAAACACCCAAAAAGGACTCCACCACGACCGGTACGGCTTTGGCAATTAACGCAACCGCAAACCCGATTATAGCCCAGATCAAAGTCTGCTTGCCCTCCTCCACGCCCTTACCCCCTCCGGAAGTTATCATCTTGTAGGCGGCGATTAGCACAAAAAGGATGGTTAGAATAAAAGCTCCGGTAAAAACCCAATCCATCAAATCATAAATCTTAGCCAAGACCTCATCTAAATTATTAAACATCGGCTTATCTTTCGGAGGCGATACTCCATCCGCTGCAAAAGAAGTCAGTGGCAAGAGCATTAAGCTATAAATAAATTTTTTCATTATTTTACTCCTAATATGTCCTGAATTATAAAGGGCACCGAGTCGGCGACCAAGAGTATAACCAAGCCAATCACTGCGTTAAGTATCATCTGCCGACCGGCTTGTATGTCCGCCTTATTGCCCCGAGACATTATTATTTTTATACCACCCCAGACCACAAAGAAAACCACAACCGGTATGGCCAACTTCGTCAAAACGTCAATTATTTTTACTAGCAAGCACCTAGCGTCCTCACAACTTAGCGGGTTTGGTATGGAAATACCCGCACCAGTACCACTACCATCTTGGGCCAAGACCAGATTAGCGTTAAGCGAAAATATGCCCAAGGCATAGATTAACCGTTTCATGCTCTTAAGGATACAATATTTTGCCCTATCTGCGCAGGCATCCGGATAAGGAAGCAACGCCGGTTATGTGGTAAACCTCCAAGCCCAAACGACAACCCTCCTCTCTGGTGATTGCCAAAAGATCCAAAACCTCCCTCTCCGCTTTATTTCTGTCGCCGGTGTAGCTTAACAAAATAGCGAAAGCAGAAGTCTCCTCGTTGTAATGCAAGCTATATTCATCTGTTTCTTTTAGGGTAAATCCGCCTTCTTCAGAAGGGATGGCACTTTTAAAAATATTTTTAACCTTCACCACCCCACTCCTACCCTGCACTTCCACATATTGAGTGTCCGGGACTTGCAATACTGGGGCTAAATCCGCCGGACCTCCTTGATTGGAAATACTTTGGCTTGGCATAGCCGGCTCGCCCGGCAGGCCTCCGGAAATATCCGCCCCAGAATCACTCTCAACCTGCCCCCTCTTACTTAAAACCGAAGAAGTTATGGCAACTCCCAATAAAGCTATCGCCAAGACTATAAAAATGATAATTATTTTTTTACTACTCATTTTCTTATTAAGGCACAACTATATCCCAATGATTACCCTCCTTAGCCCAAATGGCGCCGGTTTTTTTATTTTTATACAAAGCCGCTCCATCTCTGCGCGTGCCAGCAGAAGTAAACTGACCGCTTTTAATGACCCAATTATTAAGACCCTCAGTGTCATCTAAATCTACTTTGAATCCAGTTGGGTGAGATCTTGTTCCACCGGAGTGGCTATCTGGCTCTGTGCCTCCGGTTATAGTAACCGCACAACCGCAGGAAGCTTTGGCCGCCAAGACCTCATTAATAACTCCTTGGCGAAGTCCGTTGACCTGTGTCGCTCCGGGCCTGCTTTCCCAAACATCAATTCCCTTGCTCTTTAGGTCTTGTCTCATCTGACTCTCTCCTAGAGTTACTGAATTTCCAGCAACCGATCCCACCGGAACATCCAATTTTATAACTTGCTCCTCCATCTTCACCACCGCATCCTCCAACTTAGGCAGTTGTATCTTGGTTAGGGAACTATCCACGAAGTTAGCTAGTAAGTAAGCACCAAATAAGATGCCTAGACCCAAGAAGACATCATTCATCTTCTTTTTAGCTTCACCTACCTTAGAAGAATTACCTCCTGCAGAAGCCCATAGTACGGCTGCATACAAAAGGGCTAAGAAAGCTATTATCCCAGATACTGAAAACAGGAAGGTATAGGCGCTTTGTACAAATGCGGAAGGATCCCCCGGCGCAACTGTGCCCCCGGGTATATTGGGGTTTATGGGGATTATCTTTTCTGCTGCTTCTGCTAAATTCATCAACTAATCTTGAAAACCAAAGTACTTTTCGCTGTGAGCATACTGATTTTCGTCTTCCGGATTTTTTATAAACAAAGAGGCGGATATAGAGCGCACCCCCGGTGCAACGCTTATAAGCAGATCTTTGGGATTAAGCGCCCCATCAGGTTTTTTACCATTCACTTTCCATTCATAGGATAGGTTGTTGACTGACGGGGAGTTAAAATAAAAAGGAAATGCAGACAAGCTTAAGTCTTGCGATGTTTTATAGCGGAGCATCATCCCAGCTTTGGGTTTTTCTGTTCGTATAACTACACTGTTGGTTGGCGCATCGCTAATATCTGGAAGTTCTGCTCTTATGGTAATTTTGTCCTCCGGTAATTTTGAAGCGCTTACGCGCAGTACTGTTTTCCCCACACCTTCTTCCACTTTAAAATCATTCAAATACCAAGCGATTTTCTGTTTGGACATATTTAAGGGCACCCCATCTTTGATTACTTGGGCGGATATAGCCAGACTAGATCCGGGGCCCGGCAATGTTTTGCCCAAAAATCCTTCCGGGACCAAAGAAACCGCGCTCCAAGAAAGTATTATTTCGGTTGCCGCCTTGGCGGGTGTTTGCGGGTATAAAATCAAACCAGCACACAAAAATAAAAAGAACCTTCTCATGCCCTTATTTTAGCACTTTTCTATTTAATCTTGCCCTTTAAGGCCGAGGCGCCCTCCACGGCCTTTCTGGCTTTTTCATTTCTATCTATTACAACAATAGCTATAAAGGTTAGGGTGTAAGCCGGCAGGGTGTTTAACAAAGGAACAACCTCCACCGCGGCTCCGACCAATCCAACCCGCCAACGAACTCCCTTAAACCAATAATAAAAACTCAACAGAGAAGACACAAAGAAAGAAATTGCAGAAGCAACTGGTGCGGTTATTACAAATAGGTTTAGTATTGCCAAAGCGATATCTGCGAAAATAACCAATTGACCCACAAATATTATTTCTATGAGAGATATTTTGGGTTCAACCAAATCTTCTTCGGCTTCTTGGCCTTGTGAGGTGCTTTCCGTTTCCTCTTCTTCCGATTCCAATTCACCCGACTCCGAATATTCTTCCTCCTCTTCCTCCGGCGAATTATCCTCTTCGGATGGCTCTTTTTGGGTTGGCCCACCAACTTCCTCCGCCTCTTCTGTTTGGGGGGTGAACTCTACTTCATTTTTTTCACTCAGATCGAGTATTGCCGGATTCCTGTCCGTCATGCCTTCTCTCATCTAATCAGGCCGAGTTTTTAGACTGTTCTAGAAGCTCTGCGGGATTAGTTGTTATTAGTTGGTGTTCGAAAAAGGAGGATACTATTTGTATTTCCACATGCCTTTGACCTGCCACAAAAAGACCTGTTCCAACCGGGGCGGTTAGGAGCCTGTCTTTCTCTATACTGGTTAAATTGAAGGCCTTAGCAACTACATCTATTGTTGCCGGTGCTTGTTTAAGCAAAAGCTGGGTAGAGGCGTTGGTTATGATGGGTCGGCCATAAGGGCTCTTTAGGAAATCTTCCACATCCTGAGTTACGGTGGTTATTCCTAAATAATACTTCCTCGCTCTTTTTACCAAGCCAAACAAGAAGCTGGCGGAGTCTTCGTACTTCATCATTATCCAGGCCTCTTCCACAACCAAGATTCTTCTCTTTTTTTGCGCCCTTACGATATTCCAAATAAAATTCAATATCACATACATTGCGATTGGTCGCAGCTCTTCTTCCAGGTCTCTTATAGAGAAAACTATTAGGCGATTTTTTACATTGACATTGGTTGCTTGGTTTAAGAAGCCAGAGAAACTTCCCTGAGTGAATTTATACAGCCGTTCTGCCATGGCCTTGCCCCCCTCCAGGTTTCTTAAGACTGTTTCTAAATCCTGCAGAAGTGGTGGTTGGGATTTTGAAAAATCCTCCCCCACTACGATTTCTCTGGATGCGTAGGTTTCGGTTATGGCTCTATCCAAAAGCGCATCTTCTTCGCTAGTTACATTGCCAAGCATTAATTTGATCAGACCAGCCATGGTTACCATATGGGATCGCAAAACCTCCGAAGGGGTTTCTCCTTCTGGAACAACCGGTATGTCAAATGGATTTATGTGCTCTTCGGAGGATATGGATATGTTGAAAAAACTTCCACCAAAAGCCTCCGCCATTTTCTTATATTCATTTTCCGGATCTATTATCAAAATTTCTGTTCCCATCATAAGGGATCTTATGATTTCCAGTTTGGTTGCGTAGGATTTTCCGGAGCCAGACTTAGCGAAGACCACCTGGTTGGCGTTTTCCATTTGGTATCGGTCAAATATAACCAGGCCGTTATTGTGGCGGTTAACGCCGTAAAGAATGCCTTCGTCCGAGACGAGATTTTCAGATATGAATGGGAAAAAAGAGGATGCCGGACCGGAGTTCATCGGGCTAGTTACCATCAACTCGTCTCGGGACGCCGGCATTACAGATAAATATCCCGGCAATTGCTGGAATAAAGCGGGTTTCATTAAAACCAGCCTTGCCTCCATAATATTCACCACCTGGCTTTCTATCTTGGATAAGGCCTCTTCGTTGTCGGCGTAGATTGTCATATAAACCCCTATGGCAAAAAGTTTCTCTTGGGCTTGCTGCAGGGTGTCGCGCAGTCCTTCTATGTCAGAAATTGCAGTTTCCAGCTGGGGATCGCGAACCAAGCCCTTTTCTTCCGCCTCCATTATCTGGGCTTCTACCTGAGCGGCTTTCTTGCGCAGGTTTTTAAGGGCCCGTCCGGTATCTGCTGGGTTTACATAAATGGCAATATCAAAAAGATTGGGCAGGTTTATTAAGGATTCAAACCAGCCGGTGGAGAGGTAGCGCGGATAAGAAAAGAAGAATAAAACCTTGGCGTGCTTCTCCCCTATCTTAAGATGATCGGAGAAGATTTCCACTCCGGCGGGGGCTATTATTTTTTTTAGGTTTTCTTTATTGTCTCCCATTTTATTTTTCAGATAATTCGGTCCGCTCTCTTTCTACCGTGCCCGGAT
>Ga0073932_1005023_pt1 | contig 14833 bp, 8 predicted proteins | sample DewCreD2012metaG_FD_76967 | JGI IMG/M metagenome (GOLD analysis project Ga0073932, IMG submission 76967) | Hot spring sediment bacterial and archeal communities from British Columbia, Canada, to study Microbial Dark Matter (Phase II) - Dewar... ... | reverse complement strand
TCGTAGGCCAGGTTGCTGGCGTAGGTGCTGGTCCCGGCCACGCTGAGCAGTTGGCCGGCGGCGTTGTAGCTCTGCGTCACGGCCTCGCCGGTCGGGTAGAGGATGGATGTCACGCGATCCATGTGTCACCCCTCGGGTTACACTGATTCGGTCGGCCTCGGCTGGGTGATCCGCTTGCCCTCGGCCAGCTGATTCGATCGGCCTCGGCAAACTGATTCGGTCGGCCTCGGCCGACTGATTCGTCCGCCGTGGGTCTCCCCTGGCAGTATCCTCACGGTTTCAACCGTTGAGGAGGCTGTCGATGTTGTCCTGGAGACTCACCACCATGAACCTGCACGAACTCTTGCGCCGGCTGCGCGCCGTTGTCGCGCAGGACAATCAATTGCGTACCCGCATCAATAAACGCGCAACCGACAGGAACAGGCTATACTTTGCGCCTGCGTCTGCTGTCTGGTTCATACAGCTGGATCATCTCATCAATGACCTGAGCCATGAAGGCGAAGTAGTCATCCGCGAAGTATCTGGCAGCGTTCGGACGCCCAATCTCTTCGTGATCAACAAGCAGAATTGGATACTCTCCGCTTGCATTGGGTTTGGCGAGGTCCGCGACAAAGTAATTCCCAAAACCGTCAGAGCCCAGTTCAAGCCACGAGCTATTCCAGCCTTCAAAAGACTGCCTGTTAAAATGATAACTAGTCAGGATATTTAGCTCGCCCCGACTGCTTCTAGGTTGCTTTGGAACGCCATGTAGCCGCACTTCGACAATTCGGCATCCGTTGTGAACGAGCAGGAACTCTCTCACCTGTGGACTAAAGCGATGGCCGATTGCGTTCTCGCAACTCAAGATCCAATCGCTCGGAGCAGGTGGCGCCAGTTCGATTTCGATTGCACGGGGCTCGAAATACTTGAGACGAGCTAAGATCTGCGCAAGGCGATCGTTCATAGGTGTAATCCAGTCAGGGAAGGTTCGGTAACACCTGGTTTTTGGGCAACATCTGGTTGTAATACGACGCATACCGCTGATCAATCTGCGCGAGAAACGCCAGCACGTCCTGCGCAGTGGCAGGGGGTGTTGATTACGGAAAGCTGTCCACATCGCACTAACCTGCTTATGAACTCTTGGGTCCAAACCAACAGTATTCGCTAGCCGATTAGGGTCAGCATCGGGGAAAAGGTGCGCCTACTCTAAAGGCACTCTGTGGTGTACTTGCAGATCACGACTGAGACCCGGATTGGCGTTGAAGAAAATATCCCTGGCTTCCCTCCGAAGGGCATCCTTGAGCGGATCGCTAAGTGGGCCGGTAATTCGCCTAACTGTCGTGCTAGCGCCAGGCACTATGTTGTCGATACCTTGAATGAATTTGCGGCCTTGCCTGAAAGCTCCACTTGAGAAGAGAGGTATGACCGCGGCAGTAGCGGCGAAGGCGCGGCCTCCGGGGTCAACCTCTTCGCCGGTAAATAGTGTGCGACCGGTAACCGCCGCGTAAGCATCGCTGATATCACCTGTGCCTGGTGCTGCGTCAAAGAAAGCTTTGTCGCCGTAGTTTGGGTCTGCTTCAGGCGGTGGCGTCCAACCCGGCTCCGGCGCATACACGGGTTCTGGATTCGCCAACCATACAACAAGGGCCACTCCGATCCCGATGATGAGGCAGATAGGGCAATGACCGGATGGATCCGTGTATTTGAGTGGAGAATTGTAGACGTATGAGTAGCGATTGAGCGCCTGCGGGTTGCCCGGCTCAGGAACGATGGTATCTGCGCTCACGAACCGGCCGAGCGTGCTTGAGTAGTAGCGCGCGTTGTAAAAGTCCAGCCCGGTTGCGTCACGGTATTGCCCGGTGAAGGCCCGGTCGGTGGGCAGGGCCACGGCCGCGCCGCGCGGCCCGCCATACGGCCGGTAGTATTGCCGGCCCACCACGGCCCGGATGACGAACCCGCCCGGACAGCCGCCGCTGGCATTGCCGCACTGGGCATAACTCACGGCGGGTTGCTTCAGGTTGACGACCGTGGCGGTGATGGCCGGATAGCCACGGGTCTTGCGCTTCTCCCCAGTGAAACTCGGCGGGCGGCTCTTGATCACCGTGCTGACGCCCTCCAGTTTCGCTGTGTACGGCTTCTCAAAGTTCACCGGGTCCACCGCGATGACCAAATACTCCGGCCGCTGCTCGGCCACCGTCACTTGCCCCACCCGATACAACCCTTTCTGCAACGTCCAGTGATTGAACCGTTCGTTCCCCAAAAACCGATACACCCGTTGACACGTCGGCCAAATCGTTTCCTCCGGATGGCTCACCCCGCGCGCCATTTGGGTCACCAGCGGCGACTGACTGCTCACCACCCCTTGCACCAACAACTCGGCCACGGCTTTCAGCTGCGCATCCGGCCACAAACTCGTCACCGGTTCCAAAAACAACCGCAGGCTCTCATTCAATTCGGCCACGGGCAAGCTCGCCACGACGTTCAACTGTGGTATCGTGTTCATCGCTCCGCTCCTGAGAAGATTGGTCTTCGACAACCCAACCTTACCTCAGCGAGCGGAGTTCCTTCTATCCCGCAGACTTGTGATAAATCACCGCAAATCACCGCTTGACATGCGTGTTGCTTAGCAGTATTGGTAATAATAATGTGAATGCACCTCGGCAATCTCCCACTTCACAGGAGACATAGAGATGAGCGATGTGGTCTCTTTTCTCCTGGTTTTGACGCGTTGGGTCCTTGGGGCGCTATTTGTCCTGGCTGCCTTCTCAAAGTGGCTTAATCGGCCGGGTTTTGAACATAGCCTCAAACAGCTCCGAGCCTTTCCTCCAGATTCAATTCCTATCATTGCCCTTGGAGTTGCGAGCCTAGAGACCATCGTCGGGTTAGCTCTGCTTGTCAATCTGTTGTCGAATCTGTTTGCTGGCCTCAGTCTGCTACTCCTCAGCGCGTTCACCGCTTCCTTGGTCATACGTGTTCAGCGAGGTGAAGCTGAAGGCTGTGGTTGTTTTGGCGCTACTCGTGAGAAGATCGGTTCACTGACCTTTGCCCGTAACGCCGCATTGATTACCCTGTCGGCTGCAATTTTCATTGCGCCCGCCCAGGAATGGAATCCCTGGCCGATCCCGGTTAGTCTGATCATGGGTGCTTGGCTTTATGCTAGTAGACCAACTAGGACGAGGTCAAATGTTATCAAAGGCAAGGCTGAGCGAGGTGTTTCGCCCCAACAAGGGATATCTCGACGTAACTTTCTTCGTCGGTTGGCGTTGATGGTGGGCGGTATCCTTGGTGTCAGTTTGTTAGATCATTGGCTGGCCAAGCCGGCGTATGCTGGTTGCCCATATGTGCAATATTATGAGCACTACTATGACACGTGCGCTGTGATTTGTTCATTTGAGTATCGGATTCATGACACGTGGGTTCGCACCTGTGATCCGTGCGGTTGTGGCTGTGACACCAATAGCTGCTGTGGATCGTGGACTCTCTCTAGCCGAACGTGCCAGCCCTGCGATGATTGCTATCGCGACTCGATTCAACCGTGTATTGGTTGTCCATATGGTTGTTTCACAGATCCCTGGACATGCCCCTAAGGCCAAAGAATACTTGACAGCCTGTGTCTCGTCTGTCGATGCGTGACCTGATCATCATCCTGAGGAAAGCAATATGAGAGCTCAGAGGTGGTGGATTGGTTTCGTTGGTCTGTTTGTCGTTGGCCTCTTGGCTGGCCTTGCCCTTTACGGGGAAAGAAGCATAGACACTATGAGCACCCCTGACCACGCCCTAAACTCATTTGTGCAAGATCAGGGCATTCTATACGTGCGCATCGAGGAGCATCAGGCTCAACGGGGCCTCTCGATCGCGCTTGGTGGCGGGCAGATGCGGCCCTTGACCACCATCCATGAATTTTGGCTCGATGCACAGAATCCGTGGCGTATTCGCCGCGTGACGAGCGAGTTGCTCGAAGATGGCCCCCATCTGATTTTTGCAGACGGTTCTGATGGAAATACAGGTTGGTGGAGCGTTGATTGGGCGAAAGGCCAGTCGGCACCTGAGCGCGGCGAAGGACGATACCCGCTGCTGGAGCAGAGCAAGACCGAACTGAGCTTCGATGTCTGGATAAGAGGTTTTTGGCGTGATGGACAGACTTGGTTGAACCGTCTGCACGATGGCAAGGCGATGCAGGTCGGTGAGGCTGAACAAGGGAGATGGGGGCATGTACTCCTGCTGCAGGCGAACGAAGCGGGATACGTTGTGACCGCCACAGTACGGGCCGAAACCCCGAACATTCTCGTTGAAAAGATCACCGTAGATTCGAATGGCATACTCCAGAAAGCCCAGCGCATCACGAACTGGGACTGGCTGGATCCAACCCAACTTGGGGATGATTTCTGGATGAACCCCCCGGCGGATGTGCCCATCGGCTCAGGGGCTCTGAAGCCATAGAGCAACCTGTGGCTTGGCTCATAATCGATCGCATTTCTTTCGGCTTGGATGGCTGGCATGGCCGCGCATCCAGCAGTGCTACAGGTCAAAGAGTTCATTGAGCAGTCCTGGCATGGGTTCAACCATCTGACCACGCTCGCGGTAGAGCTTACGCTTCGCAGGGGTGTTCATCTCCCGGATCATCTGTTGACGCTGGGGCGACTTGTCCTTGCCGCGGCGAGGGCGGGTCAATAGTTGGAGGCCTCCGGCTTGCCGAGCGAAGTAGAGTTTCTGGTCGTCGGCTTTGCTGTCCATGCAGACGGTCGTCGAGAAAGGCGGCCACTCTTCACCCAGGCGTTTGCCTTCGCGCGCCGAGTTCGGCATCCAGAGGAACAAGCCCAACATGGGTTTCCCGTGCGCCGCCAGACAGCCAGTGCCATGTCCATGCACCCAGCCATCGGCTTTGGAGTATTGGGCCCTGATAGATGAATGTCGCAGGCACGCAGGTGACCTGATGGCGGATTCAAGCACGTTTTGGCTCTGCGGCTTGTCATAACACAGCGCGACGGGCGACATTCTTTACTCAGGGATCAATAACTCCAGGCGGCGTCGCGGCCCAGGCCGGTCAGTCCTTTGGGAACCACGCTTTGCGCTTTCTGCTTCTTGTGCCAGGAGTTTGTCACCGTATAGCGAGTTCCGTTTGCTCTGCCGCCACCCCGGCGGAGGCCGGGGTCCAGACCCTGTCAAAATCGGCTGGATTCCGGCGAAAGCCGGAATGACTGACATCAATCGAACTGGAAATCGCTGTAAGCCGAAGGCGAAGAGGCTCGCGCCGCTGGGCGGGGCGGGATTCTTCGCCGCTACGCGGCTCAGAATGATACTTGCCCCCAAAGTGAAATACCCCCAACTCCGGCCAGAGCGAACATCAAGCCGTTGACATAGGATGAGTGGCGCGGCCGACGGCGCCTGAGTCGCCGCGATCCCAGGTTGGTCCTGCCCCGGGCAGAGCCGGCAACGGATGAGCAAACGGATGCAAACGGATGACCGCGTCCGCTTCAATCTGTTTGTCTGTTTTGCCGGAGCGCATGGCGCGGCGCGATCGGTTGACGATCCACGCCGGCACACCGTGCGATGCGTTCTGTTGTGGACCCCCGCTCACGTTATAATCTGTCTGCCACCTGCCATCTGCCCACCTGCCCACCGTGCGCGAGTACCTGCCGCTCTTCTTCCTCCTGGTCCTGCTCGCTGCCGTTTTGCGCGACGACGCCGTCGTCCTGCTTTTCTATCTGCTCGCCGGCGTCTTCATCGCCGGGCGCTGGTGGAGCCGCAAGGCCCTGGCCTCGGTCGTGTTCGAGCGCCGTTTCACGCGCCGCGCCTTCCCGGGTGAGGCGGTCCCGGTCCGCCTGGCGGTGCGCAACACCGGCTGGCTGCCCCTGATCTGGCTCGGCCTGCGCGAGAGCGTGCCGGCCGGGCTCACCGTGGCCGCGCCGCCGCTGGACGTGGTCAGCCTGGGGCCGCGCGGCCAGGCCGGCCTCGACTACACACTTCAGACTTATAAGCGCGGTTATTACCAGATCGGCCCGCTCTTCCTGAGCTCCGGCGACGTGCTCGGCCTGGACGCCGACCACCAGCGCCAGGGCCCCGCCGACACGCTCACCGTCTACCCGCGCCTGGTGCCGCTGACGCAGCTCGGCCTGCCGTCGCGGTCGCCGCTCGGCACGCTGCGCCATGCGCCGCCGATCTTCGAGGACCCGGCGCGCGTCGTCGGCAAGCGCGATTACGCCAGCGGCGACTCGCTGCGCCGCCTGGACTGGAAGGCCACGGCCGCGGCCGGGCGCCTGCAGGTGAAACAGTTCGAGCCGTCCATCGCGCTGGAGGTGATGCTGCTGCTCGACCTGCGCGCGGAGAGTTACGCGCTGCGCGCCCGCTACGACGCCTCCGAGCTGGCCATCGTCGCGGCGGCGTCTCTGGCCGACTGGCTGACGGGCCAGAAACAGCCGGTGGGCCTGCTCGCCAACGGCGCGGACCCGGCCTCCGGCGACGGGCCGCCCACCCTGCCGCCGCGCAAGGGGCGCGGCCACCTGATGCGTGTGCTCGAGGTGCTGGCCCGCGTGCAGCTTGCCGAGGCCGCGCCGCCTGTGGCCGACCTGGTCCGGCGCCAGAGCGCGGTCCTGCCCTGGGGCGCGACGCTGGTGACGATCACCGGCGGCCTGGACGAGGCGCTGACCGACGCCAGCCTCCATGCCCGGCGCGCCGGCCTGAACGTCGTCCTGATGCTGGTCGGGCCGGTCACCTCTGCCGACGAGGCCCGGCGGCGCCTGAAACCGTTCGGCGTGACGGTCCACGCGCTGTGGAACGAGCAGGACCTGGCCCCGTGGCGAGGCTGAGGCCATGCTGACGTCGCCGACGCCCGAACCTGCCCGGCTCACCGAGCGCGCCTGGGTGGTCGCCAACCACCTGATCATGGTCGCCATGCTGGCGTGCGCGGCGGCCCCGGCGGTGCGCATTGCCGAGCGGCTGGCGCCCGGCTGGGACGGCAACTATTTGATCGTCTTCTGCGCCGGCGTGGCGCTCGAGGCGCTGCTGGCCGAACGGCTCTTCCAGCGGCATTTTGCGGCGCTGGGGGTGCTGCGCGTGTGGCTCTACCGGGCGCTGGAAGTCGCGGCCCTGCTGGTCCTCTTGAAGCTCGGGCAGTTCCTGCACCGTGACGCCGGCGGCCTGTGGGCCGGCGTCCTGCTCTTCGGCCTCCGTCTCCAGGAGATGCTGCGCGCCCGCGCCGGCGCGATGCCGGGGGACCTGTTCGGCTGGCCGGCGGCCGGCGTCCTCGACGCCGAGTTCGGCTTCGGGCTGGTGCTGGTTATCGCGGTCTGGGCGGCCGGGGGCTGGTTCGCGTCCAGCCTGCTGGCCCTGGAGGGCGACGCGCAGTTGTTCGAGCACGAGCGCGACGCCCAGATCCCGGCCGAGCGCGGCGAGGCGCGCCGCCGACTGCTGGGCAATGTCTTCACCCTCGGCGCGCTGGTGCTGGCGCTCACCGCCGTCCTGCGCCAGGACCTGGCCGTAGTCGGCGTCCGCTCGCCGGCCTCCACCGGCGGCCTGCTCAATCTGCTCCTCTATTTCAGCCTGGGTTTCCTGCTCATCGCCCAGAGCCGCTTCGCGGTCCTGCGCGCGCAGTGGGGGCTGGAGCGCATCGCGGTCCGGCCGCAGATGGTCTGGCGCTGGGCGGGCTACACCCTGCTCCTGCTCCTGGCCGTGGACGCGCTGGCCAGCCTGCTGCCGACCGGCTACTCGTTCGGCCTGCTCGACCTGATAGGCGTCTTCATCGCCGGCCTGTTCCTGGCCTTCCAGTGGGTGATCTTCCTGGTGACGCTGCTCTTCGGGCTGGTGATGGGCCTGCTGGCGCGGCTGTTCCCGGCCTCCGCGCCGCCGCCGGCGCCGCCGGCTACGCCGCCGCCTTTCACGCCCCCGCCGGCCGAGGCGTTTGCGTTGAGCGCGCAGTGGCGCACGCTGATCTTCTGGGCCGTGTTCCTGCTCGTCTTCGCGCTCACCTTCTACTTTCTGTACCGGCGCGGGCCCGATTTTCAGGGCCGCGATCTGCCGGTCGCCCGCTGGCGGGCCTGGCTGTCGGCGCGGCTGCGCGCTCTGCTTGATTTCTGGCGGCGCGTGGAGCGCGGGACGGTCGAGTTGGTCCAGGCCGGCCTGCGCCGCCTGCGACCGCCGACCCCGCCCGCCATTCCGTGGCCTTACCTCGGCCTGCGCCGGCTGTCGCCGCGCGACCAGGTGCGCTTTTATTATCAGGCGCTGTTGCGGCGCGCGCGTGAGGGGGCGTTGCCGCGACGCCCCGGGCAGACGCCGTTCGAGTACGCGCGCGACCTGGGCCGCGCCCTGCCGGACGAGGCCGAGCCGCTGGCGGCGTTGACCGCGGCCTTTGTCGAGGCGCGCTACAGTCTGCACACGGTCGAGCCGCAACAGGCGCGGCGGGCGCGCGGCTGGTGGCAGGCGCTGCGGGCCGCGCTGCGCCGGCGTCGAAAAAAAGTTTAAGGAGTTCCTTCCATGAAGAAGAGCCTCTGGTTGAATGCCGTGACTGCTCTGGCGCTGCTGGCGGCGGCGCTCGGGCCGCTCGCCCCGGCGCTGGCGCAGGACACGCCGAACCCGGACCGCGTGGTCATCCCCGGCACGCTGCAATCCGAGCTGGGCTGCTCGGGGGACTGGCAGCCGGATTGCGACCTGACCGCCCTGACCTACGACGCCGAGGACGACGTCTGGCAGGGGACGTTCCTGGTCCAGCCGGCGAACGACCAGGACGAGAGGGGCCCGCGCTACAAAGCGGCGCTCAACGGCAGCTGGAGCGAGAACTACGGCAAGAACGCCCAGGGCGGCGGCGCCGACATCCCGCTGGTGGTGGCTGAGCCGACCGAGGTCAAGTTCTACTACGACCACAAGACCCACTGGGTGACCGACGACTTCAACAGCCGGATCGTCACCGCCATTGGCGATTTCCAGACGCAGCTCGGCTGCGCGAACGCCGGCGACCCCGGCTGTCTGCGTAGCTGGCTCCAGGACCCCGACGGCGACGGTGTGTATGCGTTTCTCACCACCGCGCTCGCGCCCGGCGCGTACAGCGTGCAGGTCGCCGTGGGCGAGGCGCTGGATGAAGTCTACGGCGGGCCGGACGGCGCGCCGGTGGCGTTCACGGTGGAGGCCGCCGGGCAGGAAATCTACTTCGGTTTCGACTCCGCCCGGAACGAGCTGGTGGTGAGCACCGCGGGCGCGCCGCGCGGCAGCCTGGCGACGGCCCGCGCCCACTGGGTGACGCGCGAGGCGCTGCTCTGGTCCGTGGTCGGCTCGCCGCGTTACACCTACACCCTGCACTACGACCCGGCCGGGGCCATGGCGCTCGGGCCGGGCGGCGTGGAGGGCGGCCAGGCGCTGGCGCTGACGTGGGCCAAGGAGGGGCCGGGCGGCGACGTGTTCAAGCGCTTCCCGCACCTGGCCGGCTACACCACCCTCAAGCTGGCCGAGGCCGACCTGGCGCGTGTGCCGGAGGCGCTCACCGGCCAGCTCATCGTCACGGCTCAGGATCCGGACGGCAAGCTGGTGGACGCCACCCGCGTGCAGATCCCGGGCGTCCTCGATGACCTGTTCTACTACGACGGCCCGCTCGGCGTCACGTATGAGGGCGACACGCCTACCCTGCGCCTCTGGGCGCCTACCGCCCAGGCGGTGGCCCTGCACCTGTTCGACGACGCGCGCACCGAGGCGGCGACGATCGTGCCGATGACGGCCGGACCGGAAGCCGGCGTGTGGACGGCGGCGGGCGCGCCGGACTGGAAGGGCAAATACTATCTGTACGAAGTGACGGTCTACGTGCCGGCCACCGGGAAGGTGGAGAAGAATCTCGTCACCGACCCGTACTCGTTCAGCCTGTCCGCCAACAGCGCGCGCAGCCAGATAGTGGACCTGGACGACCCGGCCCTCAAGCCGGATGGCTGGGATACGCTCACAAAGCCTGAGCTGGCCGCGCCGGAGGACATCGTCCTCTATGAACTGCACATCCGCGACTTCAGCGCGAACGACCTGACCGTGCCGGAGGCGCTGCGCGGGACGTATCGGGCCTTCACCGTCCGGGACTCGGACGGGAGGCGGCACCTGGAGGCGTTAGCGGACGCCGGCCTGACGCACGTCCATCTGCTCCCGGCCTTCGACATCGCCAGCGTCAACGAAGACAGGTCCACCTGGGAGGCGCCGGACCCGGCGGAGCTGGCCGCGCTGCCCGGCGACTCCGACCAGCCGCAGGCCCTCCTCGCGCCCTTCCGCGACCGGGACGGTTTCAACTGGGGCTACGACCCGCTCCACTATACCGCGCCGGAAGGTTCCTATGCCACCGACCCGGACGGTCCGGCCCGCATCCGCGAATTTCGCGAGATGGTGCAGGCCCTGAACGCCCTCGGCCTGCGGGTGGTGATGGACGTGGTCTATAACCACACCAACGCCAGCGGCCAGGCCGAGAAATCGGTGCTGGACCGGATCGTGCCCGGCTACTATCACCGCCTGAACGCCGACGGCCAGGTGGAGAAGAGCACCTGTTGCGAGAACACGGCCACCGAGCACCGCATGATGGAGAAACTCATGGTCGACTCGGTCGTCACCTGGGCCACGGCCTACAAGGTGGACGGGTTCCGGTTCGACCTGATGGGCCACCACATGCTGGAGAACATGGTCCATGTCCGCGCCGCGCTCGACGCGCTGACGCCGGCAGCGGACGGTGTGGACGGCCCCGCGATCTACCTCTACGGCGAGGGTTGGAACTTCGGCGAGGTGGCGAACAACGCCCGGGGGCGCAACGCCACGCAGCTCAACATCGGCGGGACGGGGATCGGCGTGTTCAACGACCGCCTGCGCGACGCCGCGCGCGGCGGCAACCCGTTCGGCGACCCGCGTGAGCAGGGCTTCCTCACCGGCCTGTTCACCGCGCCGAGCGATTTCCCCCAGGGCGGCCCGGACGCCCAGCGCGCCCGGCTGCTGGAGTACATGGACTGGATCCGCGTCGGCCTGGCCGGCAACCTGCGCGATTACCGCCTGCAGAACCGGAACGGCGAGACGGTGGCCGGCGCGCAGGTGCTCTACAACGGCGCCCCGGCCGGCTACACGCTCGATCCTCAGGAGAACATCGTCTACGTCTCGGCCCACGACAACGAGACGCTCTTCGACGCCGTCCAGTGGAAGATGCCCCTCTCGGCCACGCTGTCCGACCGGGTGCGCGCCCATAATCTGGGCGTCAGCCTGGTGATGCTCGCGCAGGGCGTGCCCTTCTTCCACGCCGGCGACGACCTGCTGCGCTCCAAGTCGCTGGACCGCAACAGCTACAACTCAGGCGACTGGTTTAACAAGCTGGACTTCACCTACCAGACCAACAACTGGGCCGTGGGCCTGCCGCCCGAGGGCAGCGACCGCTGGGACCTGATGCGGCCGTTGCTGGCGGACCCGGCGCTGCGGGCCGCGCCGGGCGACATCGAGGCCGCGCGCCGGCACTTCCGCGAGATGCTGGCGCTGCGCAGGTCGTCGCCGCTCTTCCGGATGCGGACCGCGGACGACATCATCCGGCGCCTGACGTTCCTGAACACCGGGCCGGACCAGGTCCCGGGCCTGATCGTGCTCGACCTGACCGACACGGAGGGCGACGACCTGGACCCGAACTATGAGCGCCTCGTGGCGCTGTTCAACGCCAACCCGGAGCCGGTCACGTTCGGCGACGACGGTCTGCGCGGCCTGGCCCTGGAGCTGCACCCCGTCCAGCAGGCCTCGGCCGACGCGCTGGTGACGACCGCGGCCTTCGACGCGGCCACGGGCGCGTTCACGGTGCCGGGCCGGACCGCGGCCGTCTTCGTGCTGCGCCAGGCCGAGCCGGAACCCACGGCGGCGCCTCCTACGGCCACCGCTCCGGCCGCGACGGCAACCCTGGTCCCGCCGACCGCCACCCGTGTGCCGCCGACGGCCACGCCGCAGCCGGCCCCGACGTCCACGCCTGTCCCGGCCGCGCCGGCGTCCGCGCCGGCCCCCTCACCGTGGGCGCTGGTCCTGGCCTTCGCCGGCGCGCTGCTGGTGGTCTACCTGGCGGCGCGGCGGCAGGTGTAGTTCTCAGTTCAGACGCTTCTCAACGCGAACGGGGCAGGCCGGCCGGCCTGCCCCGTTGTCTTCAGGTTGGCGATGGGCGAACGCCTTCCCCGGCGCCCAACTTCCGTCTACGGCGCGTTGCCGCCGGCGAAGTTGTCGAACCGGGCGCTGGCGGCGTCGCGGTAACAGATGCCCAGACGGCCGCCCTTGTTCACGAAGAAGTTGCCATGCGCGCTCTTGGTGTCCATGACGCCGATCAGGACGCCATTCTTGTACACGCGCACGGTGCCGTCGGCCAGGGCGCGCGCGCCGAGCACGTCGCCGGCTGCGAACGTGGCCGGCATCGGCGCGGCGTGGAACCAGCCGTTGAACGGCCCGGGATTGCCGGGCTGGTAGGTGTCCACGCTTACATAGCCGCCGCTCGGCAGGTAACTGACGTCGATGACGCCCTTGTTCCAGTGCGGCGATGAGCCGCCCTGGACTTTGAGCATCACGGCGTGATCGCCGCCGGCCAGGACCACGCCCGTCAGGGTCAGGCAGACTTTCTGGTCCGCGCCGTAGACGCTGGCCGCGCCCCCCTTCATCCAGTAGATCGGACCGCCGCCGAAGACCTGCACCTGTTTGGACCGGATGCTGTAGCCGCCGGTGTCACCGCGCCAGTTGCTGCCCAGCTTGCCGTCGCGGCGGTCGAAGTTGTCCAGCACCGGGCTGCACACCAGGCCCATGTCGCGGATGTTGAACGGCTGGCTGACGGCTGGGGCCAATCCCGGCGAAGTGGCGACCAGGGTGTAGCCGAAGCCCACGGTGCTGACCGAGAGGTCGGTGTACGCGGCGACGCCGGCTATGGCGTTGACCGTGGCCGTGCCGCCCAGCGTCGCGCCGCCCGGGTTGGCGCCCAGGGCCAGCGTCACCGGGCCGGAGAAGTTGACGTCCACGTTGCCATAGCTGTCTTGGGCCTGCACCACCGGCTGGATCGGCAGGGTCATGGCCTCCGTCCCGTCGCCGGGTTGAGTCGTGAAGACCAATTGGGTGGCGACGCCGCAGACGGTCGTCAGGTCCGGCTGGAAGCCGACGGCGGGCGAGGTGTCCACGCCGGTGCATAGCCAGGGCGTGAAGTCTGCGCCGGCGCTGACCGAGTCGCCGCTGCCGGGGCCCGCGCCCGAGGGGCCGGTGCTGCTTCCCCACCAATTGCGCTCCGCGTCCAGCGGGAAGGGGCTCAGGTTGTCTACGCCGGCCAGATTGCCGCTGAGGCTGTTCAGATTGAGGTCCACGTTGGCGAAGACGGTGCCGGTGCAGTTGCTGGTGCACTGGTACAACACGACGCCCGTGCCCCAGTCGCGGATGTAGTTGTTCTGGGCGGTCAGGTCGATGTCGGAGGCGCCGAAGCCGGCGTCCGCCTCCAGGCCGATGCCGGCCGCGGAGCTGTCGCCGGTCAGTTCATTGTTGATGACGATCACCTGCTGGACGCTGGCGCTGCTGATGGAGAAGGACGCCAGCGCTTCGGCCGTCATCAGCGTCTCGAAGGTCGCCGTCGTTTCGGCGGCCGGCGCGTCCTCGAGCGGCGAGGGCACATGCGCCGGCGGCGGGGCGTCCACCACCAGGCCCCAGAAGCCCGGCGAGCCGGTGCCCGCCCCCGAGGCGCTGATCACGTTGCCGTCGTGGACGCCATTGGTCTCGATAATGTAAATGCCCACCTGGTTCTCGCTCACCGTGTTGTTGAGCGTGTCCACGGTGCCGGCGCCGTAGAGCAGGAGGCCGGTGGAGACATACGCGAACGGCGTGTAGGAGTGCCGGCCGACCGTGTTGCCGCTGATGGTCGCGGTCGCGCCGCCGCTCACCTGGATGCCGTTCTGGGCGATGACGGCCGTCGGGCCGGCGCCGGTCACCGTGTTGCCCGTGATCGCGGCGTCTGAGCCGGTGTGGCTGACGGTGATGCCGTTCTTCTGGTAGGCCTCGATCAGGTTGTTGGTGATCTCGGCCGTGCCGCTGGTGCTCAGCGCCGCCCGGCCCACCTGGATGGCGACGCCGTTCTGGCAGCCGCTGAACGGCTGATCGCGGATGTCCAGGAACCGGTTGTCGTGGATGTCGGCGTGTGCGCCGTCGCGCACGAAGAGACCGTAGGCCAGCGACCCGCAGCCGGACGGGCCGGGTCCGGCGATGGTGAAGCCGGTGATCTCGGCCTCCACGCCGGCGCCCGTCACGAGGACAATGGCGGAATTCGGATCGGAGGCGGCCGGGATCGTGGCGGGCGCCTGGATGAACGTCGCCAGCCGGCCGGCCTCGCCCACCAGGGCCAGATCTTTGTTGACGGTCACCTGCTCGGGATAGCTGCCCGGCTTCACCAGCACGGTATCGCCGGCCTGGGCATAGTCCACCTCGGACTGAATGAGCGCCCCGATGCGGCGCACATGGTTGAAGGTGTACGCGCCGCTGGTGTAGCTGTACGTGCGTACATCGAAGGGCGGGTAAGCGCCCACCAGGGCCACCGTGGCCTTGTTGAAGCTGTTGTCGTTCCAGTAACTGGTCCAGTCGAACTGGGAGTTGTCGTAATCGCCGCGCGCGCGGATGTGGGCGGCGCCCGGGCCGGCGACGGTGCTAAGGCGCGTGAAGGTGTTGTTCTGGATCACCGCGCCGCCCACGGAGTACACGAACCACGGCACGCCCGTGCCGGAGCCGTTGAAGCTGATGGTCGCCCAATTCTGGCCGCTCTGATCCGTGAAGGTGTTGCCGGTGATCTGGCGCCCGCTTACCGGCCCGGAGAGGCCCGCGCCGCTGGTCAGATCAATGCTGGCGCCGGCGTCGAGCCAGTTGGCCTCAATCGTAT
>Ga0073932_1005019_pt1 | contig 14848 bp, 11 predicted proteins | sample DewCreD2012metaG_FD_76967 | JGI IMG/M metagenome (GOLD analysis project Ga0073932, IMG submission 76967) | Hot spring sediment bacterial and archeal communities from British Columbia, Canada, to study Microbial Dark Matter (Phase II) - Dewar... ... | reverse complement strand
GTGGCGCATGATGTTCTCCTGCACCACGATCGCGTCGTCGATCAAGAGGCCGATCGCCAGCGTCAGGGCCATGAGCGTCATGAAGTTCAGCGTGAACCCGGCGACGGCCATCATCATGAACGTCGCGAGGATGCTCGTGGGCAGGACCATGGCGCTGATGAATGTCGAGCGGAAATTGAGGAGGAACACCATCACGGTCAGCACGGCCAGCACCCCGCCGACGACACACCCCTGTTCGACCATGCGCATCCGTGTCCCTCCATGAACGTTGGGGCAAGCGTACGGATGGAATACACCGTTCGGGGCACCGGCACCGGATCGACAGCGGCTTGGGGGCGCAACAGGATGCGGGAAAAGCCCTCCCGCCTGCTGTGCGTCTTCTTCGCCGTCGGGTGGAAACGGGTTCCGCCTTACAGGTGCAGGACCGAATAGACCACGTCCTTGAGGATGCCGTCCTGGATGAAGCGCTCCAGGATCGGGTCGAGTTCCGAGGCCGGACCGGCCAGAAAATACAGCCCTTCGTGGTCCGACGGCTGGATCGGCTCGCAGGTCAGGAACATCTGTTTGCCCACCACGTCGCCCGGCGTCAGCCGCCGCGAAACGCGCACGACGGCGCTCTTGCGCAGGCTCTTGCACTCGTAGGGGTGCTCCGTCAGCGACGTGACCTTGGACAGACGCTTCACCACGCGCGCGATCGTGTCCTTTTCTTCCTCCGTGCATCGGAAGGTCACGACGACCGTGCCTTCGTCGCTGTTCGTCAGGTGGCGGCTATGACCGACCACGGTATCGACCGAAATGCCCCGATTCGAGAACGCCGAGGCGATGCTCGTCAACGCCCCCGCCCGATCGGTCACCCGGACGCGAAAGACCCACGGTTTCTTTTCGGCACAACCGGACATGATGTTCGACTCCTCAAGGCACGCCCGGCGTTCGACCGGGTTCGAACGAAGCACGGCCGTCCGAACGCTTGTCGACCGCCCGGCGAAATCCAACGCGCCGCCGCAGCGGACGCACTCCCCCACGGCTACAAGGCGCCGTACCGCAACGGCTGCTCGACCCCGTCCAACACCCGGATCACGCCCTCCGCCAGCGCCTCCATCTCCGGCGTGTCCTTGAAGACGATCACCGGGCAGAGCGGCGAAAGCCGGCGCTTGAGCGACTTGTTGATGAACTCGGAACGCGACAGGCCGCCGGTCAGAATGATCGCCTCGGTGTCCGGACCCGCCGCCACCCACATCGCGCCGATGGCCTTCGAAATCTGGTAGACCATCGCCTCGACCACCAGCCGCGCGTCCTGATCGCCGGCCTCGATCCGCTTTTCGATCTCTTCCATGCGCGACTCGCCCAGGTACGACTGGAGGCCGCCGCGCTGCGTCAGTTCCTCGAAAAGCTGCTCCTTCGTGAATTTGCCGCTGTAGCAGAGTTCGATGATGTCCTTGAGCGGCAGCGAACCGGCCCGCCGCGGCGTAAAGGGGCCTTCGCCCAGCAGCGCCACGGTATTGTCCGTGATCCGTCCGCCGCGCACCGCCGCGACCGTGATGCCGCCGCCCATGTGCGCCACGACGTAGGCGGTCTGCTCCACCGGCGTGCCGCTGCGTTCGGCCGCCCGGCGCGCCGAGGCGCGGATACTCAGAACGTGCGCGACGCTGTGGCGTTCGATGGACTTCAGGCCCGAAATGCGCGCCTCCGGCGTGAATTCGTCCGCCACCACCGGATCGACGATGTAGGTCGGCACGTTGAATCGCCTGGCCAGCTCGACGCCCAGCGGGATGCCGACGTTCGAGGCGTGCGGCCGCTCGGGCCGCTCGACGATCGCCGTCAGGATCTCGCGGTCGATCGCCAGCCTGCCGTCCTTCACTTCGGTCACGACGTAGGTGCCGCCCGGCAACGGTTTGCCGCCCGGCCGCGGCAGAAAGCCGCCACGCGCCGCAATCGCGTCGATCCGGTCGATGCGGTGCTTCTGCAGAAACTCGTTCACCACCGGCGCTCGGCGCGCGGCCTCCTCCAGCGGGCCGCCCTTCGCTCCGGCAGGCAGCGGACCGTGCGCCACCTCCTCCGCGGTCACGCACTTGGCGCCTTCGAAAAGCGCCACCTTCGTGGACGTCGATCCCGGATTCACAACCAGCACGCGATGGGCTTTAGGCGCGGTCGTCACCACCCGCCTGGACTTCTGCTCGGGCCGGTACATCGCCATCCGCTCCACCGCCAGGCTGCAAAGCGCGATCGACTGGAGCTTGGTCTCGACATTGTCGGCGCGCGACAGGATCACGTACGGCACCATCACGCCGACCGTGATGCCGGCGAACGTGCCCAAGCCGTACTCGACGGTCTCCATGATCATCTTGTACAGGATGTTCGCCGAATCGATGCCGGGGCAGACCAGGATGTCCGCCTGGCCGACCACTTCCCTTGCCGCCTCGCACGTCGCCTCGAAACCCTTCAGGCCGGCGGACCGCTCGTTCACCGCCAGGTCGAAGGAGAGCGGCCCGTAGACGAACGCATCGTCCCACAAGCGCTCGGTCAGCGCCTTGCCGAGTTTCGTGGAGGGCAGCGAGTCGATCACCTTCTCGTTCGCCGAAAGGATCGCCACGCGGGGCTTTTCGATGCCCATGACCGAACGCGCGACCTCGATGGCATTCTCCGTCAGGCCCACCAGCCGCCCGAAGTTGCAGAGCGTCGTCACCCCGGGGTCGGTCAACAGCATCGGACGGCCGCGGGCCACCGGCGCCGTGTCGAACATCGTCACCAGGCTGATCGTGTCGCGGATGACGATCCGCATCATGGCGCGGTTCAGGATCGGCGTCGAAATGCCGCCCTTCAGGATGACATCGACGCCGCCGGCCCGGACCGCTTCGACCGTGCGGGCCGCGGTCTCTTCATCGCCCTGCGTGGCGAGGATGTCCTCTTTCGGAACCGAGATGCCGACCTGCTCCGCAGCCTTGCCGATCTCCCGCGCATCGCCGACCAGGATGCAGCGATCGACCAGGCCGTGATCGCGGGCCGATTCGACGAGGCGCAGATCGTCCTCGCGCGTCCCGCCGGGAATGATGACCGAGCGCGGGCCCAGGTGGCCGGCGAGCGTCACCAGGTCGGAAACCCGTTGGATGGGCGAACGTGGCGATTCCATGTGCGATGTCTTCAACCCCCGAGCAACCAGCGCGAACCGGCCCCTGCGCTCCGGCATGCGACCTCACGGCCGATGCGCAGCGGAGACACGGAGGAACCGAAGGAAGCCCGACCCGACCGGCTTCCTCCGCGTCTCCAAGCCTCCCTGACGAACCCGTCCGACCCGGATGCTATTTCTTCCTGGCCTTCCTCGCGTCTTCGCTCTTGAGCGTATTGTAGAGGTCAAAAGCGTCGGCCGGCTTCTTGCGGTCGTGCACGACGGCGCGCACCGCCTGGATCATCGCCTTGGGACACTCCGCCTGGAAGACGTTGCGGCCCATGTCGACGCCGGCCGCGCCCTGGTCGACGGCTTCGTAGGCCATCTTCAGCGCGTCCAGCTCGGGCAGCTTCTTGCCGCCGGCAATCAGGATCGGCACCGGACAGGCCGCCGTCACCTGCTCGAAGCCCGGACTGCAATAGTACGTCTTCACGGCCTGGGCGCCGTTTTCCGCGATGACGCGGGTGGCCAGGCCGAGGTACCGCGCATCGCGCGTGAGTTCCTTGCCGACCGCCGTGACGCCCAGCGTCGGGATGCCGTACCGGTTGCCGGTCTCGACCATCTTGCAGAGGTTGCGGATCGTCAGCGCCTCGAACTTGCTCCCGATCGCCACCATCGTGGCCATCATCGACGCGTTCAGGCGGATCGCGTCTTCGATCTCGACGCCGACGCACTCGTCGTTGAGTTCGGTCAGGATCGTCGAGCCGGCCGAACAGCGCAGCGCGATCGGCTTGTTGTAGATGGGAGGAATGCAGGAACGCAGCACGCCGCGCGCGCACATCAGGCAGTCGGCGTACTCCGCGATCGGCAGGATCGTCAGGTCCACGCGTTCGAGTCCCGAGGTCGGCCCCATGATGTAGCCGTGATCGAAGGCCAGCATCACCGAACGCTGCGACTTCGGGTCGAAGACGCGCGACAGGCGGTCCTTCATGCCCCAATCGTAGTTGTTGGCGCCCTTCAGCTCGTACACGGGATTGACGGGCTTGATCCCGATCCCATAGTCCTTGGATTGAACTCCCCCATCCGCATCCGCCATGGTCGCTCTCCTTTGTCGACGATCGGTCACAGGTGGTCAGCGGCCGGCCAACCATCGCCGGGCGCGGCCGTCCGTTCCCGATCGAACACCCGCCGCCAGCCACTCGTCTCCCAAACGTTCAGCCTCAATTCCCGAAACGCAACCCCGCCAGGTCCGCCCGCCTCAGCACCGCGCCCCGTACGCCCCGACGATCGGCCAGCCGGTCGCCGGAATCCCCAGCGCCGCTGCAGCGGACGCGATCCGAAGGATCAGCCCGAAAGGCCGGCCTGCGCGGCCGCCTCCGCCATCCCCTGGAAGACCAGCGCCACCGAGGTCGCCCCGGCATCCGGCGTTCCGATGCTTTTGTCGCCCACGTTGCGCGCGCGGCCGAACCTGGCCGCGATGGCCTTCGTCGATTCGGCGCCGGCCCGGGCCGCCTCCGCCGCCTGCGCCAGTACGCCCGACGGGCCCTGCCCCGCATCGGCCGCCCTGCGCGCCGCCTCCACCGCCGGGATCAGCGCGTCCATCATCGTCTTGTCGCCCACCCTGGCCTTGGTCTGCTTCTGAAGGCTTTCAAGTCCCGCCTCCAAGGCACCCGCCAGACCCGCGCCGTCCAGCGTCTCCGCGGAAATGCCATCGGACATGCCGGAGAAGAACGTGCCCCACAACGGACCCGTCGCGCCGCCATCGGTGCCCATCACCGCCCAGCCGATCGCCTGCAACAGGTCCTTCATCGGCGTCCCGACGCCATCCCGGATCGCCTGCTCCAGGTTGTCCATGGCCCGCACCATGGTCGTGCCGTGATCGCCGTCGCCACCGGCCGAATCGTACCGGGTCAGGAGATCGCAGTTCTTCCGGATCATGGCCGCTCCGGCCCGCAACATCCGGATCAGCGTTTCGCGATCGATGCTCGTGCTCATGCGTTCCTTCCTCGCCTCGTCCTGCCGCGACCGGTCCCCGCCGGACGCGCTGCCCGGCCCCGGGAGAAACCCCGGCGCCGCTGCCGCAAGCACACGCCGGCGGATCGGCCTGAAAGGCCGGCACACACCCTCACCCCCGGACCGCTCCGAGGGTGCCGACGCGGTCGAGACGCCCGCGGTCCGCGCCGAAGACGCGATCCGGCGATTCGCGCTACACCACCGTCAACGCCGGCGAATCGCAGGGCGCATCCCAATACGTGAGCAGCTCCTCGTCCATCCTGGCCACGCACATCTGGAAGCCGCCCATCTCCTGCACCGTCAGGTACTCGCCGGCCAGCGCGCGCGCCATCTCGATCTTCCGCTCGTCCAACAGCTTCTTCACGTTCTGCAGGACGATGTAAAGTTCCATCAGCGTCGTGGACCCGACGCCGTTGATCATCACCAGGACCTTCTCGGACGGCTGGACGCCGAGTTCCTTCAACAACATCGGCAGCATGATTTTGGCGGTATCGGCGGCCGAAGACATCTTCTGCGAACCGACGCCGGCCTCGCCGTGCTGCCCCATGCCGACGACCATCTCGTCGTCCTTGAGCTGCGAAATGACGTCGCCCGTCGCCGGGTGCGTGGCGCCGGTCGCCGCAACCGCCAGCGTCGCCATGTTCCGGTTCATTTTCTCGGCAATGGCGTAACACTCGTCGAGCGACTTGCCGGCCTCGGCCGCCGCCCCGGCCACCTTGTAGACGAAAAGACAGGCCGCCAGCCCGCGACGGTCGCCCACCGGACCCGAAACGTCCTCCTGCGTCAGGACCTGCCTGATCCTGATGCCTTCCTTCTTCGCCATTTCCATGACGATGTTGGCAGTCATCACATCGCCGGCATGGTTGAGCACGACAAAAAGAATGCCGGCATCGCGCTTGGCCAGACGCAGCGCCTCCATCACGCGCGGCGGGCCAGGCGCCGCAAAAATCTCGCCCGGCACGCTGATGTCCAACAACCCCTTGCCCACAAATCCGCTCAAGGCAGGCTCGTGGCCGCAACCGCCCAACGTCACCAGCGCCACCTTGTCCCTGGACTTCGGCTCCCTGCGGATCACCAGCCGTTTGTCCGTCACCTGGATGGTCCGGGAGTGGGCCAGCGCAAAGCCTTCCAGCAACTCCTTCACCAGATCCTCCGGCTTGTTCACGAACTTCTTCATCGGCATGGTCTTCGCTCTCCTCGGCTTGGGTTTCGGCTCCAGCCCACCCGGCATCCGCTGGCCTCCACGCCAGCAGCCCATCGAAAAACCCCTCTCCCGCCCTCCCTCCCGCAACGGAAACGGGAAGAAGGCAACCGGACGCATTTTCGGCAGGCCGCTAGCCCTTCTTCTGCATCAACTCGATCACCGCCGCGCCATCCTTGATGAAGGCGATGTAAAGCTCGCCCAGATCCGTCTTCGGCAGAATGACCTGGCATCCCTTCAGGGCGTCGTCGATGTCCGAAACCAGGTAGGCCGCGTGCGCGTTCTCGACGATCTCGCGCGGCATCGGACAGTTCTTCTCGAACCGCAGAAACTCGACCCGATACGGATGCTTCTCCGGATCGGTCACATGCACGCCAGCAGCCTCCATGTACATCGCGCCTTCGCGCTTCGCGGCGTCCGGAACGCCGAAATGATGGAACACAGCCTTTCCTGCCATGATTCCCTCCTTTTCCATTCCTGGGCCATCCAGAAGCCGTCTCACCGGTGAAACCGTGTACCACAGAATTTACCGCGAGACACAAAAAAAACGAGGCAAACCAGTACGCTTCTGGCCACCTCGCCGTTTGGGCGCTCAAGCCCGCCGAATCGCATCCACTTCCAACTCGAACAACAGGTCGTCGCGGCAGATGTCGCCTTGCACGAACGCCGCCGGGAACGAAGGCAGTTTCCGCTTGCGGCAGTAGTGGTCGAAAGACGACAACGTCCCGCCGCTTTTGAAGTACGCCACGCCGCGGACCACATCCGCCCAACCCATTTCGCGGGAGCAGAGAATCGCCTCCACCACGTCCATCGTCAACGCGACCTGCGCGTCCATGTCGCCGACATGCGCCGTCTCCCCGCCGGGCTCGATGCTGGCAGTCCCCGAAACGATCAAGCGGCGGTGGTCGGGCCAGGCCACTTCCACCGCGCGGCTGAAGGAACTGCCATAGGCCGGCGCGGGGCACTGCAACGGCGAGGGGACCGCCTGGATGCGAAGTCGCCGGTCCTTGGGTTGGATGGCCCAGGCATCCGCGACCAAGGCCGCGCCGCCGGCATTGGGCCCGCCCACGCCCGTGCTCGCCGGCACCAGGCGGTCGAAGACCCCTTTTTCCTTGAAGAAGGCGGTCCGTACCCGATTGAAGTCGCCGTACCATTCCAGGATGCGGTCGTTGTAGAACCAGGTGCGCACGATGTCGGTGAAGTTCATGCCGACGCCGACCAGCAGGCCATCCAGCATCTCGAAGACCTGGCGCGCCTGCACCTCGCGAGGCAGGGAGATGTCGTCAGGGCGCACATCGCCCAGCCAGCAGTAACGGGCGAACTCGTCCTCAAAAACGGCACCCAGAACGCGACCGTTGCGCTGCAGGCGACGCAGCTCGACCCCCGCCACACTGTAGACATTGATTCCAGCGGCCAAGCGGCCGTTCCCGCTGACCTTCGCGACTTGCGTGACCGGCCACTCGCCCGAGACCAGGCCGCTTCCGCACCCTCCGGCGTTCAACAGGCCAAAGACGCTCTCCCGCACCACCTGCGCCCCCGCCTGGCAGGCCAGCCCTCGATTCAGGCGTTCCAGCAGGTCGTCGGGCCGGCACCCCTTGCAGGTGGGCACCGTCAGAAAGATCTCCTCCATGCCGCCGCGACGCAGGCGGACGGATTGCCACTCCCGCGTCGATTCGCGCCGCAACTCGCTCGAAAACCCGCTGGTCATGTCCCGCCTCTCCCACCCCGCATCTCAAAGCGACCGGATAAACTCCAGGAGGTCCTTCATCTCGTCCGCCGTCAGCTTGCTCGTCTTGCCGTGCTTGTCGTCGGTGTTCCAGCGGGCAAAGGTCTCTTCCAGGGTCGTGGCCCGTCCGTCGTACAGGTACGGCCCCGTGCGCCAGCACTCGACCAGCGTGGGCGTATCGAAGGGCTTGTCCGCATCCTGCCCGGTCCCGTACCCGAGGTTGTAGGCGCCCAGCGACGTGTAGTACGGGGGATTATGACAGGATACGCACTCGGCCTTCTCGAAAACCTTCTTGCCGCGCATCGCCGACTCGCTCAGCCGCCCCTTGACCAGGAACGGACTGGGGACCGGCTGCAAGGCCTTGAGATACTCGTCGACCGTCTCCTTGTCTTCATCCGTGGGAAGCGCGAACTGGATGTGCTTGAACCCCGTGCGCACCGCGGTCTCGGCCTTGTCGCGCACCTGGAGACTCATCACGGGGGGCGTCTTGTGCGCCAGCACCATGCTGCGGGTGTTCTTCGGGTTCCCGATGCCGTCGTTGAGCAGGTCCCAGTTCAGCCCGTCCGCACGCCCGTCCGGATGACAGGACGCGCAGCTCTGCCACTTCTGGAAACAGGCCCTGGCGTCGTTGAAGAGCAGTTCGCCATGCCGAACCTTGTTGAACGCCTGCGCTTCGACGAGCTTGAACTGCTGCGCCACCGGCAGGTCGCTGGAGAGATCCACCCTGGAGTACGAGTCCGTGAAGAACTCCGACACGAAGACCTGCTTCCCGTGAATCGCCAGCGAACGCGGACCCAGACCGCCCAGCGGCACGCGCCGCCGCACGTTCACCAGGAAAGCCAGATCCAAAGGCACATCGGCCGGGGAATTGGACGTCGCCACCTTCTTGCCGCCCGCCACCTGATCGAGCCGTCCATGCAGCGCCGCACGGTCGATCACGCTCAGCTCGTGCGTCCCGGCATGCGTCACGCAGAGGAACTTGCCGTCCGGCGTGCACGCCACCCCCCAGGGATTGGCCGCGCCGAGGTCCACGTCGTCCAGCAGGACGGTGTTGAGCAGACTCCGGTCGGCCACCTTCACGATGCTCAGCGCGTTCGTGTTCATCCAGCCCCGTTCGAGCTGCGTGGTCGGCAGCTGATAGTGCGCCAGGATGTGCGTCACATACGCATAAGCCCCGTCCGGGGAAAGGCAGATCCCGCGCACGCCCGTCGAACCGTTGGGCAGCGTGATCGTCGAGCCCGGTTTCCCGGCGGTCAGATCGATCGTCGAAATGGCCGCGCCGACATAATCGCCCGTCGCCGCGCCCAGCGGCAGATGATGCGCCACCAGCAGCCACTTGTCGTCCGACGTCACCACCGCCGCCACCGGCTCGCGCGGCACCGACACCCGCCCGACCTCCCTGCACGTCCCCAGATCGATCATGGAAACCGTGCCGCAGAAACGGTTGCAGACATACAAACGCTTCCCGTCCCGGCTCAACGCCAGGCTCGTCGGCGTATGGCCAACCGGGATCGTCTCCACCACCGCCTGCTTGGCGGTATCGACCACGGCAACCTTGCCGGCAGGCACCGCGAGCGCCACATACAGACGGCCCCCGTCGGAGGAAAGCGACAAGGCCTCCGGTCGGTCGGCCATGCCGATCGACCGGGTCACCTTCCCCGACGCCGCGTCCACCACCAGCACTTCGTGCGACGTATGCGCCGCGAAATACAACGTCGCGCCGTCCGGACTGCACGCCACCCCCAGCGGCGACGGATACGCTTCCTTGACCGCCAGAGCCTTGGCCGCCGCAAGCGCCCCCACGGCCTCCGATGCTTCCGAGGCCTCCGCGGCAACGTCCCCGTTCGTCGCAACACTCGAAGGGCCGCCAACACCGCCACGCATCAGCGCAAAGGCCACCCCGCCACCGCCCAGCAGCAACAACAGCAACAGCACCCAGGAGCGTTTCGGTCCGCCCTGCGCCGTGGGGCCTCCCGCACTCCGACGAGCGGGTCTCGAACGCTTCTCGTCCGCGCCCGGCCCAACGGCCTCCGCGCCTTCAACGGGAACGCCCGGCGAAACGGGTTCGGGACGAGGCGATACGGTCGGCACCTTCGATGCCGGCAAACCGCCCTTTGCAGATTCGGTACGGCTCGGAGAAGCCGAAACCGGCGAAGCCGTTCTTCCTGCCGCCTTCGCCATTCCTTCCGGCGGCTTGGCAGTTCCACCCATCTTCGCCGTCCCACTGACAGGCTTGACCGTCACGCCAATGGGCCTCACCGTACCGCCAATCTTGGATTTGACCGACGGAACGCCAGGCTGCGTGGCCGGCAAAGAAGTCTTGCTGCCCGCTTTTCCTTGCGCATCCATCGCCATGGCTACACCCCATCGCCCGCAACAGGTTGGTATGACTGCCCCGCACTCCTAACTGTTTGACGCGGTTCGGGTAGGACCAAACTGCACCAAGTCCCTTCCTCAATCTCACGTACCCCATCGAAGCCTTGTTCTTGCATGGAATATTCATATATCGACATGTCGCTTTTACAGATCCGTGAATGCCCCTGCCCAAGGGCTATGGAATCCCCATCAGTCCATTCTGCCAATCGAAGAAAACTTGCATGGAAAGTTCGCCGATAGCCCTTCGTACCGCCCCTCGGCTCCAGCGGATCGGGAAATCAGAAGAGATGCAGCACGTTGGCGCAGACGTGATACGCAGCCCCCAACAGCGCGCCGATGAAGAAGGCGTAAACCCCCTGAATCGCCAGATCGCCGATCGTCGGGACCCGCGACCGGACCGGCACGACAGGAGACGTGGATTCTCGTCCGTTTTCCACAAGACTCTCCCACGGAAGCAGCGGTTCGGAATTGTAGTTACACCGCGACTCCGCTCCAGTGAAGAACGGCGCGGAACCTGCCCATGACCGTCACGACGAGCTTCCGGTCTGCTCGAGCGCCCGCCGCACGCGCATGCGCCACGCGCCCACCCATCGTCTCAGGATTCCGTTCGACCCTCCCGCCAGCAGCGAACAAGCAAGCACGCGATACACCCACCCGCGCGTCACCTTGGACGGACATTCCGGATCCAGCCACGCCGCATTCCGCGCCAGCAGCGCCAGCGTCGCAAGGCCGATCAGGATCGGCCAGAGCACCGCCAACCGCAGCCGCATGCAGCGTCGCGGATGCGCCAGCAGGTACTCCTCCGCGGACGAAAAATGTCCCAGCGCCACCTGCAGCCAGTTCGCCAGCACGGGTCGCGCACGAGCGCCCGTCGCGGGTACCAGCAGCTCCTCCGGTCGGACCCCCGCCGCCGTCAGCTCGTCAAGCGGCAGATAACAACGCCCGATGCGGAGGTCTTTCGGCACGTCCCGCAGCACGTTCGTGAGCTGCAAGGCCTTGCCGAAGCGCACGCCGATCTCGCCCATCCGCCTGACATCCCAGTGCCGCAGCGCCGGCGTGTGCGCAACCAGCATCTCGGTCCAGAACTCGCCCACGCAACCGGCCACCAGATACGTATAGCGGTCCAGCGCCGCGGCATCCGGAAACGCCGCCACGCGCCCCGAATCCTCCCCGGGAAACGTCGTCAGGTCCATTTCCATGCCCCGCGTCAACGTCACCACCACGCGCCGCACGCGCTCGCGGTCGGCTTCGGGCAGACGCTCCAGAAGCGCGAAGGCCGGCGGCAACGACCGGAGCAGCACTCGCTCGGCCGGCAACGCCTGCTTCTCCGTCAGCGCCGCTTCGATCGCACGCAGCGCGTCCGTCGAGGCCGGCCCCTCGATCTGACGCCGAAAGGCGAGCAAATGCCGGAGGCGCTCGCCGGTCGGCAGAAGCCGCGTGTCCGCGATCGTGTCGGCCGCGCGCGCCAGCAGATAGGCCAGGCCGATCGGCTCGCGCAGACCCGTCGGAAGGATGCGAAGGCTCAAATAGAACGCACGCGAGACGCTTTTCAGCAGTTCGCCCAGCATGCGGCGCCGCTCGCCCGGCGAAAGGGCCGGCAAAGCCTCGGTCCGCGTATCGTTGGTCGTGGAAGCGGTCACGCGCCCGATTCTCGCTGGACCGCCAAAAACGGCAACGACTGTTTGCCGCCATGACGCCACGGGCGCCAACGGAAACGGCAACGGCGGTGGACCGCCATGATGCCATGCGCTCCGTAAGCGGCCGAATCGCATGGGTCTGTCCGTGCTCTCCGTGCTCCCTACGCCGTCGGCGGCGATTTTCTCAATCGCCCAGCCCGCCGATCGCCTCGTCGCCCACGATTTCGCGGAGGGCCACGGTCGCGTACGAGCCGGCGGGCAAGGCGAAGGTGAGGAGCACGGCGTCGGCTTCGGCGCGGACGCCGGGAGGTTCCAGCAGCGGAACGCGCAACGGGCGCCTCGCCCCGGGCTGGCGTTCGGCCTCGCGCCGGCCGAAATCCTCCGCCTTCGCGTCCGAGGCGGCCAGCACCTCGCGTTCGATCGTTCCCGGCTCGCCTTCAGGGAAGATCATCTTCGGGCCGAAGAGCGGCCCCGACGGACTGATCTCGAAGGCCGTGCAGCGCGGCTGCTCCCTGGCAGGGTCTTCGACGTGAAAGACCGCACCGTTGCGGTGCAGGAAGGCCAGGTCGCCTGCGAGCAGTTCGTCGATGCGCGGCATGCGGCGCGCCAGCACCCGGTTGAAAAGCTCCGCCTGGAAGGCGTTCACCATCAGGTTGCGGAACTTGGGATCGCGCACCCTGGCCGGGGGCAACCCTTCCTGCCGCAACCGGGCGGCGAAGCCCGCTTCGTCGCCGGCCACCAGGGCGCGGCCAAGGTCGATGCTTGCGCCGCCGCGGCCAAAGCGCTGCGGGCCGTAGAAGTTCGGCAGGCCGCGGCGCGACAGTTCCCCCATGGCGCGCTGCGCGGCCGCGGCCAGCTCCGCCACGCGCGATGCGTCCGGCGGGCGGAGCCGGATGATGAAGCGGTTCCCCTTCAGGTGCCCCATGCGCAGCTTGTTGCCGTGCCGGCGCCATTCGATCACCCGCGCTTCCGCTCCCAGATCGAGGGCGGCCGCCTGCTCGTCCCGCACATGCTCGAAGCTGATCCACTGCCGCGTGACCGCCTGCGCGTCCTTCAGGCCCGCGATGCCGGCGTCGTTGGGCCGCTTGCCCAGCGCCCTGGCCAGCCGGCGTGCGGCTTCGTGCGTCGCGATGCCGCGTTTCTCCACGCGAAAGTAGGTGTGGTCTCCCGACCCGCTCGGTTCGTACAACGCGACCTCTTCGACGATGAAATCCTCGGGCTGCGCCTTCACGCGCACCTCGCGCCAGGCGCCGCGGTCCAGGTCCAGCAGGAACGGAAGCGAGGTCATGATCCTGCCCCTTGCCAAGGCCGGTCGCCGGACGCGCGCGATGTCCTGGCGGTTCCCTGTGGCCGTCCTTTCGGGGATCGGCACCTGCACCGCGCCGCGGCGCGGTACTCAGCGCTGCGCGGCCTCGGCGGTCCGTTCGGGCCCGAGGCGGGCGAGCGCCTGCTGACGCTGAACGAACGGTTTGAGCAGGTCGGGATGCACGGCAAAATAGCCGCTCCTGCCCGCGCTCGGACACTGGCCTTCCAGCAGCCGCACGGTCTGGCATCCGTCGCTGGTCGCGGCGAACGAGCAGGTGCGCTGGGTGCCCTTGTAGAAATCCAGCCGGATGTCCATCGGGCAGTTGCGCCGGCCGATGTCGCATTCCTCCGCGTGCCGGAACCCGTCCAGCCAGCGTGCGACCGGTTCGCCGAACGCCACGTTTTCGCTGAAGACGTGCGTGCGACCCTGCGCGTCGCGCAGGCCGTAAGTCACCACCAGCCGGTCGGGCGCTTCGGCGGCGCGGTGAGCGCCACGGTAGGCCATCCAGCCGAGAAACAGACCGGCCAGCACCGCCACGATCCACACGTAACGCACAGTCGTCTCCTTTTGATGGTCCCGAAAACCGCTAACCGGCGGCAGAGGCCGAATCCCTGGGATCCAGCTTGGCGACCAGTTCGGGATCGGGCGCCGCGTTGCCGTCGCCGGTCTGCTCGGGATCCTCGCCGTTCTCGTCGGCGCGCGTGCCGTCGACCCGGTCCAGGCACTCGATCAAACGGTTCGGGGCGTCGCCTTCCGGCGCGGCGTCGGCGTTCGCGCCGGCCTGCTGCCGGACCTGCGCGCCGAAGGCGGCGGCGCCCACGCGGGTCTTCTTGTAGGCCTCCCAGCCGTCGAGGGTGATGAGCAGTTCGCGGCCCTTGGCGCCGCGGTCCGGGCCGACGATGCCGAGATGCTCCATCTGGTCGCAGATCTTGGCGGCGCGCGTGTAGCCCAGGCCCATGCGGCGTTGCAGCATGGAGGTGGAGGCGCGGCCGACGGCCAGGAAACACTCCACGGCCTCGTCGAACTTGTCGTCGAGCGCCAGCTTCTCGCCGGCCTCCTGCGCCTGCTCCTCGGACTGCGCCGCCTGCTGGGCCACCTTCTCGATCTCGTCGCTGTAGATCGGCTCGGCCTGCTTCTTGCATCCGTCGACGATCGCCCTGACTTCGTGGTCGCCGATGTAGACGCCCTTGGCGCGGATGAGCTGCGACGAGCCCGGGGGGACGAAGAGCATGTCGCCCTTGCCGGCCAGTTTGTCGGCGCCGCCGGTGTCGAGCACGATGCGGCTGTCGATCTTGCTCTTCACCTGGAAGCAGATGCGGCACGGCAGGTTGGTCTTGATCAGGCCCGTGACGACGTCGGCGCTCGGGCGCTGCGTGGCCAGGATGACGTGGATGCCGGCGGCTCGCGCCTTCTGCGCCAGCCGGGCGATCGCCTGCTCGATCTCCTTGCCGCTGGACATCATCAGGTCGGCAAACTCGTCCACGAT